>Ga0187859_10001800_pt1 | contig 13492 bp, 6 predicted proteins | sample June2016WEW_10_1_2_FD_133019 | JGI IMG/M metagenome (GOLD analysis project Ga0187859, IMG submission 133019) | Peatland microbial communities from SPRUCE experiment site at the Marcell Experimental Forest, Minnesota, USA - June2016WEW_10_10 | ecosystem: Environmental > Terrestrial > Soil >...
ATCAAAGTCCTTAAATTCAGTCGGCATCCCATCGTCAACTCACTCTCACAGCTCTCCTTGCAAATGATTTTGCCCCGCCCAATAAGCCGTGTAGATTGGCAGAATCCGCCCGCTGACGCACCGCAAATGGATGAACTGGTGTTTTCCAGCGACGATTCCACGCTCGAATACGAACCCGGCGAACCACCGCACAGTTATCCGCTCATGGTTGCCGTTGAGCAAAAAGCCATCGCTGGTGTCACTAATCCGCGCGGTGGAACCCGCATTGTTGTTGCAGGTGATTCGATTTTTCTAGGCAACTACTACATTGAAGGTGGTGCCAACCGCGACTTTCTTGGCTACGCTGTCAATTGGCTGCTCGACAGACCTTCGCTGATTAACGGCATCGGTCCGCGTCCCGTTACCGAATTTCGTCTAATAATGACAAGGACGCAGCAACAAGAAGTCCGCTGGCTGCTGCTCGGGGCGCTACCGAGCGCAGTGTTGTTGCTCGGCGGCGTGGTCTGGCTGGTGCGAAGAAAATGAATTCAAAAACCACAGGTATATGGTTTGTGATTGCTGCGATATTGTTCGCACTCGTCTTATTTTTTGAACGACAACAGCGCCATGCGAATGCCAAAGCTGCCCAAATTTTGGTCAATCTACAACCGCAATCGGTCACGAGTGTGCAAATTATTCCCGCCGGCGATTTGGAAATCCGCGCCGATCGCACAAATCAAATGTGGCTTCTGACCAAACCGATTGTTTATCCAGCCCAACCCGCCGCCATTGAGGCTTTGCTTGACGCACTCCAAAAACTCACGCCGGCGATGCGCCTCAGTGCCGGTGAATTGCGCGAACGTCCTGATGCTGAAAGGGAATTCGGCTTTGACAGCCCGCAAATTTCGCTCGTCATTGAAGCCGGTGAACAACGCTGGCAACTTTTGGTAGGCAATAAAACCGCGCCGGGGGATCAGGTCTTTTTACGAGTTGTTGGCGTTGAAGGTGTCTTCGTCACGGACGCCGATTGGCTCCAATTTATTCCGCGCACGGACAATGACTGGCGTGACACCTCACTAGTGGACGCAAATCAAATCAACGACTGCGATTGGATTGTTGTTACCAACGGCGCAGAAATCATCGAACTGCGGCGTGACGCGACGAACCATCTTTGGCACATGATCCGGCCGTTGCAGGCACGCGCCGATGGCGACCGCATCACCGACGCGCTCCAACGGCTGCAAACCGCGCGTGTTTCGCAATTCATTACCGACGACCCGAAGGTGGATTTGAGCGCATTTGGATTGCAACCTGCCGATTTGGATTTGTGGTTTGGGCGCGACACGAATCTTGTAACCGCTATTCACACCGGCGGAAGCCTGACGAACGACTCGTCGCAAGTTTACGCCAAACGCGAAGGTTGGAATGCTGTTGTAACAACGGCCAGCGACCCGCTGTCGCCGTGGCACGGCGCAGTGAATGATTTTCGCGATCGGCATTTGCTTGAATTGACTGCGCCGGTTGCTGAAATTGAATCGCGCGGCGAACAAAATTTTATTTTGCAACAGCAGGAGGCAAATGATTGGAAAGTGGCTGGCGAAAATTTCCCGACAGACGTCGAAAGTATTCAACAATTCATTAAAATCCTCGCCGGTTTACGCGTCGTGGAATTTGTCAAAGACGTTGTAACCACACCCGATTTGCAGACTTACGGGCTGGCCTCGTCATCACGTCAAATTATTTTGCGTTCGGCGGTGGGTGACACCAACGCCGTGATCGCGCAATTGCTGTTCGGCACGAAGCAGACCAATGAAGTTTTTGTTCGCCGTGCGGATGAAGGTTTTGTGTATGCAATAACGATGGACGATTTCAACCGTTTGCCCGAGGCAGGTTGGGAATTTCGTGAACGGCATATTTGGAATTTCACGGAAAATGACGTGGCGCAGATAGAGCTTCACCAAAACGGCAAGGTGCGCACGATGATCCGCGATGGTGCGAATAAATGGTCGCTCGCGCCCGGTTCGCAAGGCATGATCAACCCGCCGGCCATCGAAGAAACCGCGCATCGCCTCGGCGAATTAACTGCTGTCGGCTGGGTCGGCCGAAACATGACAAATTCCACGCAATACGGTTTTAAGCCGGACAATTTGCAAATCACCATCGAACTCAAAAACGGTGCAAAATACACTGTGGATTTCGGTGCGGAGTTGCCGCCAAGTACGCAAACCGCGTTGGCAGCCGTCACACTCGACGGAGAACGTTGGGCCTTTGTTTTTCCGCCCGTGCTTTACCAGTTCGTCTTGAGTTATCTGACGATTCCGGCGAACGTTCCCTAAATGCGTTTCGATTCCAGTTTCTGGCGGAAATGTCGGGTTGTTTTTCGCGGGTGTCGCATCACCGCGTTGCTTGCCGTGCTCATACTGGTCTGTGTTTTCATCTGGATCAATCAAATCGGTCTGCCGGATTTTCTGAAAAAACCGCTTGTGGAGAAATTGCGTGCGCGCGGCGTTGAATTGCAGTTCGCCCGCCTGCGCGTGAATTTGTTTCACGGACTGGTGGCGGACAAGGTTCGCGTGGGCCGTGCGGAAATGCCGGACAGCCCGACCTTTTCAGCGAAGGAAATTCATTTGCAATTGAATTACCGTGCCTTGTTTCACCGGCGGTTGCAAGTGGACGGCTTGACCGTACGCGAGGGCACGTTTACCTGGCCGGTTTCAACAACAAATGGTGTTTTACACGCGCTGGTGCTTGATCGCATTCAAACGGAATTGAGATTTCAAGCAAACGACTTTTGGCTGCTTGATGATTTTTACGCGGATTTTTCCGGCGCAAAATTCACGCTATCCGGTGGCGTCGCGCACGCGTCGGAAATCCGCAACTGGGGAATTTTCCACGGTGAAAAATCCGCGGGCCAGCTTGCGTGGCGGCAACAATTGCAAAATTTTTACGACACGCTCGGCGAAATTCATTTTCAGGGTGTGCCGGAATTCAACCTTTCCATCGCGGGCGACGCGCGCGACCCGCAATCGTTCACCTTGCGCGTGGCCGTGACCGCGCCCGGTGCCGACACGCCGTGGGGACGCATAAGGCGCGGACTGCTGATCGTTCAAACTAGGCCGCTCCAAACCCACCAGTTGCTGCAGGCCTTCATTCATCTTGAAGCAGCCGTGGCCAGAACGCCGTGGGGCGGCGCGAACGGCATCCGGTTCGACGCCAACATTGCACAATTAACGAACGCGCCCGCAGCCGATGACACGTTGGGGTTCTGGAAAAATTTGCAGCCGTATCAGTTCGACTGGACGGCGCATTGCACGCAGTTGGAAACGGAAAAGATAAGCGCCGATTCTGTCGCGTGCGGCGGCTCGTGGCTCGCGCCAAAATTGACCGTGACAAATCTGTCCGCCGAATTCGGTGGCGGACAGCTTGACGCGCAAGTGCAACTGGACGTGGCGACACGCAAATTTTCGTTCGTCAATTCTTCGAGTTTTGACATCAACGCCGTTTCACAATTGCTGACGGAAAAAACGCAGCGCTGGCTTGGACAGTTTTTGTGGACACAACCTCCATTGTTGCAAGCCAGCGGCTCGTTGATTCTGCCCGCCTGGACGAATCGTCAGCCGGATTGGCGGCATGATGTGCAGCCGACGGAGCAGTTCGATGGAAAATTTTCGGTTGCGAACGGCGCGTTTCGCAAAATCGCCTTTGATTCGGTGCAAGGCCATTTTTCATACTCAAATCTGGTCTGGCAGTTGCCCGACCTTGCCGTTTCACAAGCCAAAACCCGGCTCGACCTTGCCGGTACCGAGAATGACGCGACGAAAGATTATCACTGGCACGTTCGCGGCGCGTTGGATCCGGACACCTTTCGCCCGTGGCTCGTCACGAGCAATGCGGAACGCGTTTTTAATCAATTTACCTCTTCTGCTCCGGCGCAAATTAACGCGGATGTCTGGGGACGCTTGTATGATTATGACCGGATTGGCGCGCATGGCCGGATCACGTTGACGAATTTTTCTTTTCGCGGCCAATCAGCCGGGTTTTTTCAATCGGCAATCAATTACACCAACCGGGTCCTTGAACTGTTTGGGCCAAGTTTGTGGCGCGGTTCGGAAATTCTGACCGCCGACCATATAACTGTGGATTTCAATTCGTGGCGGATTTATTTCACAAACGGTTTCAGCACCGCTGATCCTGAAGCCATCACGCGCGCCATCGGGCCAAAAATCGGGCGCGTGCTGGAACCGTATCATTTCATCCGACCGCCGACCGTGCACGTGAACGGCTATGCACCGTTGCGCGACATCACCAATGTGGATTTGAACTTTGAGGTGGACGGTGGGCCATTTGAGTGGTTGAAATTGAAATCGCCCCGCGTTGTCGGTGAAGTGCATTGGTTCGGCGAGCAGTTGATTTTGACGAATGTAAACGCGGGATTTTACGGCGGTAAAGCGGCCGGTTTTGCGAACTTTGACTTTCATCCGAAAGCGGGCGCAGATTTTCAATGCGTGGTGGACGTGACGAATGTGAATTTGCATTCGCTTGCAACAGATTTGTCTTCGCCGACAAATCGTCTTGAGGGACAACTCGCCGCGCACACCGTCGTGACCAGCGCCAACACGACAAATTGGCGGAGATTGGACGGCTACGCCATGGCGAATTTGCATGATGGACTGCTCTGGCAGGTTCCGATTTTTGGAATTTTGTCCACGCCATTAAACACCATTTCGCCCGGCTTGGGCGACAGCCGTGCGACGGAGGCGTCGGGAATGTTTGCCGTTACCAACGGCACGATCTCTTTGGATAAACTGGAAATCCATTCGACGTTGACTCGGCTGCAATACGGCGGAACTGTGGATTTACGGCAACGCGTGAACGCGCGGGTCACCGCCGAATTGCTGCGCGACACATGGGGCATCGGCCCGTTTCTCAGCACCGTGCTTTGGCCGGTGAGCAAACTGTTTGAATATCAAATCACCGGCACGCTAGGCAATCCAAAGAGTGAACCGGTTTACGTCCCGAAACTTCTGCTGCTGCCGCTGCATCCGCTTCGCAGTCTGGAAGAAATACTTCCCGGCGACACAAATACGAACGCGCCCCCGAAAAAATAAAATCATTGGTTGTCCGGGTTGGACAATGTTTGATTTGTGCCGTCGTCGGATTGCGTTTCAGGCGAAGGCGCGGGTTTTTCTCCGAAGACGTGATTTTTACGGTCTTCTTTTTCTTCGGCCTGAAGTTCCTTGCGTTGGTCAACTTCGTCTTCGGCTTCGGCATGGGCGATTCCGGGCAATCGTTTTTCCTCTTTGACAGCCTGCTCGGCAGCCAGTTCAGGCGTTCGCAAAACGGTTGGGCGCATCAGCACAATCAATTCATCGCGAGATTTGCTGTCGGAACTATTGCTGAACAATCTCCCAAGCACTGGAATATCCTCAAGCCATGGGATGCCGGACTTGTTTTTATCATGTTCTGAACGAATAAATCCGCCCAGAATAATCGTGTCGCGATCTTTCACGGCGACTTCCGATGACAGCGTGCGTTTATCGGTTGTGGGAACATTCCCGACGCCGCTAATTGCGACCGAGCCATTGATGTCATCAATCTCCTGATTGATGTCCATGACGACGAGGCCGTCGGGATTTATGAACGGTGTGACGTCCAGCGTGATGCCGACTTGTAATTGTTCATAAGACGAACTCGGACCACCGCCGATGCCGCTGTTGTAATAAACGCTCGTGACATACGGCACGGTGCTGCCGACAAAAAATTGCGCTTCTTTGGCCTGTGAAGTTTGAATGCGCGGACGTTGAATGATGGTAACGCTGTTGTCCGACGCCGCCGCTTGCAAAGCCACATCCCAAGTCGGGCCAATGTTGCCGAAGTAACTGAAGCCGCTAGGAATTGAACTTGAAAACGAACCGCTGTTTGTGCCAACCCCAAACATCGAAGATGTAACACTACTGATTATATTGTTGATGGTTGTGGTAACGTTTGTGCCGCTAGAAGTAGTGGTTGAAGATGATGCGTTGGTGCTAAGACCTGTAGCACTCTGTATGAAATTGAGAAACGACTGACCGTTGTTTATGCCGCCGCCGCCAACAATCGGCACGCTAGGACTATATGCCTGCGGATTTTGCACCGCCGACACGCCGAAATTCCAGCCTTTGTCCAGCGATACGTCCATGATGACCGACTCGATGAGCACTTGCGAAAGCAGCACGTCGAGTTTTTTGACAATGTCTTTAATCGTCGCCATGTCCTCCCTTGTCGCATAAACCAGCAATGAATTGCTTCTTTCATCGGCGATGATTTTTGTCTGGCCAAGAATTTGAATTTCCCCGTTGCCGCCCGTTGCCGCCCGTTGAATGATTTGCTGCAACCGCTGGCTGAAAGTATTTCCGGTCGCGCCATTGGCAGATCCTCCAAACGCCCGCGGCTGACTTTGATTGAAGCCGCCGGTTTGGCCGTTGAGACCGGAAACGCCGGTGGTTGTGCCGCTGGGACGATTGGCCGTGCTGCCGGGTGTTGTTGTTGCGCTGCCAATGGACGAGCTGCTGCCGCCGAGACTGTTGAGCGCATTGGCGATATCGTCCACCATCGCATACTTAATCGGGATGACTTCGGAAATAAATTCCGCCGGAACGGGCACGTCCACTTGATCAATCATTTCCAACATGAGCTTCACATTTTCCGCATTGTCGCGGAGAACGAGAATTCCATTGCTGTCAATCGGCAGAATGGAATTTTGTAATTTTGCAAACGGCTGGATGACGGGCACCATTTCGCTGGGCTTGACGTATTTCAATTGCACAATGTGCGTCACGTATTGTCCGAGTTCCGGCAATTGGTTTTCACTCGAATGGTCAATCGGTGCGCCTTCGGAATTCGCCTGATCCACCGGCACCACTTTCACAAATTTGTCACCTACATTGATTACCGCGATATTGTTCAGTGCCAACACGGCCTGCAATGCTTCAATCGCCTCGCCTTTTGTCAGCGGCGTTTCCGTTTTTAAAACAATTTGCGCCTGCGGCAAGCTGGCGCGCAAAATCGTGCGCCCGACCAATTGCGCATACACGTCAAGCACTTGATCCACATCCACTCCTTCAAAGTTGATGGTTCCTGGGGGAATTATCTGGTCGGAATCAGCACTGGCTGGAGCACCTGATGCATTTATGTCCGGCGACGAAGCGGTAAGTGGCGCGGCAGGCGGTGGAAAGCTCGGCGGCGCAGGAATCGTTGTGGTGGGACTGAATCGTTGCGGCAACTGGTGCGGCACGGGCGGCATTTGCGCCCAAAGATCGAGGCCGGTGAAAGACAAAATAAGTATGAATGTGGTCGTTTTCATTTTGCTATGGTTGCGGTTTTCAAATCGGCCGCGGCATGGTTCGGATTTTTTTGGTAACTGGCAATGAGTTGAATATTGGCATCGAGATGCTGGTGTGAGCCGTCAGGCTGAAGCTCCAAATCGCGCACGCGCACCATCGAAGCCCCGGAACCAAGCTTGTAAAGGAAATCTACAAGCTGGCCGTCGTTCGCGATCACATTAATGTTTTGCGTTTGCTCGGTAAAAAATTCGTTCGTGTGCGTCATCGAACGCGAATAATTCGCGATGCTAACACCACTGGCCGCAGCCTGCGCCTGGATGGTGCGCATGAAATTGATGGCCTGATCCTCAGGCGCGACAAATTCGCCTTGGTTTTCCAGATTTTTGACCTGCGTTTCGTAAGCAGCCGACTGTGTAATCGCCGTCTGATATAATTTTAATTTCTGTCGCGCATCGTTTTCCCTCAGCCTCAATTTGCTTAAATCGCCAAAATGTGGCCAGACAAACAAAATTTAGCACGAGAAATAAAACGACCAGAACGCCGACGGCCAGCCGCCGCTCCAACGGACGCAATTGAGCGAAGAATTTTTTCACGGCGATTCCTCGTCGGCGTGCCGCAATTTCAAACTGAAATTCCAGGTCACGACGTTTCCGTTGTTGCGGGGATTGACTGGTTCTCCGTCCTGCGGATCAAACATCGGCTGGCTGTTGAGCGCGGCCTTTTGCATCGAACTGTTGAAATCAAAGAGCGTGTTGATTTGATCCGGCGGTGCCGTGCCGCTCAAAGAAAGCCGCTCGCCGTTTTGAAAACTGAATCGTTCCAGCGAAATTCCCTGTGGCAATAGTTCCGCGACGATCTTCCAGCAATCCAGCGCCGCGTATTTCAATTCCTGCCTTTCTTTCAAAACTTCAAAGCGGGCTTTGAGTTGCAACGCATTCGTGTAACTGTCGCTCAAAGCGGCGGCCTGTTGCTCGACTTTTTCTGTGCGATACCCCAGCACCGTTGTGCCGGAAAAATAAATTGCCAGGCCGATCAAATACAAAACCAGCGCCGTGCCCAAACCGTGCAGCCATAAGCGGTCAATGAACTGCTGGTGATAACGTTCGGAAAATTCCGCAGGCAAAAGGTTCGCTCGTATGCTGGCCGCCGCCGCGCGGCGTGTCGTGCGTGCGGCCAGTTCTACCGACGAAAGCGGTGGCGTGATTTGAACCGTCCCGCCCACGGCTTCGCGCAATAAATTCCCCCATTCCGCCGAAATTCCGGCGTCGGCAACCAAATGCCATTTCGTTTGCACCGTCAGCCAGCCTTCCAATTCGCCCGCCCATACGAGTTGGGCGAGCTGGCTCTTCAAGCTCGCGGTGCGCTCATTGCCGGCTGGCAATACAATCACGCTCAAATTCCGCAATGCGCCGCCGCTCCACCACGCCGCCAGCGCGTCATTTTTGCTGCCGAATGCTTCAGGAAAAATCCAAGCGCCATTTTCGTTTCCTGTCACCGCTTCCAATTGATCCAAAATTGGCGCTTCCAGCCTGTCGGCGAGATAACTCTGATCTTCCAATTTGCCGAGAAATTCCTCAACGGCATTGCGTGCCGCGATGACAACAACGACCGTTTGCAAATCGCCCGCCGTTTGCGGTAAAGCGTGAATCGCCCAGACAATTTGCGCGACGGGCATCGGCGAGAGTTTTTCCAACTGCAACTCCACCATTGCCAGCGTTTCATCGAAATTGCTTTTGGGCAGTTCAATAACGCGCAGAAAAACATTTTCCGGCGGTAGCCACGCCACGTTCAATTTCGGTTGCCACAATGAACTCCACGATTTTGCCGTCGCTCCTTTTGGCAACGAATCACCACCGTGTTCGCGATTCAAAACGAAACCGCCGCCTTTAGCATTAAATTGCCAGAGTCGCCGCGCAGGTGCGGCTTGCAGGATGTTGCAGGAATTCCAGCGAGGCATGAAAATAGGGCTTAATGTCGCGGGATGAATTGCGTGGGATCATCGCCGCCAAGCGCGTCCATGTGTTCCTCGATCTGCGTCACGCGCAAAACCTCCTCGATGGTCGTCTCGCCGTTCCGAACCTTGTTCCAGCCGTCGGTGCGGAGCGTGCGCATTCCCTGCTCAATCGCTTTTTGCGCAATGGTCGTCGCCGCCGAGCGGTTCAAAATCATCGGGCGAATCGCCTCGTTGACGACGAGCAGTTCGTAAATGCCCTTGCGTCCCTGATAACCAAGCTGGCGGCATTCTTCGCAGCCGACGCCGTGCCAGAATTTCGCCGTGCCGATTTCGTTTTCGGGGAATCCGATTTTTTGCAAAAAATCGCGCTCGACTTTTTGCTCGGTTTTGCAATGAGGGCAAATCGTGCGGATCAACCGTTGCGCCATGACCGCTTCGACTGATGACGCGACGAGAAACGGCTCGATGCCCATGTCAATCAATCGCGTGAACGCGCTCGGCGCGTCGTTCGTGTGCAACGTGGAAAAAACCAGGTGGCCGGTCAGCGAGGCACGAATGGCGATTTCCGCCGTTTCCAAATCGCGGATTTCACCAACCATGATGACGTTTGGGTCCTGCCGTAAAATATGACGCAAACCCATGGCAAACGTCAGGCCGATATCCGAGCGCACGGCGATTTGATTGATGCCCTTCAATTCATATTCCACCGGCTCCTCAATCGTTATGATGCGCTTGTGAACCGAGTTGATCGAACTCAAAAACGCGTAAAGTGATGTGGACTTGCCGGAGCCGGTCGGGCCGGTGACGAGAAAAATCCCATGCGGTTTGATGATAATATCGCGAATCATCGCCTCGTCCTTCGGCGCGAAACCGAGTTTGTCCAGACTCAAAAAGATTTTCCCGCGCGTGAGCAAACGCAGAGAAACACTTTCGCCATAAACCGTCGGCACGGTAGAAACACGGATGTCAATTTCCTCGCCCTTGATGCGGACGTTGATGCGCCCGTCCTGCGGCAGACGTTTTTCGGAAATATTCATGCCACTCATCACTTTGATGCGCGAGATGAGCGCCGCTTGAAATCGTTTCAACTGCGGCGGCATCGGCGTCTGATGCAGAATGCCGTCAATGCGATACCGGATGCGCAATTCTTCTTCCGCCGGTTCAAAGTGAATGTCCGTCGCGCGATCTTTATAGGCTTCCCAGATGATCTGGTTCACAAACTTGATAACGCTCGCGTCCTGATCGGCCTCAGTGATTTCCTTGTCGCTGGCAATTTCCAGTTCCATCGGTTCCTGCTCACCGAGTTCTTCGAGCGTTTCGGCACCGACACCATAGTATTTCTTCAGCGCCTTTTCAATTTCGATTTTCGTCGCAAGTGCGAATTGCACCGGCATATGCGCGTCGAAGCGGACGGCATTCATCATCGCCGCGTCGAAGGGATCGCTCACGATCACTTGCAACGTGCCGTCATTGACCGCTGCAGGCAGCACGGAATATTGAAACGCGACCTTGGTGGAAATTTTGTTCCGCGCCTCCGGCGGAGTCGTGTACTTGTGTAAATCAAGAAACGGCCAGCCGAGTGAGGCCGCGAGTCGTTGGATGAAAACATCCTCAGCCAGCCCGCGTTCGCGCGCAATGAACGTCAGCAGCGGTTCGGACGAACCGTTGTCCGCCGACGCGCGCCACGCCTTGTGCCAGTCATCAAATTGACCGGGCGTCGATTCCGCGACCGCCGCAACGAGATTTTTTACGGAACTGAAAGCCATTTATACCTTTAATAACAATTAAAGGCAGGAAAAGTTGCGTTTGAGTGGGAAAAATTTAAAAAACTCAACGCGTTGAGATTGCCTCATTGCGGCACCGGCCCTTGAGTGACTTGCACGAGGTCGTCGGGACGAAGCCATTTGGCAAAGGCGTTCTTCACATCATCCGCGTCAAGCGTGAGATAAATGCGTCCGGCGTAAACCCGTTCGTCGAGCGGCAATCCAAGCATCGAATAAGTGAGCCAGCTGTTGGCAATGTCATCCACGCTGGATTCGGCAAGCGGAATGTCGCGGAGCAGCATCAGCTTGGCTTGATGCAATTCCTGCGCCGTCACTTTTTTTGTCTGGATATCTTCGAGGTCGCGCAAAATGACGGCGCGCGCCTTGGAAACATTCGGTGGGTCGCAGGCGTATTCAATCTGATAAACGCCACGCGTCAAACCTACGGTGAACGAGGAATCCACAAAATAAACCAGCCCATTTTTTTCGCGCAAGTCACGATATAAACGAGTCGCGTAAAATCCGCCGCCGAGTACGTGATTGCCGAGTTGCAGTGCGTAATAATCTTCATTCGTCCGCGTCAGTTGCAATGTTTCCGCCAAAGTGATTTTGTCCTGGACACGGCTGGCGTCAGGCACATGTGTCACGGAAGTTGAATTGTCCGGCGCGGGCGGAAAGAGCGTGTTCGGTTTTTCTCCATCTGAGTTCCAATCGCCGAAGTATTTTGTAATGACAGTTATGGCGTTTTCCGGCGAAATGTTTCCGATGACGACGATAGTTGTAAGGTCGGGACGGAATGCAGATTGATAATAATTTTGCACATCTTGAATCGTGAGCGATTTGACGCTATCCGGCGTCGTTTCGCGTTGCGCTGGGTCTTGTTTTGGAAACAACGCGATTGTCAAAGCGTGATCGGCGATGTGTCCTGGACTTTTGATTACGCCAGCGACGGAAGCGGCCAGTTGCGTCTGGATGATCTTGAAATCATCTTCGGGCATTGCAGGCGAAAGCTCGTTGTCCGCGAGCAATTGCGTGCCGCGTTCAAACTGGTCGGGCAGAATCTGGAGCGAAAAATCCGCGCCTGCCGCTTCATTTGCGCCGATGTCATCGAGCGCTTTTTGGAACGCCAGCCGGTCGAGCGCTTTTGTGCCGTAGGAGAAAAGTTGGGTGAGCGCTTCATCCACGCCATCTTTGCCTTCGGGCATTTGCACTTTCGGATTGTTTTTCACACGACCATAAATGCTCACGGTATCGCTGACAGTTTCAGGTTGCACGATTAGCTTGATTCCATTGGGTAAATTCGTGACGAACGGATTGAGCGTCGAAGTCGGAATAGGCAATCCTTCGGCGATTTTTTTTGCCCAAGGCGGCAATTTAACATCGGTATTTTTCGAAGACACCAGCGATTCGCCACCGCCAAAACTTTTTGAAGAAATTCGTTTGTCTGACGGCGTCGGCGTCAAAATCGCGTTGATGGCGTGGTCGAAATCCAGATATTTTTTTGCGACGCGATTCACATCGTCAACGCTGACGGCGCGAAATAAATTGATGTCGTCGTCCGGCGAATTACGTCCTTCAATGGCAACGGCGGTTGACCACGAGTCAGCCAAACCGGAAACGGAATTCTTTTGTAATTCGGCGTTGATGATTTCACGGCGCTTGGCGGCTGCGACCAAATCGGCGCTGACGCCATTGGTGATTTCTGCGAGCAAAATTTCTTTCACTTCGTTCAACAAATTCGGCGAATCACCGCCCGCCGGAAATCCGGCAATTGCATAACCCAAACCGGATTTCGGCAGCGTATCGTAGGCAAGTTCCGCAAACAACGCCTTGCCTTGCGGCACGAGGCCGTAAAGCTTTCCCCGCTGGCTGCTCAACACGTCAGAAAGAATTTGAGCGGCGGCAAAATCGGGATTGTCCGATCCGGGAAAACGAAATGTAATGGCGATCAGACCGTAAGGCAAATCGGTGTCCAATTTCATCGTGTCCGGCTTGACCGGCGAAAAATTAAATTCCGGTCGCGCCGGAAGTTCTTTGGACGGAATGTCGCCGAAAATTTTCTTCACTTGTTCCAAAACTTTTTCCGGTTCCACATTGCCGACGACAATGAGAACAGCATTGTTCGGGGCATACCATGTATTATGAAATTTTCGCAACATGGCGTCCGTCGTTTTGTCGAACGACGGGCGCGTGCCGAGCGGACTGTGTTCATATGGCGAGCCTTTAAAAATGGCGGCCAAGAGTTGTTCGTAAAAAACATATTCGGGATTTGATAAATCCTGCGCAACTTCCTGCTCAATTGCGCCGCGCTCTTTTGTCCAAAGTGATTCGTCAGGTAAAAGGTCGCGCATCCGCGTCGCTTCAACGCGCAGCGCGACTTCGAGATTTTCGGCAGGTGTGGTAAAAAAATACTGTGTGACGGCCTGCTGTGTGTCGGCGTCGTCGTCGCCGCCAAACGCGGCGGAGATGGCGGC
>Ga0187859_10001802_pt1 | contig 13491 bp, 10 predicted proteins | sample June2016WEW_10_1_2_FD_133019 | JGI IMG/M metagenome (GOLD analysis project Ga0187859, IMG submission 133019) | Peatland microbial communities from SPRUCE experiment site at the Marcell Experimental Forest, Minnesota, USA - June2016WEW_10_10 | ecosystem: Environmental > Terrestrial > Soil >...
AAAGGGCGCCGCGCGAGGCGGCGCGGCAGGCGGCGGCCGGGCATTGATCGGCCGAGCAGCGGTCGCGTTCGCAATGAATGACGTAGGAAAAAAAGCCGGTGCCGACGGGGGTCAGCCGAGAGTGTGACATCGGGAGAGAGCGCATGTTTAAGCGGATGAAACTGAACAGCAAGCTTCTGGGATCGATTGCCATCACGCTGGCATTGAGTTCGGCCGTGAGTTTCTGGATCACGCAGCGCCGCGTTAACCAGCAGGCGGAAGAGGCGTTTCGTGACAAGGTGCGGCAGATCACGGGCATGGCCGGCGCCACGAGAGCATGGTTTTCGGACAACCTCGAAACGCTTGTGCCGAACAATGAGTTCAAAAGCCTGAACCAGGTGCCGCTGGTGGTGGCGTGGAGTGTGGCGCGGCAATATGCCGACGCGCAGGACATGGAATTTCACACGCCTTCGCTGCAACCGCGCAATCCGAAGAACCAGCCCGACGAATTCGAGCGGCGCGCCCTGGAAGCCTTTCAAAAGGATCCAGCTCTGCTGGAATATTCCGCGCGCGCAGTCGAGAACGGGAACGACGTTATGCGCTATGCGCAGGCGGTTCGCCTGACCGAAGACTGCCTCGTCTGCCACGGCGATCCGGTGGGCCAGAAAGACCCGTTCGGCTATGCCAAGGAAGGCATGAAGGCTGGCGACTTGCGCGGCGCCTTCACCGTGAGGGCGTCGACCGAAGGGTTGGTGAAGACGGCGCGCTCGAATTCCATCGCGCTTTTTCTTACCAGCTTCTTAACCCTATTGGCGGCGGCGGTGGTGTTGTTTGTGCTGGTGCGAAAGCTGATCACGAAGCCGCTGTCCTCTGTCGTCGCCTTGGCCAACCAGATTGCCGACAACGACCTCGGCATGGACGATTTGCCGGTCGATAGCGCCGACGAAATTGGCGAGGTGACCTCGTCATTGAACATCATGAAAAACAATCTGCGCGAACTCGTCGAGGCCATCTCGGAGACCGTCGTCCAGGTCGCGAGCGCGAGCAACCAAATGTCGACCACCAGCCAGCACATCACCGTCAATTCCGAGAAGACGATGGCGCAGTCGCAACTGGCTTCGGACGCCGGCGGGCAGGTGAACACCAACCTGCAAACCCTGGCTTCGGGAGCGGAAGAGATGAATTCGACGATTGGAGAGATCGCTAAAAATGCGACCGACGCGGCGCGAGTTTCCGTCGAGGCCGTGGCTTCGGCCGAATCGGCGAACGAAACCGTCTCAAAGCTGGGGGATTCGAGCGTGGAGATTGGCAAGGTGATCGAGGTCATCACCTCGATTGCGCAGCAGACGAACCTGCTTGCCCTCAATGCCACGATCGAAGCGGCGCGCGCGGGCGAGGCAGGAAAAGGCTTTGCGGTGGTTGCCAACGAAGTGAAGGAACTGGCGAAACAGACGGGCAACGCGACCGAGGAGATCAAACAAAAGATCACGGTCATTCGCGAGAACACAGGGGGCGCGGTCGCAGCCATTGGCGGGATTAAAGAAGTGATCGACAAGATCAGCCACATCTCGACTGTGATTGCGACGGCGGTGGAGGAGCAGAGCGCGACCACGCAGGAAATGGCACGCAACGTGACGGAAGCGGCGCGCGGAGCGGGGACAATCGCCGAGAACATTCAAGGCGTAGCCCAGGCGGCGCAAGACACCTCGACCAATGTGATCGAAGCCCAGACCGCGACCGAGCATCTGGTGAAAATGGCAAACCAGTTGCGGGACCAGGTGAGCCGTTTCAAACTCGATCGCACCGAGACCACGCAATGGAAGCAGGATTCCTCGGCGGCCAAGGCAGCAGGGCATGCCGCCGGCGCGCCGTAAGGGCTGCAATCGCAATTGAGCAGGATTGCGACATAGGAATGGGTCAGGAAATATGAGCTTCCGGGCAAAATTCAAGATCATGGTGATCGTGGCGGCAGCCGGGATGATGGCACTGGCTGGCTTCTGGATTCATGACGAGCACGCAACCTTGCTTTCGGAAAAAATGCAGAAGACAAGAAACCTCGTCGAGGTGCCCTACTCGGTTATGGCTAAACAATATCAACTGGAGAGCGAGGGCAAAATCAGCCGTACCGAGGCGCAGCGGCGGGCGATCGAACAGATACGCGTCATGCGTTACGAGGGCAGCAACTATTTCTGGATCAATGACGAGCATCCGACGATGATCATGCACCCGATCAAGCCCGAGCTCGATGGCGAAGATCTGACGGCGGTTAAGGACCCCAGAGGCCACGCGATATTTGTGGAATTGGTGCGGGCCGCGAAGTCGCTCAACGGGGGCTATGTCCGCTACTTATGGCCAAAACCTGGGAGCAGCCAGCCGGTAGAAAAACTTTCCTACGTCCGGCGCTTCGCGCCATGGGGATGGGTGATAGGCACCGGGATTTACATCGACGACGTCAACGCCGTATGGCGCGAGAGCGCGCTGGCGGCGGGAGGAGTGGCCCTCGCTTGCCTGCTTCCGCTGCTGATCGTTTCGATCGGGACGGCGCGTTCGATCGTTCTGCGCCTGCAAAACATCGTGGAACGGTTCAGGGATATCGCCGAAGGGAAAGGTGATTTGACCAAACGCATCGAGATCGCTTCGCATGACGAAATTGGGCAGTTGGCGGGGTGGTTCAACGCTTTCATGGATGAGCTGCATGAGATCGTCCGCGCCATTATTCACAACGCGCACGAGATCTCGGCCGCCAGCGAGACACTCTCCGCCTCGAGCGGGCGCATTATCGCGCGCACCGATCAGGCAGCCGCTAAGGTCCAACTGCTCTCGGACGCCGACGACGAGGTCAATAACAACCTTCAGACTTTCGGTTCGGGCGCGGAGGAAATGAATTCTACCATTGCCGAGATTGCGCGCAATGCGACGGAGGCGGCGCGCGTCGCCGGCGAGGCCGTCCAATCGGTCGAAGCAGCCAACCAGACCGTGTCCCTGCTCGGTGATTCGAGCATCGAAATCGGCAAAGTGATCGAGGTCATCACCTCGATTGCGCAGCAGACCAACTTGCTCGCCCTCAACGCCACCATCGAAGCCGCGCGCGCCGGCGAGGCAGGGAAAGGTTTTGTCGTGGTCGCCAACGAAGTGAAGGAACTGGCCAAGCAGACGGCCAAGGCGACGGAAGAGATTCGCGAAAAAATCACCGTCATCCAGGAAAACACCGGCGGAGCGGTAGCCGCGATTGGCGGCATCAAGGGCGTGATTGGAAAGATCAGCCAGATATCGACGGAGATTGCGACCGCAGTCGAGCAACAGAGCACGACCACCAACGCCATGTCGAAGAACGCGGCGGCCGCGACCAGAGGAGCGAAGGTTATCTCGGACAACATCAAAAGCGTGGCCGAGGCGGCGCGCAACATCTCCATGAACGTGACCGAAGCGCAACCCGCGACCGAGCAATTGGGACTCATGGCAAGACAGTTGCGCGAACTGGTGGAGCGATTCAAAGTCGAATCTCGAGGTCGCGCGAAACCAAAGGCAACGCGAGCCCAAGCGGCAGCACGTGCTGCCGGGGCGCTCTAGCGGCCAATGGCCAACGGGTATCGCTGCCGCCGATTCGGCAGCGCCGGATAGGGAAGCAGTGCCGTAAGCGTAACCGTCGAAATACGGAGCGGAAGAGATGAAGCCAATTCGCGTTCTGATCGTCGACGATTCCGCCGTGATTCGCAGGTTACTGAGTAACGTTCTGGCATCCGATTCGGAAATTATGGTGGCGGGCACGGCGGGAAACGGTATTCAGGCGCTGGCCAGAATTCCAGAGGCCAAGCCGGATCTAATTACGCTCGACATTGAGATGCCAGGCATGAACGGGCTCGAAACGCTTGTCGAAATTCGAAAACTGTATCCCAAATTACCGGTGATTATGTTCAGCACTCTTACCGAACGCGGCGCGACGGCAACTCTCGATGCACTCGCCAAGGGTGCGAGCGATTATGTGACGAAACCGTCGCACACAGGCGGCTCCGAGAGCGCTCGCGAGCAGGTGCGCGACGAACTGGTGCGCAAGATCAAGTCGTTATGCATGGTGGGTGTTCCTCGTACCAAGCCGGCGCTCGTGGCGCCGCGCCCCGCCGATCGCCCGCAGGCCCGCATCGACTTGGTGGCCATTGGCACCTCGACCGGCGGCCCCAACGCGCTCACTGCCCTCATTCCGCAACTGCCCGCCGACTTTCCCGTTCCCATCGTGATTGTCCAGCACATGCCGCCGCTGTTTACGCGCCTCCTGGCCGAGCGTCTGCACTCGCTGGCGCGCCTGCAGGTGCGGGAGGGCAAAGAGGGCGAGAAACTACGCGGCGGCCAGGTTTGGATTGCGCCCGGCGACTACCACATGACCGTAGTTCGCAAAGGGGCAGATTTCGTCCTCGGACTAAACCATGATCCCCAGGAAAACTCCTGCCGCCCCGCGGTCGACGTTTTGTTCCGTTCCGTTGCTCAGACCTTCGGCGCGAACGTGCTGGCGGTTGTCCTCACGGGCATGGGCGCGGATGGCACGCGCGGATCGTCCGATATTCGCGAAGCGGGCGGAGAAGTATTCGTGCAGGACGAAGCTTCCTCCGTGGTTTGGGGCATGCCCGGCAGCATCGTTGCCGCGAGCTTGGCGGATCGTATTTATCCGCTGGGGGCAATGGCGCCCGAGCTTGTTCGACGAGTCTGGATACGCAGGGCCTTGGCCAACGCCGCGCATCCGTGAAGATGCTGAGATGTCATGCAACGAATTTTCCAGACGCCAGCTCTGACAGGCGACGGATGAGACCATGCTGATCGAAACCGCGAAAACGAAGCCGGTTGTTACTCAGGAGTCAAGCCCGAGCGATCCGGCGTATCTGAAAATCCGCGACCTGATCTATCGCATATCCGGGATTTATCATTCCCAGGAAAAACTCTATCTCCTGACCTCGCGTTGCGCGCGCCGCATGAATGCGCTCGGCGTGACTAACCCTGCCGAATACCTCGAAACCCTCACCACGCGCGGCAACCGCGACACCGAGTTGCGCCTCTTGCTCAACGAAATCACCATTGGCGAAACTTACATGTTCCGCCATCCTGCGCAGCTGGAAGCGCTGCGCACCGTAATCCTTCCTCAAATTATCCAGGCGAAAGGTGAGCACGGCCTGAAGCGGCTGCGCTTCTGGTGCGCCGGTTGCTCGACGGGTGAAGAGCCTCACACTCTCGCCATGTTCTTGCTGGAAGGCCGAGAGAAACTACTGGCGGGATGGACCTTCGATATTCTCGCTACCGATCTTAACGACAACTCGCTTGAGACCGCGCGCGCCGGCATCTATGGCGAGTATGCGCTGCGCAGCACCAGCGATAAGATGCGCGCGAAATATTTCAAGGATGTCGGCGACAAGAAGCTACAGGCCAATGACCTGCTCAAGTCGCAGATTCGTTTTGACCGCATTAATCTTCGCGACGACAACAAAATGTTGTTTCAAAAAGGCATGGATGTCATTTTCTGTTGCAACGTGCTCATCTACTTCGATCTGGCTTCGAAACGCCGCGTGATCCAGCATTTTTATTCCAATCTGCTGCCCGGAGGCTATCTTTTTCTAGGCCATGCCGAGTCGCTTTTCCAGGTCGACGACGCGTTTCGTTTGGTGCATTTCACCGGCACGACGGCGTACCACAAGGCGCCAGCTGCGCCCGCAGCGGGAGCAAAAAAATGAACGCCCAAACACACTCAAAACTGCAAACCCAAATTCAAAAGCTCGACTCGATTTCCACCGCTCCCGTGATCTTGCAGCCGCTGCTCGACATGCTGCGGCTCCCCAGCGAAGAGATCAAAATCGAAAAAGTAGTCGACCTCGTTTCCTACGATAGTGCCATCGCGGGGCAATGCTTGCGCCTCGCGAATTCTCCGCTTTACGGAAGGCGCCAGATCGAAACCATACGCTCGGCCGTGATGGCTCTCGGCCTCGATCGTGTGCGCACTTTGCTCCTCGGTTTATGTATGAATCGAGTGATTCCGCCCGACAAGTGGGTGATCGAGCCAAACGCCTTCTGGCGCCACTCTCTCGGCTGCGCCCTGGTCACGCAAAGAATGGCCAAGAGAATCGAGTATCACGAGCCCGAAAAAGCCTATCTGGCAGGCCTGTTGCACGACATCGGTTTTCTGGTCAACTCCATTCTCTATACCGATATCTTTCGAGAATGCCTGCGCAGCGCCGCCGAGCAGCATGTGCCGCTGCATGTTATCGAGGAGCAGATGCTCGGCTTTACTCATTGTGACAGTGGGCGGTTGCAAGCCGAGCAGTGGGGGCTTTCGAAGGCTCTCGTGGAAGTGACCCATTGCCATCACGATGCAACCCTTCTCTCTACCTCGGGTCCGCTCGCCTGCCTGGTCCATCTGAGTGATCTTTTGTGCCGAGTGCGCTACCTGGGATACGGCTACGACGAGATTATGGGATTTGAACTCGGCAGCGACGTGGCCTGGGAAAATCTGGTTGCCAGTTATCCCGCGCTAAGAAATATGGATCTGGTTCGCTTCACCCTGGATATCGACGGAGCCATGGATCAAATCGTAACTACTGTCGATTCGGTTTTTGGAGTCACTCAGGTCGCAGCTCCCGCCGCCACCTAAGGCAGGCGACGCTCTTCCTTCCCGTCAATCCTTGTCAACCGCCGAAGCAAAAAAAACGTCCTGAGCGATAACGCTCAGGACGCCTCTGGCAGCCCTCCCCCAGAACTGCCAAACTACTTGCTCATCCTATGTCCAGTTGGCCGCACTGTAAATGTCACTTTCGTAATGGGAGAGTTGCAATTGAGTACTACAGGGCATGCTCGAAGGTAATGGTTACTGGATGAGTTACTTCCAGCTACAACGCGTAAAGTTCCTACATTTACTTTGTTTCCCAGGTCTTACCGCCATCGTGGCTCGTCCAGACTTCTTTGTTGGTGGCCGAAACCACGATCTGGCTTGGGTTCTCGACGTCATGCCTCTGCAGATCAATCTGACTTATATCGGAAGTAAGTACGCGGTTTTTGGCGAAAGGATGGATTTGCGACCAAGTTAGACCGCCATCGGTGGAGTGATAGAGAGATCCGCCTTGGCCACCGGCCCATATATCGTCGCGATAACTTGCGTAGCAGAGCAATGAACGATCTGCGTGCAAACTCTCTTGCCAAGTCTGTCCGCCATCCTGTGACCGTCGCAGGATTCCTCCGATGATCGTCCAGGCGAAAGTGCGCTGCGCTGAATCGAGTTGCGCAGCTGCCGCCGTCGTCGGATTTGCAGAAAGCGCCAGCTTCGCAACAGACCTCGCATGAGCCGGTGTGCTCAACGACCCGCCCGCAGGCGACCCGACGGTCTTGGCTCCCTGCTGTTGATCCGCGTCGCTCACCGTCAATCCGGCCCCTTGCGAAGCGGCTGGCAGCGCGGGCTTGGCTTTCTCGATCGCCGGCGCGTCAGTGCGCGCCATCAGCGCAGCATGGCCGGACGGCATGTCCGCGGACGCTTGCGAAACCTCACCGGCTGCCGCTGCAACTTCGGTGGTTTCCGTTGTCTGTCTACTGGCCGAATTGTCAAAGGCCAGCGCCGCGGAGGTCGGCATTTCCGTTAGCTTGTCCGCCTGACCCGAAGATTTCTTGTTGCGAGCGAGCAACATCGGCGATTCCGTGGAGTGCGGCCTGAGGGTTTGTTGCCCTTTAACCTTCTGCGACAGAGCTCCTTCGGGCAATGGAGCGTTTGCCTTTGACGGAGCATCGTCCGCCTTCCGTATGACCTCTTGACGATCCTTGGCCGCCAGTGCATTTGAGGTCGCAGCGGCAATGCTAGCCCGCCCGTCCGCGGACCTCGAAGCCGCAGTAGATGCGATCTTCTGATCGCCGGAAGATTGGTTCAACTTTCCCGGTCGCAACAAAAGCACAGAGCCAACCACCGCAACGCCCGCCGCAAGCGCAGCCCAGCGCAGGCTTGGCCACGCAAAAACATTGCGGGACGCCGGTTTCGACACTACCGACACAGGCGCCCGGTCATTCTCTACTTCTGCGGCAACACGAACCGTCCCCACACTCTCAGCCGGTAGGCCGATAACAACCACTTCGCGGCACCCTGAGCAAAGTGCCAGGTGCTCGAGCACACGGTCGCGCTCGTTCGCCGACAGTGCCTGCTCGGCAAAAGCAGCCAGCAGATTCGCATCGGGATGGATGCCGTCCGGCGCGCGTCCCGCTGCCGACCGTTGTTCCAGTTCCGCTGCCCGCAGGCGCTCATGCACGATTTTCGGTACGTCAGTCATTCCTGTTTTTTCCGTCACCGGCCTATAACCCGGCCTTAAATCGCTTTCTCAACCAGCGCTTCCTTCGCCCGGATCTTGCGCGGGCATCTTACTGGTACTACCGGGGAACGTTTTCGCGGCCGAATCTTGCGTCAAACGCGAGCGCAAATTCACCTGCAAATCCCGCACGTCGGCCTCCAAAGCCTCCGCAGCCTGCGCGTGACTCATCCCCCGCATTCGCAGCCCCGCCAGAATCCGCTTACGGAGCCCGGTTGCGAGTCGATCCAGGCGGCGACTAACGCTCGATTCGTGCAATCCCAGCGTGCGCGCGATCTCCGCTAGCGTGCGCCCGTCCAGATAATACGACGCCAGCGTAAAGCGGTCCTCCGATGAAAGTTCCGCCAAAGCCTCATCGGTGGCCGCCTCCAGGTGCCCCCCCAGATTACGCTCATCGCTGTCGGGGGAATAAATCTTAGTGTCGGCCGCCGCAAACTGCACGCCCTCTTCCAATTGCTCTTCCAGACTAACCGTACGTTTCTGCTTGCGATAGCGATTGATGAACTCCTGCGCCATCACGGTTCGCAGCCAGCCTTCGAGCGAACCGCGTCCGGTATAGAAAACTAGCTTTGAATTCCGTACGCCAGCGCGGACATTCACGCCATACAGATCGGCAAATAATGAATCGGCTAATTCCGCGGCATGGGCGCTGTCGCGTGTAATGTGAAGCGCCATGCTGTGCAGTTTCTGCCGATATCGGCCGATGAAGTCCTCCCACGCCCGCTCGTTTCCAGCCGCACACGCCCGCGCCAGCGCCAGTTCTTCGAGACGAAGGCCGGCGCAGAAATCCGCGTGCTGCTGTGCGGTCGAGGATGGGTTCGAAGAAACATGCTTGCGCAAAATTTCATCGAGGATCGCCGCGAACTGCTCCGCGCTCACTGCATAGGCCGCGGCCCCGCTGCGCTCGTAAAGAGCGGCAGCAATCGATGGTCCGTTGTCGGATTGCGCCATCCTTGGCATGGAGTAGTTCCAAGATGATGCTAGCAATTTTTTAGACGCAAGAAATTAGAAATCGTACGTTCTTCGATCAGCGAGCAGAGAAAGACACTCCTGGAAGACTCGCGGTTGAGCTCCCCGGCACGCTCCGTCTTTGGCGGGCCGGGGTGCTGGCGGATCAAGCAAATCGCGCGTAGCGGAAGTGTGCGTCGTGTTACTACGGGGAGGCCCAGTTATGCGGCTTGTCGTCGTGGTTGCAGGAATCGCTCTATTAGTAGTGGCGGCTGTTGTCGTTCCGTGTCTCTTGCAAGCGGGCGAAGTTCAGTCCGCGTCCGGCTATTCCCTCCTCAGCCCGCTTCGCAGCGGTAATCTCACGGTCTTTCCCATCGTGGCGAGTAAATCCTATGACACAGCAGAATTTCTCACCCTGGATGACGGCTTGCGCAGCGGTGACGTAGTGGTCACGGAAGCGGAGCAATCCCGTGGCCTCATTCGCCGCCGCCCTGGCGATCCGGCAATCATTCACCCCGTCCGTGGCGCGGAGGTCAATCGCCTCGTACTTATTAATAACTCGAAACACCCGTTGTTACTCCTTGCAGGCGAGATCGTAACTGGCGGAAAGCAAGATCGAGTTATTGGCAAAGACCGTCTCGTTCCGGCCGAGAGTGATCCCGTCGATCTAAGCGTCTTCTGCGTTGAGCCAGGGCGATGGGTGGCGGCGAATGGTAAGAATGAATTCGCCAATCCGCCGGGCGCATCGAACGGTCTTCTCGCCTCTCCAGTAGTGCGCAGCAAAGCAATGGCGGCGAAAGATCAGCAGCAGGTATGGGATAGCGTCCGTACTTCGCAGCAAGCCATGGCCTTGACGGTGGAGGCGGACGGCGCCGCATCGGCGGTGAATTCAACCACATCCTATGCCCGAGTTATGGACAACGACCAAGTTCAAAAGAAGGTGGCCGCCGTCGCCGAACCGGTCCAGCGCAACTACGAAAGCGTGATCCGCCAATTGCGCGATAAGAATGCCGTCGGCGTTGTGGTTGCCGTTAACGGAGAAATTGTCTGGGCCGATATCTTCGCGAGCACCCAGTTGCTGCAAAAATACTGGCCGAAACTGATTCGCTCCTATGCAACCGAGGCTGTAGTGACGCGCGCCAAGGCTGGAGAGGCGAGTCTAAAGGATGCGCAGAATTTTCTCGACGATCTGCAGGGCCGCCACGAAATGGCCGAGACCGAACCCGGCCTCTATCGCCAGACAGAGATAACTGGGGAAGGCTTCAAGGTTTTCGAATTAACGTCGCTTCTGCCGAAGACTGGCTTTACGGTGCACGTGGCTAAGATGAGGGACTGATGTTTCCCCGCGCCAAGCCCTTGAGCACCACATCGTTCGTGTCGTGAGCCAAATTGAGATCCGGCAATTCTTCCTGCGTAAACCAGCGGACATCGGCCGCGTCGCTTCCTGCTTTCAGATCGCCGCCAACCGGATGACATAAAAAATCAATCAACACGTAGTGGTAGCGCACGCGCGTATCGTCACCTCGAATCACACGCTCATATACGCCCAGCATCGCACTCGATTCGACCCTCAATCCGGTTTCTTCAAAAACCTCACGCGCCACCGCTTCGCGTAGAGTTTCACCACATTCGAGGACGCCGCCCGGTAATGACCATTCGCCGAGCAGTGGCGCCGTCCCTCGGCGAATCAAGAGGACGTGCGGAGCGTCTGGCTGATGAAGGTCGCGCCGAGGAGCCTCGCGATTGCGGTCAACAATCACAGCGCCCACGCCCACCAGCGGCGATTCCGGGTATTCGCGTTTCATGCGCAGATTTCCTACGCGAACAGTATAGGGGCAGGCACCGATTTTTGGCGGCAACCGCAAGCCCACGATTGCACTCTCAGTTGGAGGAGTCAAAAAGCTAAAACGCGAATTACAATACCCAGCATGTCGCTCGACGAATACAAACGGAAACGCCGCTTCGAAGAAACGCCCGAGCCGCCGCCGAAGGTGGAGAAAAAATCGCGGCATCGTTTTGTCGTCCAGCGGCACGCCGCTACGCGCTTACATTACGATTTCCGCCTGGAGATGGATGGCGTTCTCAAATCGTGGGCCGTGCCCAAGGGACCGTCCCTCGATCCCGCCGACAAGCGACTGGCTATGCAGGTCGAGGATCATCCCGTTTCCTATTTCGATTTTGAAGGCACCATCCCCGAGGGCAATTACGGCGCGGGCACGGTGATGGTTTGGGATGTAGGCACGTGGGAGCCGCTTTCGCCGGTGCCGGTGAACGGGGAATACGTTCCGGGGACGGAGAAAGAAGCGGCGGCGATGCTGGTGAAAGGCGATCTGAAGTTTCGCCTGCAGGGGAAGCGCCTGAAAGGTGACTTCGCGCTGGTGCACATTAAAGCGCGGCGAGCGGGCAGTAAAGGCAACGAGTGGTTGCTGATCAAAAAGAAAGACGACCACGTCATCGCCGGTTTTGACATCGACTCGTATGACACATCCGTTCTCACCGACAGAACGATGGCGCAAATTGGCGGAGACGAAAAATCCGCGGAGTGGAAGAGCAGCCGTCCGGCCTCGCGTGGCAAGCCAAAGGCCGCGTGGCTGGCGGACGCCATTGCGCGCGCCGATTCGAAGCGAAAGGCTTTAACCGCCCAGAGCGAAAAGGGCGCGGCGAAAAAAAAAAGTAACAGCGCCGGGCACGGCACGCGAAAAATAATCCGTACCACCATTCCAGCCTCAAACAGCGCCCCCAAGTTCGCTGAGCCTAAACCAACAGCCAAGAGAGCCTCGGCGAACTTCGCGTCCTCTGCGGTTAAAGCTCTAGTAGGCGCCGAGGCAAGGCCCATGCCGAAGGTGATCCGCCCGATGCTGGCGACGCCTATCGAAAAAGCCTTCGACAATCCTGACTGGTTATTTGAAATTAAATGGGATGGCTACCGCGCCGTCGCCTTCATCGAAGACGGCAACCTGCGGCTGGTTTCGCGCACCCAGAATGATCTCACCGCACAGTTTCGCGACCTCAGCAGCTTGCCGCAATTCATAAAAGCCGACCGCGCCATCCTCGATGGAGAGATCGTCGCGCTCGATGAGGAAGGCCGTCCTTCGTTCAGCCTGATGCAGCAGCGTACTGGTTTCCAACCAGGCAAACGGCGATTGCCTGGGCGCCAGGGCGTGCGCGTTGTCTACTATGCCTTCGACTTGCTGTATCTCGACCGAATCGATCTGCGCCACGTTGCGCTCGAACAACGCAAGCAGTTGCTGCAAGAGATAATTAAGAACGGCGACATCGTTCACTTTTCCGATCACTATCCCGAGAAGGGTCTCGATCTTTTCGAAGCGGCGAAACAGCGTGAACTCGAGGGCATCGTCGCCAAAAAACGCAACGGTGCTTACGAAGAAAAGCGTTCGCGCGATTGGCTCAAAATCAAAATCACCCAGCGCCAGGAATGCGTGATTGGTGGCTATACTCCGCCGGAAGGCAGCCGCGAATATTTTGGCGCGCTGGTTCTGGGGCTGTATGACGCGCAGCGGCGGTTGATTCATGTGGGGCAGGTGGGGACGGGCTTCGACCACAGCACACTGAAGCAGACGTTTGCGAAAATGCAGCCGTTGAAGACGAAAGAGAATCCGTTTTATGGAGAGATTGGTGGATTGAAGAAAGTGCAGTTTGTGCGTCCGTCGCTCGTCGCGGAGATTAAGTTTTCTGAGTGGACGCATGAGACGGCCGAAGGCGGGATGAAGTTGCGTGCGCCTGTATTTATGGGGCTTCGGGAGGATAAGACGGCGGAGGAGTGCCGGTTGGAAGAGGCGGTGCCGGCCTGATTGTCATCCCGAAAGAAGTGAGGGATCCGCAATTTTTCCGCCGAATGCAGATCCCTCGCTTCGTTCGGGATGACAATTTTGTTATTGAAATCCTAGAAGGCGCTCCCCCCGCCTCCGCCGAAGCCGCCTCCGGAGAAGCCTCCGCCTGAGAACCCGCCTCCGCTGCTGAATCCGGAGCCGCTGGAACTCGATCTGGGGGCAGAGGTAAACACCTGGTGCATGTCGGTCGCCATGCTGTGCATGGAACTGGAAAAGAAAAGCGGACTGAACCCGACGTAGCCGTTCGGCGAAACATACCAGCTCGGTGGGTCTTTTATGATTCCGTCGAAAGCCTGCGCCCAGTGGTGCTCGACGCCTAGCGCCATGGCATAGGGGAGATATTTTTCGAAGGTGTCGGGCGGCATGCGCTTGATGCGATCGGCATCGACCCGGTT
>Ga0187859_10001803_pt1 | contig 13488 bp, 7 predicted proteins | sample June2016WEW_10_1_2_FD_133019 | JGI IMG/M metagenome (GOLD analysis project Ga0187859, IMG submission 133019) | Peatland microbial communities from SPRUCE experiment site at the Marcell Experimental Forest, Minnesota, USA - June2016WEW_10_10 | ecosystem: Environmental > Terrestrial > Soil >...
GTGCGGATGCCGCGCTCGCACAACATCACGTTCATGTTCCCCTCGTTGAGAATGTACTCGGCGCTCATCAGCACATCCTTGAGCGTCGCCGCCATGCCGCGCTTGAGCATTGCGGGCTTCTGGCAGCGGCCCACTTCTTTGAGAAGCGAAAAATTCTGCATGTTGCGCGCACCAACCTGGATGATATCGGTATACTCCTCGACAATTTCGGTGTCCTTGGTGTCCATCAACTCCGTGATCACTGGCAGGCCCGTCATCTGGCGCGCTTCGGCCAATAATCTCAGCCCTTCCTTGCCGAGTCCTTGAAACGTGTATGGCGACGTGCGCGGCTTGAACGCCCCGCCGCGCAAGATCGATGCCCCCGCCTTCTTCACCAGCGTGGCAATCTCCAGAATCTGTTCCCGACTCTCGACCGAGCACGGACCGCTCATCAACACCACCTTGTTCGGATCGCCGATCTTCACGCCGCGGACATCAATCACCGTCCGTTTGTGGGTGAACTCGTAGCTGGCCAGCTTGTACGGCTTCAACACCGGTGTGACGGACTCGACGCCAGGAAACGCCCCCAGCGGCTTCTCGCCAATCAAATCCTCCGGTCCGATGATGCCAATGACCGTGCGCTGGATGCCGCGGCTGGTGTGCGGTTTCAACCCCCAATTGCGGATCGCTTCCTCGATGTGCGCGATCTGTTGGTCAGTGGCTTCCGGCTTGCAGATGATGATCATGGCTGCCTTTCAGATTGCGAGTTGATGCGAATCCACCAGAAGCACCCGTTCACGTTCGCTGCCCGTACGGAAGGTTTCATGCCCCCCTTAGCGAGCAGGCGGGACGAAGGTCCCCGGCTTCGTCTGAACCCACGTCTGGGTGTCGCTTCCGTAGTTGTTGCCCAGGGCGATGCCAACTTGGAGCATCTGGTTGGTCAGGAGCACTGGAAAATTGAAATTGCTCGCGGATATCGTGAACGTGCCTTTCGGGATACTGATGAGTACGGACACGGTGATATTGCTTGATGATCCGGAAATGACACCGCGCGCCTTGCCGCTGTACACCCCGTTACTCAAGCGCGTGTCGCCGTCGTTCGGCACGATCTCCAGGTTCAGCGGACTGCCGGGATCGCCCAGCGTCAACTCCAACACATCGTTACTGCCAAACCTGTGGTCGGACCCGCCATTGAAAGAGAATGTGCCCGAGACACTGATGCGGTCGCCGAGCGGCTTGCCGGAATCCTGCATCGAACCCTTAAGGGGCACCACTGTCATCGTCGGTATCGCACTCCACGGCAGGAACGTGAGCGTAAACTTCTGCGTGTCATAGGCGTGAATGCTGTCGGTCACACCGATAATCATATTGACCGTACCGGTGAGCGTCAGGTTGGGGCTAAACGATATCAGCTGTGTCTTGGGATTAAGCGTGACAAACATGTTCGTGGGAAAGGCGCTCGTGTCGAGATCTTCAACCGCGAAGCGCGTCGGCAGGCCGTCAATATCCGTGCTCGTGACCACGAACGCCGCCGCCACGTTCTGCGTGACGGTAACGTTGCTGGGAATCGGCCCCAAAAACGGGGCTGAGGTGTTGGTATCTGTGATCACATTGACCTGCAGTGCCTGTGTGACGAACTCATTCTTGGCGTTGGTCGCGCTCACGGTCACCGTCACGGTGCCATGGAACTTCGGGACCGCTGTCAATCGCAGTACCGCATCTTGCGAATTGGTGATGATCGTCGCGGTGTTTATGACTACGTTGGACAGCGGCGCACTAATCTCACTCGGGTCATTCGGATTAGGACCTACCGGCGTCGTCATGATCTCTGCCAGCAACTCGAACCCGCTAGTCAACTGCCCGAAAATGGGTTGCTCGAAGTTCAATGACTCGGGCGACGTGTTCGTAGAATTGTCGATCGAAAGATCCACATCGGTAATGAAAAACTGCGAGTCATTGGAATCATGGGTATTAGGCGCCTCATTGGCCATGCCCAGTTGGCCGAACCCGTCATAGGTTAACGTCTTGACGTACTCATCGTCGAAGGTCACCCCCGATTCGAAGTTGAGATTGGTTGCCGTAGCGCCCCCTTGTGCCACGAACCCCTTTATCACCCGTTGAAAAAGGAGCCCGTTGTAGAAGTTGCTGTTGACGAGGTCGATGATACGGGCGGTCGTCAGCGGCGTAAGGTCTTCAAACAACTGCAGAACCAGATTACCTGTGAACGGATTGTTATTGGAGTCCACCCCGCTGACCTTGATCAGCAGGCTGCGGTTCGAACTGGGCGCAAACACAGCGGCCACCTTTTTGCTGCTAACGGTCGCCGCAAAATGCAGCGGTTGCCCGTCGGGATCAGAAGCGGTAATCGGCAACTGAAACGTCCGATTTTCTGGCATAGCGATGTTGTTCGTCCACAACGTCAGACTCACCGCCCCCCCCGCGGGCGCAGCAAGCACAACCAACGCACCGACGCAGATAACCGTGTGGGCCAACGCTTGTAAAGGACGGGGGAAAGAGAGAGTGCTCACGGCGTCAGCTTGTCCTGCGAATGCCCTGTCGTCAAACCCAAAGCCGGCCCAAGTATTCCGTGGCGACGTCAGATGAATACCCAGCCGCTACCCCTACCAAGGGATTCTTTAGGGACTCCAGACGGGCAAGAATGTGTTTTGTGGCTATGACCGGCGTTTGTCTGTTGGCAAGGCGAGGTTTGCCCGGAATCCTTTTCGGGGCTTCCGCCGCGGCGCGTTGATTGTCTCATCAGACCATTTTGTGCCTCGCTTTGCTCAGTGGCAATTGAATCGTTCCGGCTAAAGCGCGGCGGGCTCTTTCAGTGGTCGTTGTGTGCACGATGGAAGGCACGCCAGATTCTGCCTGCGCCCAGATAAAAACGGCTCAGACCCCGCGCAGCTGCCACAAGAGGATGTTCCACTTTGGTCTTGAGACCCTCGACCAAATCGCCCACCGTGTGGAGGATCTCTTCGGCTTGGGCCAGTCGTTCTTTCCCTTCCTTTGCCACGTGATTAACGTTTTCCAGCAACTCGTGCGCATCCCTCGCGAGGGCTTCGATCTGAGGCTTCGATTGTTCTATGGTTGCCACGATTCTTTCCAATCGTTCAGACCACCGGAACAAGAAAAAAAGGATGCATAGGAATTGGGCGATGATTGCGAGACATGCCAGAAACAAGGCTAGTTGAACCAAGGGCGCCATCGACAATCACGCTAGATGAAAAGGTTATGCTGCTCAATTGGGAAAAAGGCTCGTTGTCGCCTAGGATGTTTTCTCAAGAACGGTTCCGGTTGGAGTGGGGGGGGATGGGTCAACCCCAAATGATTCTAAGTCGGAACCCTAAAAGTGGGAAACAGGTGAGCCGTGAACATTTACTCTGACATGTTCTCTTTCGAGACCAGGCATTTCAATTATCACGGCTCGCCTTTACCATCCTGTGTTCGTGGCAAAAGTCCATCGGTGACCCCATCGGAATTGGGCTAATTCTGTCATCCGATGTTTTCCGTGGTTTGCCGGCGCGCAGGACGCGCAGGGAGCAGCCGTGTTGGTTCTCGTATGGTTCGACCATCGCGGTAATTTCCAGCACGGGATATCGCGTGGTCGCCAAACCATAAGTTTTGTAAGTGTCGGCAAACAGCTCCGTCTCAACGATTCCCGTCCAATCGGCGATGGTGATGAATTTCATCAATTCGCCCGTCACTTGGGAGTGGAGGCGGTCTTCGACGATCAATCCACAGCAGGTGATCCGTTGTCCGATATGGCGGCCCAATTCGGCCAGCGGCACGTAACTGTCCCAGGCAATGTCCCGATAAAGTTCCAAGGGATGACCGCTGGCCGGAAAGCCAAACAATTCCGCCTCCCATCGCAATTTCTGGAGCCGCGTCGGTTCGGTGAACGACCCTTCGCGGCCACGGCAGGGGTTCTCCATGTCCCAGGGAAGCGAAACAGCCAACCGGGACCGTTCGACATTCAAGAGTTGCAACTCCCAAAATTGCCACGTGCGAGATCTCCTGAATCCGTCGAAAGAGCCCGCGCGAAGCAGCAATTCCATGTCCTCCGACGAAAGGCCGAGGCGATGATGGAAATCGCGAATGGACCGAAAGGGCGCCTTTTTTCTTTCCGCCAGGATTTGTTCCTTGCTGCGCTCCTCCAGTCCCTTGATGTAGCGGATCGGAACACGGATGGCTTTGTCATGGACTAGAAATTGTGGTCCGGGGTCGTTCACACACGGCGGCAGAAGCGAAAGCCCCAGGCGATGGCACTCGAGGACATAGACGATGGGACGATAAAACCCCTTGCCGTTGGACAATACCGCCGCCATGAACTCGGCTGGATAATGCTTTTTAAGCCAGGCGGATTGGTAGGCTTCGATGCCGTAGGCCGTGCTGTGCGCTTTGCAAAATGCGTACCCATGAAAGCCCCGGACAAACTCCCAAACCGTTTCGATTTCCGCATTTATCCGACCCCTGGCTTGGGCGCAGCCGGCAAATTCATGCCCGAGGCGCTCCACTTCTTTCCAGTTTTCCTTGGTCAATGCCCGGCGCAACAGGTCGGCCTTCCCAGGCGGCAGGCCGGCAAATGCCTCGCAGATTTGAAGAACTTGCTCTTCATACACGAGCATCCCGAACGTGCTCTTTAGGCACATGGCCAATGACGGATGGAGATAAGTGGTGGGTTCCAATCCCTGGTATCGCCGCGCAAAGGTCATCTTTTTCACGCCATTAGCCGCGCCGGGGCGGATCACGCTGACGATGGCGATGAGCCCATCGATGTCGCGCACATCGCACATACGACACAGTGAAATCATGGCCGGGCTTTCGATGTGATGCACCGCCCTGGCTCCGCCGGTGGCGATCATATCCCAAACCGCCGGCTCATTCATCGGCTGGTCCTGCCGCGGCAGTCGCGGGCGGATGTCGATCCCGCGCGCGTTCAGCGAATCGCGGACGTCGCGCATGGCCGCAAGGCCGCCCTGGGCGAGGATGTCGATTTTCACCAGCCCGATCGCTTCGACAGAGTCCATGTCGAAATGGGTGGTCGGGTAGTTCTTGTTGGACGTGAAACACGGAACCAAATCCGTCATGGGCTCGCGCGACAATACAATGCCGCAGGGATGCATTTTGGGAAACCGGGGAAATCCATCGAGGAATTTTGCGATTTTGAGAGCCACGGAATACGGCGGCTCGTCCACGGGCAAATCCCGGCATTCCAGCGTGGAGGCCACCGCCTGCTCCAGATCAGCCCCGTGCACGCGGGGGATTTTCCCGGTGAATTGGCGCGCCTGATGTTCCGAAACGCCGAGCACCTTGCAAATATCGGCCAGAGCGCTGCGGCCCTGATACGTGGAAAATCCGCCCACCACCGCGGCGTGCTCGGCTCCATATATGTCAAAAATCAAATCAATCACATCGTCCTTTCGGTCGTGCGGGAAATCGATGTCAATGTCGGGAAGCTTGTTCAGCTTCATCCGCTCCTTGTTCAAGAATCGGCGAAAGTACAAATCGTAGCGGATCGGGCAAACGTCGCTGATGCCCAGGCAATAACAAACCAGGGAATCCGCCGCGCTGCCGCGTGTGATCCATTCGATCCCGCATCGCCAACACCGCTGAAGAATGTTCCACACTCCGAGGAAATATTCCTCGTAGCCGACCTCGTGGATGATGGAGAGTTCGGTTTGCAACTGCGCCTCGAGTTCATGAAAGGTCCTTGGATACCGCTGGTAAAATCCATCCAGGACCAGCTTGCGCAGAAAATTGGAAGGACTCGATCCGTCCGGTGGCGCAAACCTGGGGAATTGAAGTTTTCCCAGTTCAAATTCGAACTGACAGCGTTCGGCGATCTCGCAGGACCGCGTCGCCAATTCCGTTTGCTCGCAGGCCGGGCGAAAGTCGAATGTTCCGGAAAGGTTTTTCTTTGGATGCTCCTGTCGCAAGAGCGTGAGGGTCCGAATGCTTTGCACGATGTCGTACTGGAGACAGTCAGCCGGTGCGGCGTAATGAACCGGACGCCAGCGCGAGGCCGGCTCCACGATCAAGCCATTCGTTTCTGATTGCCGGCTGTAACCATCATTCAGGATACGGCACAAGTTGCGATAGCCCCTGGCGTTTTCCACGAAGAACAATTGATCGCCCACCTCCGCGCCGACAATGGGTTTGATGTCGCAGGCTTTGGCCGTGGCGACAAATTCGACCGCGCCGTGCAGGTTTGGATCCGTCAGGGCAATGGCGGGCAATTTGTGGCGCGCGGCCTGTTCCACGATCGCCTGGATGGATAGTGTGGAGTCGAGAAAAGAATAGTAGCTGTGAACGCGCAGCGGGATGGAAGGAGCCCGTGCGCGACGAGCAATTCGAGCCGGGCCTGTATGGGCTCCCGCGTGTGACAGGGATTGCTTTCCTGCATGGGGATTTGCCAGCAACAGATCATGGCCGCGCATGATCGCGCGCGCGCCATGGTCTTTTCGAAGTTCATCGACGGACCGGGCCAACTGACGATGAGATTCGTGTTGCCGGCCCCGTAGCTCCAAGGGCAGTTCGCCATGGAAAACGCTTTCGTAGACGTTGGACAGTTTCAAGGACACCAATCGCAAACTGACCCGCCGTTTCCAGGCGTGCCGCAGCATCGGACGCAGTCGGCTGTACACATCCACTTCCAAATCCGTGGGCTCGCACAGGCTTTCGGAGCGCTGGTCTTCGGCCATGTCATTATAGCGGAGCTTCAGGGTAAGAGTGCGGATGCTCTTTCCGTCGTCGCGGACGCGCCTCATTAATTCGTCGGCCATCCTCCGCAAAACAGCCTCGATGTAGTCTTCATCCGTGGAGTCGGCAGCGAATGTTTCCTGCCGGCCATACGATTTGGCCGGTTCGCGCACGGCCAGCACCGGGCGGGGATCGATGCCATTGGCAAATTGTTTGAGATGGACGGCGGAACGCCCCAGCAACAACGAAAGTGTCTCCAGGGGCGTGTGGGCAATTTGGCCGATGCGGGCCAGCCCGGCTTGGTTGAGACGGATCGCCGTTTGGGGGCCGACGCCGGGCAACCAATGGTTTTCCAATGGCCGTAAAAAATTGAATTCCTGGCCCTGCGGCACGCGAACGAAAGCCCCGGGCTTGTTCAACTTTGAGGCGATCTGGCTGATGAGTTTGTTCGAGCCAATGCCCTCGCTCACGGAAATTTTCAGGGACTGCCGAATCGCGCGCCGAAGGGTGTCCGCCGCTTCCACCGGAGCTTTGCGCGCGCCACTCAAATCCAGATAGCCCTCGTCAATGGAGCTGACTTCGAGTTCCGGCGTAAGATCGTGCGCATAGGAAAACATCCAGCGCGAAAACCGCTCGTACTTGTCGAAATCCCCCGGCAACACGATCAATTTGGGGCACAGCTTGCGGGCGCGTACTGTGGGCATCGCCGCGGCCACGCCGAATCGGCGGGCTTCATACGAAGCGGAGGCGATCACCCCGCGTTTTTCGCCTCCAACGGCCACGGGCCGGCCCCGCAAGCGGGGATCAGCCGCCTGTTCCACCGACGCAAAGAACGCGTCGGCATCCAGATGCAGAATGGCGCGCGGCAACATCGGCCTGCCTCATTTTCGTTTGCGGATCAATCCGACCATCACGCCCTGGATCACCAACTCGCTGGCGGGAATCAGGCTGGGGAAACGCGGATTTTCCGCGCGCAGCCAGGGTTTGCCGCGTTCCATGATGAAAGTTTTCAATGTGTTCTCGTTATCGATGAGGGCGGCGACCACATCCCCTGAGCGCGGCGCGATGCCATGTTCAAAAATCACGTAATCGCCCGCGAGGATATGTTTGCCGATCATCGAATCGCCGCGCACCTGCAATGCAAACGTCCGCGCCGTGGGTCGAATATCCAGGGCGCCGACATCCACCACGAGGCAGGCTTGGGATTCCGCCGGTTGTTGTTCCTCGGCATAGCCGGCCGGGATCGAGCCGAAAATGGGGATTTCCAGGAACGAGCGGCGCGAATTTGGCACGGATGAAAGGAGCCCGTGCGAGCGCGCTCGCCGGGGACGATGTCGCAGCAACCCCTTGCGTTGGAGGGCCCGGACGTGATCGAGGGCCGCGGTCATGCTGCGGAATCGAAAATGCCGGGCGATTTCCCGTAAACTCGGGGTCTGGCCTTCGCGGTTGCCGTAGCTGCGGATGAACTCCAGGACCTGCTGTTGACGCGGCGTAGGCTTCATACTGATCATTTGAACAGTATTCAACTCAGGGCCAGGCGTCAAGCGTTAAACATCCGAGGGGGAGGGCGAGGCTCCCGCCGAGCCGCCTGTAGTGGCGGTCTACCTGTCCCGATTCCTACATCGGGATGACCGCCGGCCGTGCTGATTGTCGTGTGGTAGGGCCGCGCTGCCGCGCGGCCACGCTCCGTCATGAACGCGATCTGTGGCGTCGGCTCGTTGCGGTGGACCTGATTCTGCTACGCCGCTGGAGAAACACGCCGCCGTTTCCGCCTGTAGGGGCGAATTTCATTCGCGATTCCTCGCTATGCGCCGGTTTCTGACCGCGCGCCTTCATGTCCTTCGTATGTTGCGTTCTGTACAAACGGCGGTCGGCGCCTGCGCTACGCTGAGAGAATTTGGCGGGGATTGGTTCGCGGCAGTTGCATCCAAACTGCCTGTTGATCTCTGGCTTGGTGCATTGGAAACGATCTGTTCAGCATTCTGTGGCCCATCGGACGCCGACTCGGTGGCGCCGATGCCAACTGAAACGGTCCCCATCCCCAGAATGGACACGAGGATCATCTTTCTCAGCTTGTTCTCGACAATCCAGGGTGCTGCCATAAGACCACCTGCCGTTTTATAACCGCGCCGGACTATCAACCGGATCGGCACGTATCACAATGAGCTAGCCGCTGAATTTGCTGTAGGAGAATATCTGTTGGGGGTGCCGGGAAAGGTCCTCGATTGGTTTCACCGTGCAGCCAGGCGATTCGCATGGCCCGTTCCATCGGCACCCGCTTCGGGGATGCGGGAGGTTGCGCAGAGCAAGAATTCGTTGAGACCCCAGCCCGAGATCACTTCTTCTTGAACATGCGGGACCAGAAACCCGGTGGCGCGGCCATCAGGGTCACGCTCATGCGGCATTTCGGGCAGACCTGCGACGTTTTGCCGACGACCTGTTGCGTGCGTAGTTGCGACTCGTACCACACCGCACGGCAACCTGGGTTGGTGCAACGATATTTCGCGCCTTTGCCCCTTTTCCCGGGTTTCGATGCGGCGGGAGGTGGACCCGTCGGCTCGGGCGCTGGGGCCTCGGAAGGCTTCGCCACTACCAAGTGTGGCAACTTCCGCGCAGGTGGTCTCCCCGTCGCTGGAACCGTGACTTGAGAATGGCAATTAGGGCATTCGATCTGCTGGCCTATGCCCGATTCATTAACCACGATGTGCTGGGCACAGTGGGAGCATGAGAAATGGATGTCCATGAATTCTGAATCGCATTGTAGGAACGGGGGGAGGGAAAGTAAAGTCCATCCTCGAATGGCTAAATCCTGAATGAGGCTTAAATTGCTACGGAAGTTAACTCCCTAAATACGCCATGAGTTGGGGGCGGCGATCAGATTACCCCAACGCTCTTGGCAGAAAGCAGAAGGATGTTTGTGATGGAAACGGTTGCCCCTTCAATCAAAATCCCTGTACGGATAAAGGTGGATTATCTGGAGCCCGCGCAGCTGCGCATTTCTGGCCCCGAGTTGCTTATCAACGTGGTACGAAGGCGTGTACGCCAACTCGTGCAGGGCCATCGCCCTATCACCCAGACGGATGCGCGGATGGATTTCTGCGATATCGCGCTGAAGGAAATCAGCGAGGGCAAGCTCTCTTACGAACTCGACAATGAAGTCGAGGCTGCGCCCGAGACCCACCAACAGCACGACGGAGTAATGGCACTGGGTCAACCAAGTAGCTAGTATTTGAGGAAGAACCCGGCGGTAGAATCTGTTCGGCAGTTTCCTGCTGGACACCGGCTGTCTTTATCCCGCTGGGTGCGGCGTGAAACCTTACCCGGAGCCCTGAAGCGGATTGACTGGGCCTTCTTGTCCGAATTCTTTACACTTTGCTACTGGCTTTAGTTTGTCGCAACTGCATAAGGTGCTATAAGTCAGCAGAATGTAATATAAAAGCGGCTGCAAAGAATCCGAGGACGCTTATGAGTTTTGTCGGAATCATTTACACATTGGTGCTGCTTTCAAACTAATGCGACACGGATAAGGCATTGAGTATAAGCATGATACAATCAAACTGGACGGCGCATCGGCTCCGGAACAATTGCTGCTGATGACAGGGATTCGGCGAGACTAGCGAAGGGCTGGTGTTAGTGAATTTGACACGCCACCACTGTGGAACTATGGTTTCTCACCCGTTGAGGCAGCGCGGTTTGGACGAGCTGGTTAACATTTGATGCAACAGATTGTTTCTTCCTCCGTTCGACGTTCGCGGGCGGATTCCATAGCTGAATTGGTGTCGTGGCAGGCCGCAGAAAGGCCCGATACCGCAGCGCTTTCCTATGCTTCTCAAACCCTGACCTACGGGGAGCTTGACGAGCGAGCCACGGCGTTGGCGACCGTGCTGCGAAACCAGGGAGTTGGCGCGGGATCAATCGTGGGCGTTTGCGTATGGCGTTCACCGGCGATGGTGATCGGTTGCCTGGCCGTTTGGAAGGCGGGTGCGGCTTATTTGCCAATGGATCCGCGCAACCCGGCGCCGCGACTGGAGTTCCTGGCAAGGGATGCGGGGATTTCAGCATTGATCGTCGCGGACAACTCGGAGAAGTCATTTCCCAGCGAGCCTCGGCCAACGATTGCGCTGAATGAGTTGGGAATGATCGTTAAAGCTCCAACCGGAACACGGACAACGGGAACACCGGCGAAAGCATCCGACGACCTTGCTTACGTGCTTTACACGTCTGGCTCCACCGGCGATCCCAACGGAGTCGAAGTAACGCACAAGAATCTGCTCAATCTGGTTGCGTGGCATGAGGAATCGTTTCACTTGACACCGGAAGATCGTGGCAGCCAGGTGGCCAACGTTGGGTTTGACGCGGCGGGATGGGAGATCTGGCCTTGCCTGGCTGCGGGCGCTTGCGTTTGCATTCCGGGCGACGACGTGACAATCGAACCGGAGTCGTTTCGGGATTGGGTTGTCAACGAACGCATTACCATTAGTTTTATTCCTACACCGATGGCGGAACTCATGTTGCGCCTGCGATGGCCGGCAAAACTGGCTTTGCGAATCATGCTCACCGGGGGCGACACCCTCCGCCGCTACCCGGGCGAAGGCTTGCCGTTCGAGCTCATTAACAATTACGGGCCGACGGAATGCACGGTCGTTGCCACGTCCGGCAGGATTTTGCCCGAGGATCTGAAGCACGAAGCGCCTTCGATAGGTTTGCCGATTGCGAATACGCAGGTCTATATTCTTGACGAATCAGGCCGCCAGGTTGCTTCCGGCGCCCTGGGTGAGATTTATATTGGCGGCGCAGGCGTTGCGCGAGGTTACCGGAACCGGCCGGAACTAACCGCGGAGAGATTTGTCCCCGACCCATTCGCTGGCCGCGGCCGGCTGTTCAAGACCGGCGATATTGGCAGGCGATTGCCGGACGGCCGAATTGCCTTTGTCGGACGGGCTCACGACCAGATCAAAGTGCGCGGCTTCCGCCTCGAGCCGAATGAGATTAGCGCGGCGATCAACCAGCATCCTGGCGTCTTACAGAGCCAGGTCGTGGCGCGTCAGGACGGCGACGGTGACACGCGCCTGATTGGGTACCTGGTCCTGGCGGAGGAGGGGGCCCCGGCTCCAACCGAGCTTCGCGACTTTCTCAAGGCCCGTCTGCCCGAGTACATGGTGCCGGAGATTTTTGTGAGACTGGAAAGTCTGCCGCTTTCGCCCAATGGAAAGGTTGACCGAGCCCTGCTGCCGGCGCCGACCGAAGAAAACACGCTGCGGGATCAAGAGATTACGGCACCGAGAACCGACGTGGAGAAAACCGTGGCGAACATGCTGGGAACGCTCCTGGGGACCGACCGCGTGGATGTGGAGGGGAACTTCTTTGTGCTGGGTGGCCATTCGCTCGTTGGGGCACAATTGATTGCCCGGATTCGAAATACCTATGGTGTGGAAATGAGTCTCCGAGTCCTGTATGAGGGGCCTACTGTCGCTCAGTTGGCGCTGGAAATAGAACGAATGCTGGCCCTTAAAGAGCGTGGGATCCGACAAGTCGCGGCTGAACACAAGCGCAGCAGTTGCGCGTCGTAATTCTCCGGAAACGTTGATCGCCAAAGAAACAACCGCAGGCTGGCCAAGAAAAGGCGCGTCGGACCTAAGTTTGTTTAATTTACTGGATCCGGCGGTGCTGGCCGATCCTTACCCGCTTTACCGCAGGCTGCTCACCACCCATCCGGTCTTTTGGGACGCCTACATGCACTCGTGGGTCGTGACTCGTTATGCCGACGTGATGCGTGTTCTGCGCGATTTTTCAGCCCAGCGCATCCGCACACCGGAGCAGTTGGAGGCGCTGAATCTTGCCGAATTGACACCGATGGCGAAGGTGATGGTCAAACAGATGTTGTTCCTGGATCCACCGGCGCATAAACGCATTCGCACTCTTGCGGCGGCGGCATTTACGCCGCAGAAAGTGGAGGCGTTGAGATCCCATATCCGGCAAATTGTTCGCGGGTTGCTCGCCAAAGTGAAGGGGAAGGGGAGGACGGAATTGATTTCGGAACTCGCCGAACCGCTTCCCTGCGTCGTCACGGCGGAAATGATGGGCGTGCCGGTTGAAGATTATCCCAAACTCAAAGTGTGGTCGCAGGATTTCGCGGAGATGCTCGGCAATTTCGAACACGATGCCGAGTGCGTGCCGAGAATCCTGAAAAGCACCCAGGCGGTGACGGATTATTTTCGTGAGGCGATGCACAAGGAAGACTTGCGCCCGGATGGACTCGTCAAGTCATTGGCCACCGCGGAAGTGGATGGCGATCGTCTGACGGAAGACGAAGTGGTTGCCAATTGTCTGATCACACTGATCGGCGGTCAGGAAACCACGACGAATCTGATTGCCAGCGGTACTCTCACGCTTCTGCGCAATCCCGACCAGTTGGATAAACTCCGCCGCAATCCGTCGCTGGTCCCGTCGGCGGTGGAAGAATTGCTGCGCTACGAAAGTCCGGTGCAGCACACCGCCCGCGTCGTGCCTGAGGACGTTGAGCTGGACGGTCACCAAATTAAAAAGCGCCAGACAGTGATCGCCGTCATGGCTGCGGCCAACCGCGATCCGCAGCGCTTCCCCGACCCCGACCGCCTCGACGTCACCCGCGAGGACAACCGGCACCTTGCCTTCGGCTGGGGCGCGCACTTTTGTTTTGGCGGGCCCCTGGCCCGGGTCGAGGCGCAAGTCACTTTTGAAGAGATGCTGAAATGGTTCCCCAAGTGGTCGCTGGAGCCGGGACCCCTGGTCTGGCGCACCAACCTCGGTATCCGCGGCCTGACTGCA
>Ga0187859_10001804_pt1 | contig 13488 bp, 11 predicted proteins | sample June2016WEW_10_1_2_FD_133019 | JGI IMG/M metagenome (GOLD analysis project Ga0187859, IMG submission 133019) | Peatland microbial communities from SPRUCE experiment site at the Marcell Experimental Forest, Minnesota, USA - June2016WEW_10_10 | ecosystem: Environmental > Terrestrial > Soil >...
CCGCCAAAAGCTGGAACGCTTTGCCAAGCGCTATTTGAAGGCGAGCCTGACGATTCGTCTTTCGCCCGTCACCGAGGATTTGTCAGTGGCGCGAAAGTGGTTCCACATGGGCGTCGCTCTCGATGGAGTCGTGGCCAAGCGCCGCGACCTGCCCTATCAATCCGGCGAACGAACCGGCATGCAGAAGATCAAGCGGCAGCGCACGGCGGACTGCGTCGTCGGAGGCTTCCGCTATCTAGCCCGCAAGCCGCAGGTGGGATCGCTGCTGCTCGGCCTCTACAACGACGAAGGCGAACTCGATCACGTCGGCTTCACCTCGTCCATCCAACAGAAGGATCGCCCAGCTTTGACCAGGAGATTAGAAAAGATGATCAAGCCGCCCGGCTTCACCGGCAGGGCGCCGGGAGGGCCCAGTCGCTGGAGCACGAAGCATTCCGCGGAATGGGAGCCGCTAACGCCGACGCTCGTCGTGGAGGTGCAATTTGATCACTTCACCGGCGGGCGTTTTCGGCATGGAACGAAGCTTTTGCGCTGGCGTCCCGAAAAGGATCCGCGAGACTGCACAATGCGGCAAGTGGAAAGGGAGAGTCGTTCGGCGCTGGACTTGCTTTAATCGCTCGAGCGGGCTCCGAATCAGACTTGGGCTGTGGAATTGCCTCGGCACGTCAAGCCGAGACAGAGCGGTAGCCTAGTCTTTCAACGGAACCATGGTTTGATCGCCGCGGCAGAACGTCGCAACTTTCAAGAGGCCTCCTCGCGCCTGTGGCATGGTCATCACCGGGCCGTAGCAGTACACGGCGTGTCCGTTGGCAGCGAAGTACCAGCGGCCTCCCTTGGGCTTCGCCGGTTGTTGGCTGGGGGCAGGGGAGAGCTGCGCTGGGGGTGCTAACCTGGGAACGGGAAGAGACAGAACTAAGGCTAGGGCTAGGGCCTTCATGATAGGGTCTCGCTTCCATTGCGGGCCCTGTGCGGGGCCGCTTCCACAGAACCATTTCTCTTACTACTTGCTTCTTCAGCGTCCTTCCCCCGGTTAGATGACCCGGGTCGAACGCCGAACATCCTCTAAATCCGCTGCCGGCTTGCCTGGAACGGTCTTCAGCGAGCGTGCCGCCTTGCCCGGCCGCTTTGTATCCTTGTCGATCCCTTTGGCTCCCGGGTCGGCGCTCTTGTTCTCTCCCGGTGCTTGCGTTTTTTGCTGCGCCTGGGCACCATTCTGGGAACTGGCCTGTGAACCGTCGTGCATCGCCAACTTTCCCTTCAAGGCTGCCAGTTGCGTGCTGTCCTTGAGCATCTCGCGGATCAAACTGCGCTGCGACTCGATGGTTTGGCCCTGCTCGAAGACCAACATGGTCAGAATTCCATAAGACACAATGAACAGGATCACCAGCAGCGGCAGGACTCCAGTCGGCCGCGATGTCGCTTTGGTGCATTCCGCGCTGTAAATAACCGTCACGTTGCCCTCCCGCAAGCCCTGGAAGCCACCAGCTTCGCTATGCGTTAGTGCATCCTTGGAACCACACGAAGACAGGGTTGTATCTGACTGCATATAAACGGGTTAGCCGAGAAGATCAGAGTCGAGCCCAATCCGAGGGTGCAAGCATCTGCACTTTTTGAGTAACGAGTGCAGCGTGGCTGCGAGTGCTTCGCCCGATGGGGCGAAGAAAATGATTTGACCGCAACCTTCGGATAGTCCGCCTACCGGCCGCTGGCCTATGCTGACGTCATGGCAACCAATGCGATACTTGCAGAAGAGACACTGGCAGAAGAAGGGACGATGAACCGAACTCCACAACCTTCAGCAGCGCGAGCCGAAACCCGGCACTCGTCTGGCACCTCGGAACGAGCTATGGAGCGAGTCTCCGGAGCCCGCGAGCGCACTCTCGACCAGATCGAAGCCCGCCGTTGGCAGGCTGTCATAAACCGCGATCGCTCGCTCGACGGCGCCTTCGTCTTCGCTGTGTCGAGCACGGGAGTTTTTTGCCGTCCGTCGTGTCCGGCGAAGCGCGCACGCCGGGAAAACGTTACTTTTTTCGATCATCCGCTGCAGGCGGAGCAGTCCGGCTATCGCGCCTGTCTGCGCTGCCGTCCCAAGGCCGTCGATGGAAGTCCGCAATCCGCGCTCATTCGCTCCATCTGCCGGTATATCGAGCAGCACGTGGTCGATCAGCAACTTGAGAATTCGCTAACCCTCGGCCACCTTGCGAAGGAGTTCGGCCGCAGCCCGTTCCATCTGCAACGCACCTTTAAGTCCGTCTTAGGCGTGTCGCCTAGGGCCTATATCGATGCGGTCCGCCTCCGCCATGTGAAACAAAACTTGCAGGCCGGACACAATGTCACCACCGCTCTCTATGCCGCCGGATACGGCTCCAGCAGCCGGCTGTATGAACGCACCGCCGCGCAGTTGGGCATGACACCGGAGAAATATCGCCGCGGCGCGGTTGCGGCTGTCGTTCGCTACACCATCACTGACTCGCCGCTCGGCCGGATGCTTATCGCCGCCACGGACAAAGGTATCTGCTCCATTCAGTTCGCCAACCGATCTACTAATGAGAAATATGGCGGCAACTTTGCCGACGACGAGCATCTTCAGCAGGGGCTGATGCGCGAGTTCCCCTTTGCCACCCGCCGCCGCGACGACCAAGCGCTGCAGCCTTGGAAAGAAAATCTCGACCGCCTGATCAACGGCCAGGAAACAAACCCGTCGCTCCCGCTGGATATAAGAGCGACCGCCTTCCAACGGCGGGTGTGGGAGGCTTTGCAACAAATTCCTCGGGGAGAAACTCGCTCCTACAGCGCCGTGGCCAAGAAGATAGGAATGCCGAAGGCGACTCGAGCTGTCGCCCGCGCCTGCGCCACCAACCCCGTAGCCGTAGCCATCCCCTGCCACCGTGTGGTCAGACAAGACGGCAACTCGGGAGGATATCGTTGGGGACTGGAGCGGAAAGAGCAGCTGCTGGCCATCGAACGCCAAAACGCCGAGGTGTCATCCTGAGCGCAGCCGCGCCGTGAGCGAAGCGAATGGCTCGGCGGAGTCGAAGGATCCCCACTAGCCCCTCACTCTACAAGTCGCCATGCTTTTGAGTCGCGCGACAGTTCACCGCTGCGCTAGAAGCCCTATTTCAAGCTGAGGCTTTATGACCACTGAGGGAACCGCCACTCTTGACTAGCCCCACTCACGAGCCTACGATTTTTCCATTGGGGATAGGAGCATGCGTACCCGCCGAGCACTGACTCTAAAAACATTTCTCACCGCCACCATGAGTCTTCTTAGCGTTCTTGTTTTTGGTTTAGGAGCAATGCAGAAAGATGTGCTCTGGGTGTGGATAGGCTTTATCTGTTGCCTGATTTCGGGAGTCTTCATTCAATTCTTCATTAACAGAATAAAGGACGACGTTGCATCGGGTCGCAGATAACCTCACCCCCTTTCAAATGCGCCGGATTTGCTACTACAACGGTCACCTTAGCCCTGTTAACACGACCGCCCATCACGATCTGTCCAATTTTAACGCGCTCGCATACTCTGCGATCCGGGGATCCTATGAAGATAAAACAGAGATTTAGTTTCACCGTCGTTCTATCCGCCTTGCTGATCGCAACCAACGCCCAATCTCAGGAACCACCGAAGCAGGACAATACGTCCAGCGTAACCATCGTCACCGCAGGCAACATCTCCATCACCAAAGAAAATGGCGGCAATACCGTCGTGATTATCAATTTCGCTCCCGGCAAGACAAAAGCCGGCGACACGCGAATTACAATCTCCGGCCCGTATTCGTTAGACGTGAACGGAGGTGTGCAGGAAGTGCAGGGCCCGCGCGGTCTCGAGTTGCATGTGCTCAGCCATGAAGAATTGCGCTTTGCCGCGCCAGAGATCAGCGCGTGGGAGCAAACTCACAAATATTCGGAATACACCGCTTGCAGCAAAATTCCAAAGTTTTCCGGCTGCGGCAATCCCATATGCGATCAATTTGGTCACCCCGGCGATCAGTGCCGCTACAACAGTGTTGCCGGTTGCGCCTGCACTTCCGCGGGAGGCGGCCCGTGCGCCGAGTCAACAAACCCGCCCCAAGACAAGAGACCAAACTGAAACTAGTCAAGCAAAAGAAAAAACTGATGCCTGTCGCATGCAAGTGCGCAAATGCCCTCCCGCTCAAATTCCGAGCGGAAGGGCATTCTGGTTGCGGTCCGATATTAAGCGAGATCCCGCTACTGCTTGTCGTACACCGCCGTGGATTTCACCTTCTTGCCATCCGCATCGGTTGCGGTCACTGTGACCGTCCGGCTCTTGCCGTCTGCGGCGATCACAATTCGGCCGGTGACAGTAACCTTGCCAGCTTTCTTATTGGTTAACTCGGTCGTGCGGTCATCGATTTTCTTGTAAGAACGCGTATCCGCACTCGGATCGCCCGTCAGCGGATAATCCTTGCCATCGAGTTTCCCTGTCCACTCGTTGTGTGTGGGCTTGCCGCCGCCATCCACGCCATCTACTGTAACTTTTATGTTGTCGCCTGCTGCCTCGTAGACGACCGTGTTGTTCTTCGGCGACATTGGCGGAAACTTCGACTTGGCCTCGTTCAGCTTCCATGTGCCCATATTTGGATTGCTGGCGAAGCTCACTGCCACTGCCACAAAGCACACAGCCACTGCGGTCGTAATTGTTCTTGTTTTCATTGTGCCTCCTGAGTGAAATTTCTCCGACAGAGTGAAGCGGCAGCCATTCTAGTGCCCGGTCACCCATTCAGCAATCGCAATCTCAGGTCTAAGATAGTTGTCGGCGAAGGAAATTAAAGGTAGGCGGTTTTGCTTTCGTAAATTCTGCCGCTAATGCTCTTCCTTGTCAGCTGCCGGATGGCGCTACTCCGCCTGTTTGGTGATATTCAGCAGCACGCCCACGCACATCAAAGTCACAAACAGCGAAGAGCCACCATAGGAAACGAATGGCAGCGGGATTCCTTTGGTAGGCATCAGTCCAAGAACGACGCTGATGTTGATGAAGGCCTGGAGCACGATCATGCTGGTAATTCCTACCGCCAGATAACGGCCGAAATTATCCTGGGTCCGAAGAGCCGCGCGCGTGCCGCGCCAGAGAAAAATTGCAAAGAGAATGATCACGGTGAGGGCACCGACCAAGCCCAACTCTTCGGCAGTTACGGCGAAAATGAAGTCGGTGTGCGGTTCGGGAAGATAAAACAATTTCTGCTTCCCTTCCATCAGGCCAAGGCCGGTTACGCCGCCCGTGGCCACCGCAATCAATGACTGAATGATGTGGAAGCCAAAACCTTTAGGGTCGGCATAAGGATTCAAGAAAGCCAAAATGCGATCTCTGCGGTAGGAGACGTGAAAAATGAGGAAATACAGGGGAACGATCGCGGCCGCGAACGCGTATCCGAAATAGCGCAGCCGGATCCCGGCCACAAATAAGACACACGCGGTAATTCCGGCACAGGCAATCGCAGTTCCGAGATCGGGCTGAAAAACGATTAGTCCCAGAAAAACCGCGGTGGGCGCAACGGCTGGCAGCAAGGTGTTGCGGCAGTCGTCCATGGCATTAGTTTTGTTTTCCAGAAACCAAGCCAGAAACAAAATGAGCGCAGGCTTGGCCAGTTCCGAAGGCTGCAACGAAACCGGCCCGAGATGAAACCAGCGATGTGTGCCGTGAGCGCGATCCAGAAAAAACACAGAAATCAGCAGCAGCGTGGTAAATCCAAGCACGGAAAAGACCAACGCGGGATGTTGCAGATGTTTGTAATCGACCTTCATGGCCACGAACATGACGATAAGTCCCGCGACCGCCCAAACCAGTTGCTTCAGCAAGAATTCGTAAGCGGAGCCAAATCGCTCTTTGGCCATCACCGCCGAGGCGCTGAAAATCATGACCAGCCCGATGAAGACCAGGATCGTGGTAACGGTAAACATCCAGCGGTCGACGCTAACTCGCTTGGCCATGGAGAATCCATTTCACCACGGAGCGGCGCAACCGCCGAGCAGTTTCGCGTGTGAATTGTTTGGAAAGGTGGTAACTGAGTTGGTTCCAGCGGTGAGTCGCTAACTCGACCGCGCCATCGCCAGCGAATGCACAAGTTCCTTGAAGACGCGTCCACGATGTTCGTAGCTTTGGAATTGATCGAAGCTGGCGCAGGCGGGGGCCAGCAGAATCACATCCCCGGCAACCGCCGCTGAGCTCGCTCGCCGCAGGGCATTTTCCAGAGTCTCCGCGTGATCGACCTCGGCCGCATCCTTGATCTGTGATTCAATCTTCGCCGCTGCCGCTCCAATCGTATAGACGCGCTTCACGCGCTGCCGCAGTAATTCATTCAAAACCGTGTAGTCGCTGCCCTTGTCCTTGCCGCCGAGAATCAAATGAATATTCGCCGGAAAAGATTCCAGCGCCTTGATTGTGGCGTCCACGTTCGTAGCTTTTGAGTCGTTGTAGTAATCAACTCCGGCGAAGCGAGCGACGAACTCCAAGCGATGCTCGACCGCCTTGAAATTCCGCACTGCCGCGCGAATCTGCTCCGGTGTGCAGCCGACGAGGACCCCGACGGAAATGCCGGCCAACACATTTTCCAGGTTGTGCGCGCCTTTCAACGCTAGTTCCGCGACCGGCATAATTTCCCGTTCGCCATGGCTATCGCGAAAATAAATATGCGCGCCGCGCGCAAACGCTCCGCGCTCCACCTCTTTTTTTCGGCTGAACCAATATACCTGCGCCCGCGTGCGCCCTGCCAATCCCGCCGTGGTAGGCTCATCCGCGTTGAGCACCGAAAAGTCCTCTGCCCGCTGGTTCTCAAAAATGCGCGCCTTCGCATTCACGTAATTATCGAAGGTCTTATGCCGGTCGAGATGATCGGGCGTGATGTTAAGAATCACTGCGATGCGCGGGCGAAATTCAACAATCGTCTCCAACTGAAAGCTGGATACCTCGAGCACCGTCCACGTCACTGACCCAGCCTGATCGACCAGGCTGATCGCAGGCGTTCCAATATTCCCACCGACCAGCGTGGGAAATTTTCCGGCGGCAATGATTTCTCCGGCCAGAGACGTGGTCGTCGTCTTGCCGTTGGCCCCGGTGATGGCGACGATAGGGCCGGCCAAAAATCGCGCCGCCAGTTCGATTTCGCCGATCAGCGGCTCTCCCAGATTGCGCGCCTGCACCAGTTGCGGCGAATCGATCGGAACTCCCGGACTCACCACAATCAGATCCTGTCCGCGAAAGGTACGGTCGCCGTGTCCCCCGGTTTCGACAGTAATCCCATGTTCGAGCAGCAACAGAATTTCATCCCGCAGTTCGGCTTCCGGCTTCGAATCCGACACGGTGACGCGAGCGCCGCGCGACTTCAGAAAAAGCGCCGAAGCTACGCCCGACTTTCCCAGGCCCACCACCAGCACGCGTTTGTTGCTAAGCTCCATCAAAATTCATTTCACCACGGCCGTGTGAGCGCGAATTTAGGATTCGATTCGATGTATGGCCTTGACTGGGAAATGGTCATATCGACAATCCGCCCGAATAGCCTCTGTTGCCGTCCCTCCGTGTCTCCGTGCCTCCGTGGTAGATTTTTCTACCGAAGTTTCAGCGTGGTCAACGCGAACAGCGCAAACACCAGCGACGCAATCCAGAAGCGCACAATCACCTTCGACTCCGACCAGCCCAGCAACTCAAAGTGATGATGAATTGGCGCCATCTTGAAAATGCGTTTCTTGCGCAGCTTGTAGGAGCCGACTTGCAGGATTACCGACAGCGCCTCAATAACAAAAATCCCGCCAATGAACGGCAGCAGCAGTTCTTGCTTGATCATAACCGCGACCGTGCCGATTGCGCCGCCCAGCGCCAGCGAGCCGACATCGCCCATAAACACCTCCGCCGGATGCGCGTTGTACCACAGAAATCCAATCGCCGACCCAACCATTGCCCCGCAAAAAACAGTCAACTCGCCCACCTGAGGCATGCGCTGCAGTTCGAGATAGGTTGCAAACGTCGCGTGGCCGCTGAGATATGTGAGAACCGCCAGCGCCCCCGCCGCGATTACCGTACAGCCGATTGCAAGCCCGTCCAAGCCATCCGTAAGATTGACCGCATTGCTCGATCCGACAATTACGAGCACGACAAAAGCTACGAAGGGCAAAAAAGCCAGCGGCCAAAGTTGCGGATGCACCACCCACCGCTCGATGACGAGATCCGGCCGGAATTGTTTGAAAAACGGCACGAGCAACCGCGTGGAATACATTCCCCGGTACTGCAACGCGATCAATGCGACCGCAATGAGAATGCTGGCCAGAATCTGATAGCCGATCTTGGCGCGGGCGGTTAGTCCGAGATTGCGGCGGTGAACGACCTTAATATAGTCGTCGGTAAAACCGATCGCGGCGAATGCCACCGTGGAAAAAACTGCAATCCAAACGAACGGATTGCTCAAGTCCGCCCATAACAATGTCGGGACGAGAATGGCAATGGCAATGAGCAAGCCGCCCATCGTGGGCGTGCCCGCTTTTTTCTGATGCGCCTGCGGCCCCTCTTCGCGAATGTATTGTCCGATCTGAAAATCTCGCAACCGCTGAATCACGATCGGCCCGACGATCAGCCCTGTAAAAAGGGCAGTGAGGCTCGCGAAAGCAGTGCGAAAAGTTAGATAACGAAAGATGCGAAACGGCGGAAAATAATGGAAGAGCTTCAGGTAGAGCAGCCAGTAGAGCAATCCGCCTCCGACAACAGCTGTCAGCTCTCAGCTGTCAGCTCTTAGTAATCAATTACCCGACGACTACGGCGTTGGGTTAATGTTGGCAACGCCGATTTTCTGCTTCCAGGTTTCCAGCGCCTTTTCCAGTTTCACACCGCGCGATGCTTTCAACAGTACGACATCGCCCTCGCGAGTCTCGCGCGCCAGCCACTCGCCAGCTTCCTCCGGAGTCGCAACGAACTCCGCATTCATCGCGCTGTCGCGAGCAGCCTCGACAATCACCTTGGCCAGACCCCGCACTCCGAGCAGAAAGTCAATCTTGCGTTCGGCAATGTAGCGCCCGCACTCGCGATGCAGTTCCTCGCCCGTCGCCCCCAACTCCAGCATCTCGCCCGCAACCACAATCCGGCGCGCCGCAGGCATCGCCGCTAACGTATCCACGGCCGCCATTAGTGCCTTCGGACTTGAATTGTAACAATCGTAGAGTACCGCGATGTTACCCACTTGGACGACCTGCCCTCGCTTGTCGGCTGGCTGCAAAGAGGGCAGGGCTGCGGCGATCTCCGATGGCGTGATGGAATGCTCAAGGGCGATCGCGGCCGCCGCCAGCACATTGTAAACATTGTGCCGCCCCAGCAGCGGACTCTGCACCGTCTGCCGCAGTCCATCGATCAGCAGGTCGAAGCGCGTGCCTTCGGGCCCAACGACTTCGACATTTGCCGCGCGCACATCTGCGGGAACACAGCCCTTCCCGCTCATTCCGAACATGACAACCTTGCCCTTAAAGTCGCGCCCAAACTGGCAAACATATTGGTCATCCGCATTCAGCACGGCTGTGCCGCCATGCGGCAGAGCTTCAATGAGTTCGTATTTGGCGCGGGCAATACCGGCTAGAGAATCGAAGCTCTCGAGGTGTACCGGCGCAACATTCGTTATTACGGCCTGATTCGGCTGCGCGATGCGCGCCAGGGCCGCGATCTCACCGGCATGCGACATCCCCATCTCTACCACCGCGAGATCGTATTCCGGCTCCAGAGTTAGCAGCCCGAGCGGCAATCCGAAATGATTGTTGAAATTTCCCCTGGTGCGATGCACACGATACTTTGTCGCCAGCAAATGGGCCATGGCTTCTTTGGTTGTCGTCTTACCCATCGAACCGGTGACCCCAATGGCTGTCTTCCCCCAGATTTTTCGGACCGCCGTAGCCAGCGTCTGCAGCGCAATCAGCGTGTCACCAACAGCCAGCAGGCCCGCCGGTTTCGAATAGCGCGCCAAGTGATCTTTCTGCACCACCGCCGCAATTGCGCCACGTGCGAGCGCCTGCTCCACAAAATCATGACCGTCGAGGCGTTCACCTTTGACCGCAAAAAAAACTTCTCCCGTCTGCACGGTACGCGAATCGATCGAATATCCGTGCGCCGTCGCCTGGCCATCGTACTGCCCGGTAGCTTGCACAAATTCGGCGATGCGTGAGAGCAGAAGTTTCATGCGCTCTTCCCGGCGGTTCCCGCCATCGCGGCACTCTTGCAGTCGTAGCCCAGTGTCTTCAGATTCTCGCGAGCGACGTCGACATCGTCAAACGGAATTGTCCCCTCTCTCGTGACTTGCACTTTTTCGTGTCCCTTGCCCGCCAGGAGGACGATGTCGCCCGGCATTGCCTGTTCCAAAGAGAACGCAATGGCCTTACCGCGATCCGGCTCCAGAAAATACTTCGCGCCCGATTTCTGTAGTCCAACCAGTGCATCATTCATGATGGCGAGCGGATCTTCCGAGCGCGGATTGTCGGAAGTCAGCACCACAAAATCGCTGCCCGCTCCTGCCGCTTCGCCCATCAACGGACGCTTGGCGCGATCCCGATCCCCGCCACAGCCAAACAGAGCAATGACCTTTCCCTTGAGTCCGGCGCGATCCACAAATTCGCGAGCCAGTGCCGTGAGATTGCGCAACGCATCGTCGGTGTGCGCGTAGTCCACCACAACGGTAAAGGGCTGCCCGCAATCGACGCGCTCAAAACGCCCGGGAACGCTGGCGAGGTCGAAAACTCCTTTCGCAATCGCCTCCGCTGAACAATCGCGAGCATATCCCGCGGCCGAGGCTGCGAGCGCGTTATAAACATTCACCCTGCCGATCAGCGGAGACCACATCGCCAAAGTCCCGAACGGTGCCACCATTTGAAAGCGCGTCCCGCGCGGCGTAATCTCAACCGACTCCGCGTGAAAGTCACCCGCCGTAAGACCATACGAAAGCACGACAGCACTCTTTTTCTTGCACATCTTCAACAGTTGCCGCCCATAATCATCATCAATATTAAGCACGGCAGCGCGCGGCGGCTCTGTTCCGCAGCCCTCAAAAAGAATTTGTTTTGCGCGGAGGTAATTTTCCATCGTCCCGTGATAGTCGAGATGGTCACGCGTTAGATTCGTCAATACGGCAACATCAAAAGGAATTCCGAAAACCCGCTGTTGCTCGAGCGCGTGCGATGACACTTCCATCACTGCGTCGGTGACTCCCAGGCTAAGCCCTTCCGACAAAAGCCGGTTTAACTCCAGCGCCTCTGGCGTCGTGTGCGGGGCAGGAAGAATCTTTCCCGCTACGTGATATTCAATCGTACCGACCAGCGCCGTCTTGCGCCCCGCCACCCGCAGTATCGATTCGATCAGAAATGCAGTTGTGCTCTTTCCGTTGGTGCCGGTAATTCCAATGTTCGCGATTCGCTCGGCCGGTCGTTTGTAGAAATTCGCGCTCAGCCGCGCCAGCGCCCGCCGTCCATGCACTACTTGCGCCCAAGCCACCGTTGGACGAGGCGCTTCGGTTGCGGAGTCAGTGACGATCGCAACCGCCCCAGCGGCAATGGCTTGATCGATAAAACGATTCCCGTCGCTCGTCTCCCCTTTCATCGCGACAAAAACCGTTCCCGGCCGCACTCGCCGTGAATCATATTCCACACCGGCAATGCCCGGGTTTCCGCTCTGCGAGAGAACCTCGGCGCCTTGCAGGAGTCGTTCGAAGGTCATTGGAGTGATTATAAATAGCGGGCGTGAGGTTTTAACGAGGCTGAGGTTTCCTCATGTGAAACCCCTGTGTACTCTGTGGTTAACGCGCTTCTCAATCTCACGAGGCGCTGAAGTTCACAAAAACTTAGCGCCCAAACCGCACCACCACGCGGGAGCCCGCCGCCACATGCGCACCCGGAGCGGGCAATTGTTCACGAGCCACGCCGCTGCCAATGGCGTCCAGGTCAAATCCCGCATCCTGCGCCGCTTCCATGGCGCTACGCAAGGTTTTGCCGAGAAACGATGGCATCTCGATTCCTCCTTCTTCCACGTCGAGCACGACCGTTCCGCCCGCCGGCAACTTCGGTGGAGCTAAGTTCTCGGACGATAACGCAGGCATTGAAGGCGCCGAACTCGCAGAGTCCGCTGCGCTCATTTTTCCCGGTTGTTCCGCAACTTTCGTAATCAGCGCGGCGGGAACAACCTGTTGGTGGATTGGCTCCGTTTTCGCGGACAATGGACCGATCGGCGCTTCACTCGCTTCAGCCATTTCCAGGTTAGCGCCTAGATGATCCGGCGCACCCTCTTCGAGACTCGCCTCCGGCACGTCGCGCCGCGCCAGCAATACCTGCCGGTTCGCGGGCAGCTGCACATCGTGCGGCACGTGCAAATACTCCAGCGTCTGTTGCATCACCCGCTGAAAGATAGGCGCCGATACCTGGCCGCCCTGATGCAATCCCACCGCGGAATCGAGAATCACCACTACCGCAATTTGTGGATCGTTAATAGGAGCGAACCCCGCGAACGACGCCACATACTTGGTCTTCGAATACGCGCCCGTCGCCGGATCCACTTTCTGTGCTGTCCCGGTTTTTCCCGCCGAGCTATATCCCTCGAGAATCGCCTTGCGCCCCGTGCCGTGCAATACCACTCCCTGAAGCATCTGCCGCATTTGCGCCGCGGTCAGAGATGAAATCACGCGCGTCCCCTCGACTGGCTGAAACGCAATCGTTTGCGGATTATTCTGAAATGCCTTCTGCGGCGCGATCGTCCCCGCAACAATTCGCGGCGGCACATGCACGCCATCATTCGCAATCGTAGAAATCAGCCCCGCCAATTGCATCGGCGAAATCCCAATCTCTTGTCCCATCGAGATCGCGCCTATCGAAACCTTGGACCACCGCTCCACCGGCTTCGTCAAGCCGCGCGTTTCACCCGGAAGTTCGACTCCCGTCTGCTGACCGAACCCGAAGGCGCGAATATATCTATAGAAACGCTCATCGCCCAGCCGCAGTGCGACTTTGATCGCGCCCACATCGCTCGACTCGGCAATAATGTCGGCCACTGAGAGCATGCCGTGCGGCTTGCTGTCGCGTATGCGCATGCCGTTAATGACAATCGATCCCATCTGGCAATCGAACATTTCATCCGGCCGCGTTACTTTCTCTTCCAGCCCGGCCGAGATCGTGACCATCTTGAAAGTCGAGCCTGGCTCGTAAACGTCGCTTACCGCGCGGTCTTTCAGCGCTTCGTTCTTAATCTCCCTGCGAATATTCGGGTTGAACGTCGGCCGGTTGGTCAGCGCCAGAATCTCGCCCGTGTGCGGATTCTCCACGATCACCGTCCCCGCAATCGCGTGCGTCTCTTCCATCCCGCGCTCCAGTTCGCGCTCCGCAATGTACTGAATATTCTGATCGATCGTGAGCACGACGCTGCTGCCCGCTTCCGGCTCCTTCTCCACGCTGGCAAACCAGCGCTTGCGCGCGTCGACGGAAATCATCAGCTTCCCAGGCTTGCCCTGCAGTTGCGAATTAAACTGC
>Ga0187859_10001809_pt1 | contig 13461 bp, 12 predicted proteins | sample June2016WEW_10_1_2_FD_133019 | JGI IMG/M metagenome (GOLD analysis project Ga0187859, IMG submission 133019) | Peatland microbial communities from SPRUCE experiment site at the Marcell Experimental Forest, Minnesota, USA - June2016WEW_10_10 | ecosystem: Environmental > Terrestrial > Soil >...
CCCCCACCACCACCACCACCAATTTCCAGTAAAGTATTCAAGAACAATGACTTAGCAGTAAAATATTCAGAAATAAGGACTTAGCTTGTCAAAGAGCACTGAAAATGGTTTTGGGGCAGTTTCGAGGTCTGTCCTAGTTGGCGGACACACCTCGGAACTGCCCAAATCAGTGTTCATCATCGCATCGAGCGGATTGTATGCCTGTGATCGCACGCACAACGCTTTTGTGATGAAAGGAATCGGGTCGCATGGAAACGGCGTATGGAGGAGGCCGCCCAGTGTTGCGTAGAGAGGATTTTGGCGGGCAACACCCGCGAGAGTCATCATTCTAATAGACCGGGGGGAGGGGGAGGGCCCAAAACGCGCCCTTCAATAAGAATAAGGAAAAGGGCCGGCGGAGGTGACCGGCCCGAGGAGTTAGTTTACTCCTTACAACTTTTTAAGCGCTGATCGTTATGCGCTGACCTTCTATGCGCTGATTAGCGATTCCAAGGCGACGCGATTGGGGATCACTAAAGTCGATCCGGTTTGCTGGATGATGCGCTGCTTCTTGAAGCCGGCGAACAGGCGGCTCACCGTCTCTCTTGAAGACCCGATCATCTGCCCGATCTCTTCATGAGTCAGCGCCAGCTTCACCTGGGTGGGGTTTCTGGATTTCGTGTTCTGGTCGAGCCATCCCATGAGCAGACGGGCAAGTTTTTCGCTGGCCGAATCGGAAAGGATGAGGTCGCGGATTTCACGGCACGTCGCGGCATAATCGGCGCTGATGTGCTGCGTGACCCAAAGGGCAATCTCGCCGTGAAGACGCATCAGGCGGAGCAGGTCGGCCTGGCGCAGAAAGCTGATCTCGGAGGGTTCCTGAGTCTCAGCCGTGGCTTCATACTGGCGGCCGGAAACTACGGCGGCAACGCCCAGAGGGCAGCCTACGCCGGCGATGCGCAGAATCAGCGTTCTGCCGTCACTGCCGCAGACGGATAGCTTCACGTGGCCGCGACGGACGATGAACACCCCGCGAGGAGACTGGCCTTCGGCAAACAGGACCGCTCCGGTCGGATAGGAAGTGGTGAGAGCCTCTCGCTCCAGGGCCTCGGCTACGACTGGCGGAAGATCGCAAAAAGTCTTGTCTACTGGCGCCAGCTTCTGGACGTGATTTAAGACTTGTGTGGCCATTCTTGCCTCCGTTAACAACCTGATTTGGCAACTGCATCGCCATTCGGTTGCTAAACGGAGAACACTTCAGAAAATTCACATAAAATAAACAAAACAAGCCGGTTAGAATGGTTTTGTTGGGATGTGGGAAGGTCCTGCTAACCAACCAAATAGAGTTCTTTGCTGCGTGCTTTTCCACACCGATGTGTGATCCCCATCACTAACTCAATGGTTACATGACCCAAATGGATGGTTACCTTCCGTTTTGGGACCGCAAGTCACTCTAAGGTTGAATGGATGGTATTGAGCAGAGCCGTCCTGGAGAAGGGCTTCTCAAGCAGGGTAATGCCGCGCTGCAAGACTTCGCGCTGGGCAATCAGTTCGCCGGTATAACCAGACATGTAGACGACCTTCAGATTGGGACGGGAAGCGCCCACGCGGTCAACCAACTCAGGACCGCTCACGCGGCGCATGACCACATCGGTCAACAACAGATCGATGTGTTCGGGGTGAGCTTCCACCCATTCGAGGGCAGATTTTCCGTCATCCGCTTCGAATACAGTGTAGCCGTGTTCCTCGAGCATTCTTCGGGTCAGGCTGCGCATGATGTCGTCGTCCTCAACGAGCAGGATCGTAGCGCCTTGCCGCTTCGGGCTGACGGTCTCGATTTCCGACTTGGATTCGAGCCCGATCTTGTGGTCGGCGCTGGGGAGATAGATCTTAAAGGTTGTGCCGTGTCCGGGTTCGCTGTAGACGAGGATGTGTCCGGCGCTTTGCTTGACGATGCCGTAAACGGTAGCCAAGCCCAAGCCGGTTCCCTTGCCCTGTTCCTTGGTGGTGAAGAAAGGCTCGAAGATGCGCGACACGGTGGCTTCGTCCATGCCGGTGCCGGTATCGCTGACGGCAAGCAGAACGTAGTTTCCCGCGGGCATGTTCTGGTGCTGGTCGACGAAAGTCTCGTCGAATCGTTCCGCGCGGGTTTCAAGAATGAACTTGCCGCCTCGAGGCATGGCATCGCGCGCGTTCACCGCGAGGTTCACAACGATCTGGTCAAGTTGGCCGGGGTCGGCCTCGACGACGGCCGCGGGTGATTTGGACACAATGAGAATCTCAACATCGTCGCCCATCAGCGGACGCAGGAGTTTGCCGACATCCTTTAATCGATCGTTCAGATCGAGGATGCGGGGCTGGACGGAGGAAGAGCGGCTGAAGGTCAGGAGCTGCCGGGTCAAAGAGGCGCCGCGTTCGCTGGCCTTCTTGATGTTTTCGACGTATTGCGAAGGTTCGGCGGCGGAATCAATGCGGTCGCGAAGGAATTCAGCGCAGGCGTTGATGATTCCGAGAATGTTATTGAAGTCGTGCGCAACACCGCCGGCCAGGCGGCCGATCGCCTCCATTTTTTGCGATTGATGAAGCTGGGCTTCGGCGCGCTTTTGCGCGGTAATGTCGCGGGCAATGGCGGAGGCTCCGATGACGTCGCCTTGTGCATTGCGCAAGGGAGAGACGGAAATGGAGACATTAAGGTGGCGGCCGTCCTTCGTCACGCGCACCGATTCGTAATGCTCGATGCTTTCGCCGCGCGCAATTTTCCGAAGAATCTCGGGGATTTCATCGGGACGATCGTTCGGCGCCAGGATTGAGATGTTCTTTCCGATCGCCTCTTCCGGCGTGTAGCCGTAAATGCGCTCGGCTCCCTTGTTCCAACTGGTGATAGTGCCGTCCAGGTTCTTGCCCAGGATCGCGTCCTCGGAGGAATCGATAATCGAGGCCAGGCGCGACCGGTATTCGCCAATCTGCTCAGCCGTTTTACGCTGCACTTCTTCGTTCGCGCGACGCAATTCTTCGACGATGCGCTTGCGATCGCTGATGTCGCGGATGGCGCTTAAGACAACCAATCCTTTTTCGGTGGAGACTGGGCTGAGACTGATTTCCACGGGAAATTGCGAGCCGTTGCGGCGTCTTCCGTGAAGATCCAAATTTGCTCCCATGCGGCGAGTCTTCGGTGTTTTGGCGAAGTTTGCGCGATGCTGGTGATGCTGGGAGCGATAGCTTTCGGGGACGAGGATTTCGATTGTCTGGCCAATCAGTTCGGCGCGGGTATAGCCGAATAGCTCCTGGGTTTGGGAATTGACTTGAATGATGATTCCATCGCAGTCCACGGCGACAATGGCGTCGGGCAGAGTCTCCAACAGATCGCTGGAAAGGAGAACCTCAGCCATGGCATCGGCGGAGGGTGACGTCGGTTTGCGATCAGCGGGTGGTCGCGACATGACGGTTTTGCTTCCGTCATTGTAGCTTGAGGCCGGGTGCTGTGCCGCCCGGAATTCCTTAGTTGTGCATTGGTCTGATCTTGAGCCACAATCAAGCATGGCTGGATTGTCCAGGTTCGCGCGAGTTCTCCCGCTCTTGTTGCTGGGCTACGCAGGGTTGAGCGGTGGCTGGTGCGCGGCGCAGACGGCATCGGACGACAGCGACGCCATTCGCGGTGTCGTAATCAACAGCGTGACGCATGATCCGATTGAACGGGCGCTGGTTTTTTCTCCCGACAATCGCTTTGCCACTTTGACGAGTCGTGAGGGGCGTTTCGAATTCCGGCTCCCTAAAAAAGTTGACCCGGACAGCGAGAGCGCCCGGGAGTCGACCAGTCCCGACCGAGACGCAAGCCGTACCGGTTCCAGTCTTCCTTCCGTGCTGATGGCGCGTAAGCCGGGCTTTTTGGCCGATCCCAACCAGCAGGGCATGATCCTGGAGGATGGCGCACCGAGAGAATTGACGCTGGGGCTCACTCCCGAGGCGGTGATTGCCGGCACCGTGACTCTACCCACGTCCGAAGCGCCGGACAGCATCACCCTGCAACTGTTCCAGCGGCAGGTCCAGGAAGGTCGCGCCCACTGGGTTGCGGTTGGAGCCAGCCAGTCCATGTCGGACGGATCGTTCCGATTCGCGGACCTTACGGCGGGTACTTACAAGTTGCTGAGTACCGAATTGCTCGATACCGATCCCGTTCTCTCCGACCCGCACGTGGACCCGTTTGCGGCGGATGCGCGGGGACCGCTGTTTGGATATCCGCCGGTTTACTATCCGAATGCCCCCGATTTTGCATCGGCGACTGCGATTTCGCTGGGCGCGGGCGAAACGGAAACGGCCGACCTTTCTTTGGTCAAGCAGCCCTATTACCGCGTGAAGTTGCCGGTCGTGGTGCCGGAGAGCGACGAATCGGAACCCGGTTTCCAGGTTACGGTTTACGCCGGGCACAAGGGGCCGGGATTTACTCTCGGCTACAATCCGCTTCACCATGCGGTGGAAGGCATGTTGCCGAACGGAACCTATACGGTCGAAGTGACGAGTGTTCGGTCGGGCGGGGAGAGCGGGTCGCAGACGGTAGCGATTAAAAAGGCTGCGGGCGACGGTTCAAGGATCGAAGGTCCAAGCATCGGGCTGACCCCCAAGAGTGCGATTGCGGTGAACGTGAAGGAAGAATTCACTGCTGCCGACCATACTGGCTCTCTGACGTTGACACACAATGATCGCACCACAGTGTTGAACGGCCCTCGTCGTTACTTGAATGTGAGTCTGGAGCCCGTCGACGAGTTTGGAACGGGACAAAGCATTATGCTGCGCCCGCCGGTTGGGCGTTCCGATGAATCGATGGTCCTGGAGGGCGCATCGCCGGGAAAATACTGGGTTCATGTTTATTCGTCTCGCGGCTATCCCGCTTCGATTCGTTCGGGCGAGGTTGACTTGCAGCATCAGCCGCTGGTGGTGGGCGCGGGAGGCGCCGCGGCTCCCATCGAGATCACCATGCGGGACGATATGGCGGAGATCAGCGGCACGGTCGACGGCGTCGCGCCGCCCGGGCAGGGAACCGGAAGCATTGGCCCGATGCCGAACCGGGTGCGTGTTTATTGCATTCCTCTGGCGGATAGCAGCGGGCAGTATGCCGAGATCGAGGTGCATGGGGACGGGAGCTTTGAATCGCAACGACTGCCGCCGGGCGCCTATCGCGTAATAGCGTTCGATGGCGCGCAAAGGGAGATCGAATACCGAAATCCTGAAGCGATGCAGGACTATGGGTCAAAGGGGGCCGTGGTCCGGTTGGCGGGCGGACAGAAGGAGCACGTGACGCTGCAGCTGAATTCCTTGAGCGCTCCGAGCAACGAGCCTAGTAGTGAGCCGACTAACGAACCGAGTAATGAACCGAGCACCGAACAATGACCTCTGTCTTTCCATCCAAGCGGGGATCAGGCCGAGCGCACCGTCGGTCGATATTAGGGGCAGGCGTACGGCCGGGCAGATGCTTTACCGCAATCGCGTTCGGCTGGGTGCTGTTGTTGTCTGCGGCGCAGATGGGGCGTGCCGAGGGGAAGCAGATTCCGTCGGGTGCGTACCGCGTCGCCGGAACGGTGGTACAGGCGAAGGGCGGTACTCCGCTGGCGCGCTGCCGGGTCACCATCACCGATCTGAAGAATCGGCAGAGCAACAAATTTGCGATCACTGGCGACGATGGGCGGTTTGACTTCCATGTTCCCGCGGGCAGGTATTCGCTGGAAGGAGCGAAGCGTGGATTCATCAGCGCCGCCTACAACCAGCATGACCAGTTCTCAACCGCGATTGTAAGCGGCGCGGATCTCGATACGGAGAGCCTGGTTCTGCGGCTGGCGCCGAATGCGGTGCTTACGGGGCGAGTGCTCGATGAATTCAGCGAACCTGTCCGCAATGCGCAGGTCACGGTATATCGCGAGGACCACTCGACAGGCGTAAGCCGCACATCGACATATCGCACCGCTGCGACGGACGATCAAGGCCGTTACGAAGTGGCGCCGATCGATGAGGGCACATACTTCGTTTCCGCCAAGGCATCGCCGTGGTATGCAGTCCGTCCCATGTCGAGTGGCGGCGCGGCGAATACGCCTCCATTCGATACATCGCTCGACGTCGTCTATTCCGTCACTTACTACGGAGATTCGACCGAAGCCGACGATGCGACTCCGATTCCAGTCCGTGGAGGGGATCGTTTGGAAGCCGACATTCACATGGATCCCGTTCCCGCCTTGCATCTCCTCGTGCACGTTCCAGAAGGCGGCGATTTGCCAACACTTTACAAGCCGGGGTTCGACGGCGCGGAAGAGCCCGAGGCTGAGAGCGTGCAGAGCATCGCTCCGGACGTTTATGAGCTGAGCGGAATTGCTGCGGGGCGTTATACAGTTCGGATGCCCGGCGGGAACGTGGCAGAGCCCCGCGAAGTGAACCTCAGCAGCAGCGGCGAACTCGACGTGTCCTCGGCGAAATCGACGAGCCAGATTAAAGCTACGGTGCGGATTGCGGGCGCGTCGAGCCTTCCGTCGGATCTCCAGATTGTGCTGCGCAGCAGCAAGGGAAAAATGAGCTATGGTCCGGTAGACGCCGACGGAGAAGCTGATTTCTCAGACGTGATTTCCGGCAAATATGACATTTTGGCGGAGTCGCCGACGCAACACTTTACGGTGGTTCGCATCGCGTCGGAAGAGGAGACGACTTCCGGGCACACATTGAACGTGGCTCCAGGCACATCGCTGAGCATTGAGCTCTCGCTGGTGGGAGGGGCGGTTACCGTGGAGGGCGTCGCGAAGCGGAAGGGGAAGTGGGTTGCCGGCGCGATGGTGGTTCTGGTGCCCAAGAATGCGGACGATTACGACCGCATTCGCCGGGATGAGAGCGAACTCGACGGAAGCTTCACTCTGCGCGATGTGATTCCCGGCTCCTATACGGTGATTGCGATTGAAGACGGGTGGGATCTGGAGTGGGCTGAGCCTGGCGCGCTGACGCCCTATCTAAAGCACGGGCAACCACTGGAGGTCGGGAGTCGATCACCGACAACCATCCACCTTGCGGATGCGGTGGAAGTGTTGGCGAAGTAGCGAGCGTGTCGGGGACTCTCAAGTCTTCCGAACATTGCTAGTCCCCCACGAGCGGTATCCAGGCGTTAGCAGCCCCACTCGGCTTCGCCGGGCTTGGCAAAATGACGCTCGGCAAAATTATTCCGTGAGCCTTCCGCCTCGGCGGTTGTCGAAGCGACCTCCAAGATGGCGAGGCGCGCAGCGGCCACCATGCGACTTTTTTCCGGCGTCGATACCTGGTCCCATGACTCGGGCGCGGAGTTTGCGGTGCAGCCAAAATCCGGCGCAAGTGCCTGGTGATAGTGGTGGAAAAGTTGCGCTAATTGTTCCGCCGATACTTCCTGAATGGACATCTGAAAACCTCTTTCTCCCATCAATTTGTCGTGTCGAAGTTAGTGTGAGTGTCGCTGAGCGCGTCCAGAGAGCACTTCACGCCCAAGTTTGTTCTCATGCCGCACGCGCAGCCAGTTGTCGCGTCCCGTCGTGTCGGGATTGGGTGTACGTTCGAAATGGCTTTGTACTCCTTCAGCAAGGCCACGAGAAATCGAACATAGAACGCGATGACAGCGAGGGCGAGTATTGTTACCACCGAAATCCCAACCATCCGACCTTCTCCAGCCCGGCCCCCACCGAATTGCCACCGAGCTGCTTTACCCTATTCGATTCCATGAGCCATAAAGTTCGAATAAGACGTTCATAAAAAGTTCGTAAACAATGCGGGGATCGAGAAGGTAATCATTTTCGTAAACGTAATAGTTTTGTAATGTAACCAGGATCACGGCGCGCCACTCCGTCAATCACTATTCTCAAGTTACAAACCCATGAAGAACAATCAAGTGGAAACTCACCCCAAGGGAAGAGATGCGCGCATTTTGCTCAGTTCGGTCTTCGGACCGTATGCGCAAGACGACGAATTTGGCAGCCGGTCCATCAATCCGATGGAGCTGTATCACAACCAGGTCACGCGAGCACAAGGCAGTTTTTCGCTGCGCATGTTTCATCGCTCGTGGGGCATCATGATGATCCAGGAAAATATTTCGGCGCCGTGCAGCGTGCTGGATTTTCCGACGCGGGAAGCGTTTGCCCGGGAATTGACCACAAATCGCTACGACATTGTCGGGATCTCTTCCATCATCGTGAATGTGGGCAAGGTGCGCGAGATGTGCCGCATGGTGCGGGAACTGTCGCCCGATTCGACGATCGTCGTGGGCGGACATGTGGCCGCCATTCCCGGCGTGGAGACGATGATCGACGCCGACCACATTGTGCGTGGAGAAGGGATCTCATGGATGCGCCGATATATCGGCGACGACGAGAGCGCGCCGATTCGCCATCCCAACATTGTTTCGGGGTTGGAGACGCGCATTATGGGAATCCGCCTGCCGAATCGGAAGGGCGGGACGGCGGCGACGATTATTCCGTCGGTGGGCTGCCCGATGGGGTGCAACTTTTGCACCACTTCTTCTTTTTTTGGCGGTAAGGGGAAGTTCTTCAATTTTTACGAAACGGGCGATGAACTGTTTGAGGTGATGTGCCGCATCGAATCGGAACTCAAAGTCCATTCATTCTTTGTCATGGATGAAAACTTTCTGCTGCACAAGACGCGCGCCATGCGCCTGCTGGAACTCATGAAGCAGGGGGGCAAGAGCTGGGAACTGTCTGTTTTTTCTTCTGCCAACGCGCTGCGCAAATACACCATGCTGGAGCTGGTCGAGCTTGGTGTTTCCTGGGTCTGGATGGGGTTGGAATCTCCGAAGGCCGGCTATAGCAAGCTGCAAGGGAATGACGTCCGGCAACTCACGCGCGAACTGCACGAACACGGCATCCGCGTGCAGGGATCGACCATCGTCGGACTCGAGCACCACACGCCCGACAATATTGTCGAAGAAATCGAAGCGGCCATCGCCCACCAGACCGACTTTCACCAGTTCATGCTCTACACGCCGGTTCCGGGGACTCCGCTCTACAAGGAAATGGCCGAGCAGGGGCGTCTGCTGACAGACATGGACCCCGCCGACATTCACGGGCAGTTCAAGTTCAACTTCCGGCACGCCGCCATCTCACGCGAGGATTCGAAACGCTTTCTGGATTGGGCGTTCTGGCGCGATTTCGAAAGCAATGGGCCCAGCCTCTATCGCATGTGCCGGACTGTACTGAATGGCTGGCAACGGTATAAGGACCATCCCGATCCGCGTGTCCGCGAACGGTTTGCGCGCGAGGCGAAGAAGCTGAACAGCGCTTACAACGCGGCGCTCTGGGCGATGGAGAAGGAATTCAAGAAAGTCAATCGCAGCGTCAGCGACCAGATTCACAAGCTGCGGCGCGAAGTCGAGAAAGAATTTCCGGTCGTCGCCTTCCTCACCGCCGCGGCGCTTGGCCCAGTCTTATTGTGGACGACACGCCGGGAAGAAAGACGGCTGGCATTGGGACGCACCTACGAGCCGCCGACTTTTATTGAGCGGCGGAATTGGGTGCCGGCTTCGTAGCGTTCGATGGCGGGTTCGATCCATCCGCTTGAATCCGGCTCTCTAGACCGGTCGCTCGCATAGGACTGCCGTTCGCGCGATGCGATATTCTTCCAACATGTCTTTGCGCCGATTGCCGGGTGGGGATGGCGCGCTCCTCCAGATCGTAGATGCGGCTCTGTCCGATGTGGCTCGGCGCAGCGGGGAGTGGCTGGTGTGCCGTCCGGGATGCACGCAGTGCTGCGTGGGTGTGTTTGCCGTCCATCAACTGGATGCGGTGCGATTGCAGCAGGGACTGGCCCGTCTTGCAAAGACGGACCCCCGGCGAGCGGCTCGGATTCGCTCGCGGGCTCGAGATTCGGTGCGGCGGTTGGCAGCGCGGTTTCCAGGCGACACGAAAACGGGTGTGCTTGACGCGGAAGTTCTCGACGACGGTTCGGAGGCGGCGGAGCGCTTCGCGGAACTCGGCAACGACGAGCCGTGTCCGGTGCTCGATCCGGAGACGGGATTGTGCGAGCTTTACGATGCGCGGCCGATGACTTGCCGCACGTTTGGTCCGCCGGTGCGATCGGAAGACGGGCTGGGAGTCTGTGAATTGTGTTATCACGGCGCTACGGACGAGCAGATTGCCGCTTGCGAGATGGTGGTGGATCCGGATGACCTGGAATCTCCGCTGGTCCGGAAGGTGGAGAAATCGGGCGGCCCACATGGGCACACGATTGTTGCGTACTGCGTGAAGTGATCCGTAAAAACGGGGAGGGCGGCAGATCCCTTCCCGGGGCTACGCTGGGTGCGAGGGGTACCATCAACCTTCCTTTCGCGGACGGGGGCACTTCGCTCCTTGCGCTAGACAATTGTTAAAGAACTCTTAATTCCACCTTGGATACCAAAGGTATCTTTCCCGCGAAGTCAGAAGAGTGCTAGGTTCGTCCTTTAGCTGTGCGCACATTATGCAGACAAACGAATACGACCTGGTAGTGATCGGGAGCGGTCCGGCGGGACAGAAGGGCGCGATTTGCGCGGCGAAAATGCGCAAGAAAGTCGCGATTATCGACCGTCGGCTGACGATGGGCGGGGTTTGCGTTCATACCGGAACGATCCCGAGTAAGGTGATGCGGGAAGCCGTGCTTTATCTGAGCGGATTGCGGCAACGGTCGTTCTACGGACGGGGCTACGTGGTGAAAGACCGGATTGCGATGTCGGACCTGGTACTGCGGGCGCAAGCGGTGATGACGCGGGAAGTGGACGTGATCAAGGCGCAACTGCGGCGGAATTATGTAACGGCGCTGGAAGGGGACGCGCACTTCGCCGATCCGCATACGATTGAGATTGTGAACGAAGAAGGAGTGCAGCAGGTTCGGGGCGAGAAGATCCTGATTGCATGCGGCACACGGCCGGCGCACATCGATGGAATTCCGGTGGATGGAAAACGCATTTTTGATTCCGATCAGGTGCATTGCCTGGAAGAGATTCCGCGCGAACTGATTGTGGTGGGCGCGGGGATTATCGGCCTGGAATATGCGTCGATGTTCGCCGCGCTCGGTGTGAAGGTGACGCTGCTCGACCAGCGTCCGACGCTGCTCGATTTTGTCGATCGGGAAATCATCGAAAGCCTGTGTTTCCAGTTGCGGCAACTGGGGGCCGTGTTCCGGCTCGGAGAGAAAGTGGTGTCGGTGGGCTTCGACGAAGATCGGGACAAGGTCTTTGCCGTGCTGGAAAGCGGAAAGAAAGTCCGCGGACAGGCGCTGCTCTACACGATTGGACGGCAGGCGAACAGCGACAAACTGAAGATCGAGGCGGCGGGCCTGACGGCGGACGAACGAGGCAAGCTGCCGGTGAACGAACATTTTCAGACGGCTGTGCCGCACATCTATGCGGCGGGCGACGTGATTGGATTCCCTGCGCTGGCCAGCACTTCGATGGAGCAGGGACGGCTGGCGGGCTGTCATATGTTCGGCAAGCCCAGCCGTATGCTGCCGAATCTGATTCCGTATGGCATCTATACCATTCCGGAAATTTCGATGGTGGGCGCTACTGAGGAAGAGTTGACGCGGGGCAAGACTCCGTATGAGAGCGGGCTGGCGCGTTACTCGGAACTGGCGAAGGGGCAGATGCTGGGCGACGATCAAGGACTGCTGAAAATTCTTTTCGATCCGGATACGCTCAAGTTGCTGGGCGTGCACATTATCGGGGATCGCGCGGCGGAAATTGTGCATATCGGCCAGGCGGTGTTGACGATGGGCGCGACGATTGAGTATTTCCGCGATACGGTGTTTAACTATCCGACGCTGGCGGAAGCGTATAAGGTTGCGGCGCTCGACGGGTTGAATAAGCTGTGAGCTAGGTTCCTCGCGACGCTTGATACCAGCGGCGCACGGCCACCGCCGACCAGACGGCCTCGACCGCTCCGAAGGGCCACGCGCCCTGTAGAAATCCATAGACAGAGCCAAGTACGCAGGCGGCGGCGAACGCCAGGATGAACCAGGGGCTGCGGTTCTCCAGCGCGTAAGTGATCAACATCGCGGTCACCGCGAACAATCCGAATAGCGCGAGCATGTTCATAGCACTGCTTTCTCCGCGGGCGCGGCGAGCTTTTTCGAGCGGTGAATCATCCTACCAATTCTTACCTAACCAGATTTGCGGTAACCTCGAATTTCCCGCTTCGGCGGAGAGTCGCGGGCGGGGACGCCGCGCCACACTTTTTATGGATGAGTCCACGAGAATCCGGGATGCTTCGCTAGGGGAGATTGCGCTGGTGTTTCTAAAACTGGGCACGACTGCTTTTGGCGGGCCGGCGGCGCATTTGGCGATGATGGAGGAGGAATTCGTGCGGCGGCGGCGATGGATTACGCAGGCCGAGTTTCTCGACCGGCTGGCGACGGCGAATTTATTTCCGGGACCGAGTTCGACCGAAGTCGCGATTTTTGTCGGACAGCTCAAACGCGGGTGGCGCGGGCTGCTGGTTGCTGGGTGTTGCTTCATTATTCCCGCGGCGCTGATTGTGTTGGCCATTGCATGGGCCTACGTGCGCTTTGGCTCGCTGCCGAAGGTCGAGGGCGTGCTGTATGCGATCAAGCCGGCGGTCGTCGCGATTGTGATTCAGGCGCTGTTGAAACTGGGGCGTTCGGGCGTGTGCACGGTGCTCTTGGCGGTGATTGCCTTGCTGGCGGTCGGGCTGAGTTTGTTAGGAGTCAGCCCTGTGCTGGTGCTGGTGTTTGCCGGGTTGCTGTCGATGGCGTCTTTGGCGACGAAGAACCGGTTGCTGGGCGCGGCTGGATTGCCGAAAGCTCTCGGGCTTCCGAAAGTTGCTGTCGGAGCAATGGCGGTTGCAGCCGTGGGCGCGGCTTTTCCGGTTGGGATTTGGCGGCTGTTCTTGTCGTTTTTGAAAATAGGATCGGTCATGTTCGGCAGCGGATATGTCTTGCTCGCGTTTCTGCGGACCGAGTTTGTGGAGCGTCTGCACTGGCTGACGGAGAAGCAGTTGATCGATGCCGTCGCGGTGGGGCAGTTTACGCCCGGTCCGCTGTCGGCGACGGCGACGTTTATCGGCTATGTGGTGGCAGGCTGGAGAGGCGCGATTGTGGCCACGGTTGGCATTTTCCTGCCCGGGTTCGTTCTGGTAGCTCTGAGCGGGCCGTTTCTCCCGCGCCTGCGAAGGTCGGCAGCCGTGGCGGCGGCGTTGGATGGCGTGGTCGCGGGATCGCTCGCGCTGTTGGCGGTGGTGGCGTGGCAACTGGGGAAGGCTTCGGTTGTCGATCGGACAACGCTGGCGGTGTTCGGTGTGGGTTTGATCGCGCTGCTGCGCTTTCGGTTGAACTCGGCATGGGTAATTGCGGCGGCGGCGGTCGTGGGATGGGCCCTGCGGTAGTTGCCACATCCGGATTAGAGGCCCTGAGCGTGCAGCAGGTTCGATGCGGTTATTTCCCGTACTGGGTGAACTAGAGGGTAAAATGGATGATTCCCGGCCAGCC
>Ga0187859_10001811_pt1 | contig 13444 bp, 11 predicted proteins | sample June2016WEW_10_1_2_FD_133019 | JGI IMG/M metagenome (GOLD analysis project Ga0187859, IMG submission 133019) | Peatland microbial communities from SPRUCE experiment site at the Marcell Experimental Forest, Minnesota, USA - June2016WEW_10_10 | ecosystem: Environmental > Terrestrial > Soil >...
ATACATGGGCCCCCAATATCCATTGACGGCTGTATGCCAGTCGTGGTGAGCGTAGGCGCGGGCAACATCCAGGTAGGCAAGACCGTCAGCCCCAACCGGCAAATTCCGGCCCGCAAAAGCACACCGTGCTCCGATCAGCAGCACAATGAGCTGACATAATCTTTCGAAATGCAACACTTTAGGTGCAAGCGGCGCAACTCGAAGAGATGTTGTTTCACACAGCGTTGGATTGGCGGCCATTGTCGACTTACTTACACAGCCGCGCCAAGGGCGAAAATGGCGGAGGCTTCTGGTGGTTGATTTTACTCTCGCTACTGCCTTGTCTCAATTGCCACAAACGTATGACGCTTTAGACTGTCGACAGGGACGTGATTCTTAGTCGAATTTGCCAGCTATGACGGCAGCGCTAGCCGCGACCGGCGTTTTAACAAGAATGTTATAATCTCGTTTCCGTGAAGCGTATTCCCTCTCTCGACGGCCTCCGTGCTATCTCGATAGCTCTCGTCGTGGGCGGCCACTTGGCCAATTGGGGTTACGCACCACAATTCCTTACACGATATTCCAATCTGGGAGTCAGGATTTTTTTCGTTATTTCCGGATATCTCATTACATCGATATTGCTCGGAGAACACGTGCGCACCGGCACGATCAGTTTGCGAGACTTCTATATCCGGCGCGCCTATCGCATTTTTCCCGCGGCGATATGTTTTCTCCTTGTGGTCTACCTTTTCTATTGGCACCAGCTTCGGTGGTACGAAATCCTCGCGACCATGTTTTATCTGGCAAATTTCTTACCCTATCGGCTATGGATTTTGGGGCATTTGTGGTCGCTGAGCTTGGAGGAGCAGTTTTATTTCCTGTGGCCCAGCGTTCTCAAGAAGTGGTACCGACACCGCGTGATGATTCTCTTTGGCGTGATTCTCGCGGCCCCGATCGCCAGAACCATTTTTTACTTTCTGAACGTAACCAATGGCGGCTACGGAAACTTGCTGACGGTGGGTGACAATCTTGCTGCGGGTTGCCTGCTAGCGTCGATATACCCGCACCTGCCAAAAATTGGATGGAAGGCGGCAGCGCTAATGCTGGTCGCGGTGGCGTTGATCCCTCTCTATCACGGTGATAGTCGCCTGCGCACTGTGTTTATCCTTTTCGTTCTGTCTCCGATACTGCATTTCTCGATTGCCGGAATCATTCTCCATGTAGTGCAGCACCCATACCGGCTGCTAAATCTGGCGCCCCTGGTTTGGCTCGGGAATATAAGTTACAGCCTTTACCTGTGGCAGCAGTTTTTCCTGGATCCCTCCTTAATTCCATCATCGCGATATGGAGTTCTCCTGGCGGTAGCGGCCGCAAGCCTTTCCTACTACCTCGTCGAAAAACCAATCCTTCGCGCGCGGGACCGCATGTTCACGATTTCCCAAGCGAAAATTGCGACGGTCGCCGCGTGAGCCAGCACAAGAAACATCTTCGACTGAGCATGCGATTCAGGCTCTGCTAACACCATGAATCGGTGACGGCCTAGAGGCGCTAATGGTTCCCAGTACGCTCGTTCGCGGATCAGGGAGCCCAATCGGCATACATTCTTCGACAATTCCACTGAGATCAGATTCCGCTACGAGATCGAGTTGCTTCGCATCCATGTCCATGCACTGGCCACCATTTCGGCGAGATTGTGCTTGGCCGTCCATCCCAGTACCCTTTGAGCCTTCGTCGGGTCGGCTACCAGGGTAGGAGGGTCGCCTGGTCGCCGCGGTCCAATCTTTCGCCGAACCGGTCGTCCAGTGGCGGTTGCCGCGGCCTGAATGACTTCGAGAACCGAATGTCCGTGGCCTGTTCCCAGATTGATAGCCAGCGAGTGGCCCCGTTTTTCGCCGTCACCTTTCTCAAGGTATTGAAGCGCTCGCACATGTGCATCGGCCAGATCGCTAACGTGGATGTAGTCTCGAACGCAGGTTCCATCCAGGGTTTGGTAGTCGGACCCGTAGACTTGCAATTCGGGGCCGTTCTCCGCGGTGGCCGCGAGTGTCAGCGGAATCAAGTGTGTTTCGGGGTTGTGGAGTTCGCCAATCTCGCCGTTCTGATCCGCTCCCGCAGCGTTGAAATAGCGCAAGCTTATTGAACGCAGCCCATAAGCACGGCTATAGGACTCGAGGGCGTTCTCGAAAAATAGCTTCGACGCGCCATACGGATTTACTGGCTCGCGCGGCGCCTCTTCGCCGATCGGAATCTCTTGAGAGATGCCGTATACGGCACAGGACGAAGAAAACACGAAACGGCGGATACCGGCGTCCAGCGCGGAATTCAGCAGATTGAGCGCCCCGAGAACATTGTTACGGAAATACTTACGCGGGTTATCGACAGACTCTCCCACGTAGGCGTGGGCCGCAAAGTGCATCACCGCGTCCACGCGCGCGAGCACCGGCCGGAGCCTGGCTTCGTCGGCAATGTCGCCCTCTACCAGCTCGAAACCTTGTGCTAGGCGGCGAAAGCCGGTAGAGAGATTGTCGTATATCACGACTTCGTAGCCGGAACGCTGCAGCGCGTGCGCTACATGACTGCCGATGTATCCGGCTCCGCCAGTTACCAGGATTGCCACGGGCACACCGTCAGCTCTGGAGGCTTTAGACCACGGATGAGAACGTGATTCTCAGTCGAATTTGCGGCTGGAGATGGTAGAGCTAACCGGGTCGCGCGGTTCGAGAGCAATGCTATACCCCTTCCGTGCAACGTATTCCTTCTAAGGGCGGCGGCCTTCTTGCTATCTCCATATGCCTCGTCGTAGACGGCCACATGTCCTTATTCAGTCTCCTTCAGTACCGGTCTGCTGCCAAGCTTCGCGCGTATTCATAAACGACGTAGCGCGGCTACTCGAACTGCGTTGGCCGATCACTTTACGGACGACATAGTGCGGGCGGTTTTTAGCTTCCTCGTATACGCGGCCTATGTATTCCCCGATGATTCCCAGAAAGAATAGATTCACGCCGGATAGGAAAGTGATTGTTAGAATCAGGGCGGTGAAGCCCTGGGGTGAGTGCAACCAGAATTTTGCATACACTGCGTAGAGTGAGAACAGCACGGACAACGTAGTAGCAATTGCCCCAAGTAATGCCGCGGCGCGAAGCGGCACAATGGAAAAAGCGAAAATTCCGTCTGAAGCGAGCTTAAGTAACTTTAGTGGGCTGTATTTCGTGCGTCCGGCTTGCCGCGTTGCGCGCTCAATCGGGATTCCTATCTGGCGAAATCCGACCCAAGTTCTCATTCCGCGCAGATAACGATGGTGTTCGGGCATCCGCCGGATTTCATCGATCACGCGACGGGACAGCAGGCTGAAATCCCCGGCATCCAGCGGGAGGCGAATTGACGACAGTGCGGCAAGCAGCCGATAGAACAAGTAGTAACACGCCCGAAGCCACCAAGTCTCTTTGCGTTTTACTCGCTGAACATACACAACGTCGTACCCATTCTTAAATGAGTCGATTAGTGTGGGAATCGCTTCGGGAGGATCCTGCAAATCGCCGTCCATCAGTATGGTGACATCGCCTGAAACATAGTCCAGTGCTGCGCCTAATGCTGTCTGATGACCAAAGTTGCGTGAGAGGGCGACCACGACTAACCTGTCATCCCTGCCGGCGGCGTTTTTCAACAATTCCCATGTAGAGTCCGAGCTTCCGTCGTCGACGAGCACCATCTCATGCGGACCACCGGGAATCCCATCGAGCACTGCGGCGGTTCGGCGAAGCAGCTCAGGCACCACAGCTTCCTCGTTGAAAACCGGGATCGCGACGGACACTGTCGGTTCTTCTACCATATCGTCGATCATCCTATGAAATGCTCACCTGTGCTTGTTCAGAACGGCCATCAGGGACGTACCCAAGAATCTCTGTGGCAGAGGCTCACAGCGTGCCACGGCTCTGAGGAGGCTATTAATAGTGCTCCCTCTGGTATCGAATCCAGCCTTGCCGTCCGTGCGCCGCATACTCATCCCTTTGCGCGCCAGGAGAAGGGGGACCAACGGCAGACCCCAATAGCTTAGAGCGCTTATCTTGAAACCATTCTTTTCCGCAACGCTGGCCAAGCGATTCGCTGAGTAACGTCGAACATGCCCAGCGGCTCGGTCGTAATCCGAATGGAAAAACTGGTGTGCGGGCACATTAACTAGAAGGGTGCCAGAATCTGTCAAATGAAACTTGGCCGATTGCAGGAATTCGTCTTCCGCTTCAATGTGCTCCAGAACATCGAACAACAACAACAGATCGAAGCGGGCGCCGAACTCCGGGTTACGCTGATGAATGTCATAGCAGTAAAGCGGGCTAAGCCGGCTCACGTTCTTCTGAAGCGCGACCTCATTGAGATCAAACCCCGTTACTGAGATTCCGTAGTAGTCCTCCACTCCCCTTTGCACCAAGCCATTGCCGCAACCAATTTCCGCGGCAGAGCTACAGTTTTGCAAAACGGTATCCGCTAGTCGTCTCATCACGTCAAAACGGCGCCGAATCCAGAAGTGATCCTGTGTAGCAATGTCGAACCACCAATCTCCCATACTTACCGGCGTCGGAGGGGACAGGTAAGTAATGGCGTGGAGTCCAGGGTCCATGCGAAGCCCGCCTTGGGTGATCAGCGTTGCGCCCCCTTCATTGCCGGTGGAGTAATGTTAGCATCCATTTCTTGAGATGCCGCATCCTTTCGAACCACAAGATAGAGCCTGCGGTTTTCGTGAACAGCATCCAAGCGGAGCACATATCCTTTATCCACAAGGCGAGCTGGCCACGAGTCAAACATAGTTCCCGCCGAATACAGAAGAAACTCCGGATGCTGGTCCGTGAAGTCGTGGAATTCGTAAACCTGAAGCGGGATGTAGGAACGGAGTATCAGCAACTGTGATTCGAGGTTGTCGCTTCCGGGATAAGCGGTCGCTTGCGATTTATCCACGACGGTAACGAGTCGCGGTACCCACGCTGCCGAGCCGTAGTACAAGAGTTGAAGGTAGTCCCGAGCGTCTGAGGATATGACGGGAAGATCCGGCCGACCGGTCTTGTCCACCAAGTCTTCGACTTCTTGCGCAGGAGAGATGATCTTACCAATGTGGTGACGCTGATTGAGCCAGAACGAACCTTCCTGGCTAGCCAGGCCAAAACAAAGAAGGATGCCAAACACCGCCAACACCCTGCCGTTGGTTCGGTGCAATAACCAACCTAAAGCGAAAGGAACGCCCAGCCCCGCCGGCAGCATATAGCGCTCGGTCAGCCCGCCGTGCGTAACCTTCATCGCGATGAAAGCCGCCAGTGGCATTGCGAGCAGCGCGAGTATCAGCACGTTTTCGTGGAAGTTACCCGGCAGCTCGCGAGAGGCGAAGTTTTTTCCAGCACACTCCGAAACCAGGATGGCAATTACGCCGACCGTCGCTGCGCCGGCCACGGCAACTCCCCAATAGGGAGACAAGTTGAGAAACCAACCGAAAAAGCCCAGCACACCCGTCAAACTTGGCTGGGCCCAAAAATGAGCACCGTAATATTTCTTCAGCAGCGAGAGCATCGGCCAGAAGACGATCAGGGGTATCATCCCGCAGGCCAATCCGGACCACACTCCCAGCCGCAGCCGACGAGATTGCAAGAAAAACGCGCTCTCGGCGACAGCCAAAGGGAAGAGAGCGAAAACTGAATAATATTGGAATACCCCGGCAGCCGCGAGGCTCAATCCTAGCAACAAAACCCATTTGATTGCGTCGGCGCGTTGATAACACACAAGAGCAAACGCCACGCAAGCCGACATCAAGGCATATCCTCTCGCCTCGACCGCGAATGGGTAATAGAACATCGACATCAGCGTCAGGGCAGAACACAGAAGAGCGCACATCGCATCGCTTCGCCTTCTAACAAATACAAAAACAGACAAAACAATCCCGCAGAATCCGAGAACGGAAGATAGACGAAAAGCGATATGCGGGTTCGGAACGAGATAATTTGCAAAACGTTCGAGAAGATAATAGGTCGGTGGGTGTGAATCGGCCCCGTGCTCGATCGCATTCCAAATCGCCGCCGTGGTTGGCAGGCGAGCTATAGCTACGGTACATAACTCGTCATACCAGAAAGGTCTCGACGCGGCACAAACAACGCTTCTGACTGCAGCATAGGCGACAAGGAAGACCAGTCCCCGAATCGCCAACTTCTCATCGTCCCATTTCATGATCGAGAAAAACAAAGTGTACACTAACCGCCATTGTTGCCCCCACAAGCTATTGCTACCTTCGCGATAAGATAGGACACATCGGTCGGGGAAGCGAGCAGGTATTCTAGATGTGCGGCATCGTTGGCATCCTGACGCGTAAGGGCCAGATTCCTTCCGGGGTTCTGGAACAAGCCACTCGCTCGCTCGCGCACCGCGGACCCGATGATTCCGGAACCGTATTGCTGAGAGAAACGCAACCGGAGCCGCTCGAGATTGGCTTGGGTCATCGGCGCTTATCGATTCTCGATCTTTCTCCGCTAGGGCACCAGCCGATGCAAGACCCAATCACTGGCAGTTGGATTGTTTTCAATGGCGAGATCTACAACTTCCGTGACCTGCGGAAGGAGCTTGAAGCGACCGGCGTCGAGTTCAAAAGTCATTCCGATACCGAGGTGATTCTGGCCGCGTATCGCGTGTGGGGCGAGGTTTGCCTGACGCGGCTCGCCGGCATGTTCGCATTTGGCCTCTGGGACGCGCTGCGAAAACGGCTGCTGCTGGCGCGCGACCGTATGGGGATCAAGCCTCTGTATTACCACCAGTGCGAGGCGAGATTTGTTTTTGCCTCGGAGGTCCGAACGCTTTTGCAGGCCGGCCTCGTGCCGCGAAAGATCGACCTTGCCGGCGTTTTGAGTTATCTGACATTCGGATCTGTGTATGAGCCATGGACCATGGTGGAGGATGTCAAGTCCGTGCCTCCGGGACACATGCTCATCGTCGAAAACGGAGTCGTGAGCAGTCGCGAATACTGGAATCCGCTGCAGGCGGCTTTTCGAAACGGATCGAAACCGCCTTCGCAAAATGGCGCCGCGGCGGCTCAATTGCCCGCGGTCTTGCGGGACGCCGTGTTGTCGCACTTAGTGAGCGACGTACCGGTTGGAGTATTTCTCTCGGGAGGAATCGATTCCAGCGCTCTGGTCGCCGTGCTCGCTCACAATGGGGTGCGAGCTAATACCTTTTCGCTGGTGTTCGCGGAAGAGGAGTTCAACGAAGCGCAGCATTCGCGCGAGATCGCCCGCCGCTTCGGCAGCGATCATCACGAGATCCCAATCTCTCAACAAGACACGCTCGCAGCGTTGCCCGCGGCTCTGCGCGCGATGGATCAGCCGACCATCGATGGTATTAATACTTATCTGGTGTCCGCCAAGACAAGGGCTGCGGGAGTGAAAGTTGCCTTGACCGGCCTCGGCGCGGACGAAATGTTTGCGGGCTACTCGAATTTTCGCCGCGTTCCACGCATGGAAAGTTTCTCCAGGAAGTTTGGACGAATGCCAAATTTCGCGCGACGTCCGCTCGCCGCTTCTCTGGCGCTATTAGCAGGCACGGGCGACCGCAGTCGCAAGTTGGCCGCACTGGCCCCCACCGAGGATTCGGCGGCTCGCCCATACTTCGTTCATCCATATTTTTTGGTGCGTGCGCTTTTTGGCGCCGCGGAGCGCGAGGAGCTATTTTCAGCAAATGATCTGCAAGCCTCCCAGCAATCTCTCGATCACACCCTGCAAGAGGCGGTGGCCGCGAGCGAATTTCTCGATCCAGTCAACCGCGTCTCTTATCTCGAATCGACTTTCTACATGCGCAACACATTGCTTCGAGACTCCGATTTCATGAGCATGGCGCATGGCCTTGAGTTGCGCGTGCCCTTTCTTGACCGTGCGCTGGTTGAGGCGTGCTTTCGCATTCCCGGAAAAAAGAAGGTGCACGGGACCTCGCCCAAGAGCCTCCTTTTGGCGAGCCTGGGCGTCGAGCTGCCTCGTGAGATCGTAATTCGTCCCAAGCGCGGATTTACTTTGCCGTTCGAGCGTTGGCTTCGCAGCGAGATGAAGCCGGTGGTCGAGGACGCACTTCTAAATACCGATTGGGCCAAAACTTCGATCAGCGCCGCCGCCGTACGCGAAGTGTGGAACCGATTCCTCGCCGGCAAAACCTCATGGTCGCGGCCATGGTCGCTTTTTGTGCTGGCAAAGTGGTGCGACCAGAATCTGTAACCGGATCGCCCACCCGTCGGACGGGCGATATCGGGCGCTGCATCCTCGTAATGCAGAATGAGATCAGCTATCCAAGCTCGACCAATCGACCCTCCATCCACACTCGATTCAGCTAATATAGACAGAACTCTACCTGCCGAGAATGGATTTGATCGAAGCAAAATCAGAGACTGAATTGTCGAAGCCGGCCGACTCGACACCGTTGCTGCCTGTAAGCGTAATCGTTCCGGTGCGCAATGAAGCGCGCAACCTGCCGAGGTGTCTCGAAGCGCTGGCCGGAGTCGGCGAAGTGTACGTGATCGATTCGCAGAGCACCGACGACACCATCGCGATAGCGCAAGCTTATGGCGCGAGAGTTGTCCAGTTTCATTATGCGGGAGGCTGGCCCAAGAAACGTCAATGGGTCATGGATACATTGCCGCTGGCGTACGACTGGATTCTTCTACTGGATGCCGACGAAGTTTTGACTCCGGACTTGGTGAACGAGATTAAGCAGGCCCTGCAAAATCCGCACGTGGACGGGTATTTCATCCGCCTGCAGTTGCATTTCCTTGGAAAAGTCTTGCGCCACTGCGATGCGAGCTTCTGGAAGCTTTCGCTCTTCCGCAAAGGACGCGGCCGTTTCGAATGCCGATTGAAAGACCAGGATGCTTCGATGGCCGACATTGAGATTCACGAACATGTGGTGGTAGACGGGCAAACGGCTTCATTGCGCAATGCGCTTGTCCATCACAATGTCGACTCTCTATCGCGCTACATCCTGAAGCATAACGAATATTCGAATTGGGAAGCGCGCGTGCTCGCACGGCCGGCGGGTGATCCCGAGGAAATGAATGCCACTTTGTTTGGCACGCAGGCGCAGCGTCGAAGATGGCTGAAGCGTCATCTCTATCGCTTGCCCGGCTCTCCCGTTGTGCTTTTTCTCTATCGGTATATTTTTCGCTTGGGATTTCTCGATGGCGTGCCCGGGCTGATCTACTGCTCGTTCCAGGCTGTCCAGATGTTCCACTCTAAAGCAAAAATTTACGAACTGAAATCCGAGTTGAAGTCGGGGAGGAACTGATCCATGTGTGGCATCAGTGGCCTCGCTAACTGCGGCGATCATGAGACGCTCGCCCGCATGACCAATGTGCAAACACACCGAGGACCTGACGACTCTGGCCTATGGGAGCGGCGTTTCCCCGACGGCGGATACATCGGGCTTGGCAGCCGGCGTCTGGCGATTCTCGACCTCTCCGCCGATGGGCACATGCCGATGTCGAACGAAGACGGAACCGTGTGGATTACCTACAACGGCGAAGTCTACAACTTCGCCGACCTGCGCCGCGAACTCGAAGCCAAGGGACACCGCTTTCGTTCGCACACCGATACGGAAGCGATCGTTCACCTCTACGAAGAATACGGCCCAGACCGGTTCGCGGACTGCCTGAATCGGCTGGACGGCATGTTTGCGCTCGCAATTTGCGACTTGCGCGGCGCGTCGCCAAAATTGTTTTTAGCTCGTGATCATTTCGGAATCAAGCCGTTCTATTACTGCGAGCGCAGCGGCAAACTTGCCTTTGCGTCCGAGATCAAAGCGCTGCTCGAGGTGCCGGGAATCGAAGCGAACATGAATCTGGAGGCGCTCGACCAATATCTGACGTTCCTCTGGGTGCCCGATCCGCTGACCATGTTCGAGGGGATCCGAAAACTTCCAGCAGGTCACTACGCGCTTTGGCAGGATGGCAGCTTCAACATCAGACAGTATTGGGATCTGACGTTCCCGTCAGCAGACCATCGTTTCGAACGAAACGAGGCTGATCTGGCGGAGGAAATTCGCGCGCGTTTCTGCGCGTCGGTCGAGCGGCAGATGGTGAGCGACGTTCCGATCGGCGCCTTCCTGAGCGCGGGCCTGGACTCGTCGAGCATAGTTTCAGCCATGGTGGCGGCGATGGCGCGCAAGCAACCGGTGCGAACCTACACGATCACGTTTCCTCAAAAATATCGCGTGGGGGAGACCACGATCGACGATCCCGGCGTCCCGCAGCGCCTCGCGCGGAGACTGGGCTGCGAGCATCACGAGATCATGGTCGAGCCCGACGTGGTCGGTCTCTTGCCGAATCTGACCTGGCACATGGATGAGCCCACGGCCGATCCCGCGATCATCACCGCTTATTTGGTATGCCACGAAGCGCGAAAGGATGCCACCGTGCTCTTGTCCGGCGTAGGCGGCGATGAAATTTTTGCTGGATATCGCAAGCATGTCGCGCACGCCTGGGCGCAAAAATATCGCCGCGCTCCCGGTTTTGTTCGTGCGGCCGCCGAGCGCGCTCTTCTAGCATTGCCGTCGCTGCGCGGAACGCGAATGAAAGGATCGGTGCGCCTCGCCAAAAAGATGGCTCGTAGTGCGGCGCTTAGTCCATCTGAAGCGTTCATCAGAAACTGCACTTACTTCGACGCGGAACAGAGGCAGGATTTGTACGCGCTACAATCTCCGCCTTCGACGAACGGCAATCCGCGTGGCCAACATCAAGCGGCGTTCGATCAAGTGCGCCACTCTGATTTTCTCAATCAGATGCTCTATCTCGACACCAAGATTTTTATGCCCACGCTCAATCTGACTTACAACGACAAGATGAGCATGGCGTCGTCGGTCGAAGTTCGGGTGCCGTTCCTGGATCGCGGGTTGGCTGACTTCGTCGCATGGAATGTGAAACCAGAATGGAAGCTCAAAGGGAAATGGCGTCCGGTGACAAAGCACATCTTCCGCGAAGCCATGCGAAGTATGCTGCCGGAAGAAGTGATGCGACAGCCGAAAGCGGGTTTTGCAGCGCCCGTCGATTACTGGCTCGCGCACGATTTGCGTCCGATGGTCGACGACCTGCTGTCGGAGACGCAAGTTCGCAAGCGAGGACTGTTTCGCCCGGAAGTGGTGCGCAGATATGTTGACGAGCAGCGGCGAGGCGCCGAGGACTGGTCGATGCAGATTTGGCAATTGCTGACGCTCGAAATCTGGACCCAGTTGTTTCTCGACGGCGGAGCGAGAGCGTTCGCGCAGCGGCAGATTGGTGCTCAGCAGGTTACGGTCGCTTGAGATGCTTCGGCCGAGGCCAGATAAATAACCGTTTTTGGCGAAATTTCATGACGACCAAAACTCTTCGCGCGCTGAGCGAAACCGCAGGATTGCTGCGCGCGCCGCAGCGAGTCATCCCGCTTGCGGCTAAAGTTGCAGCCGATAAACTGCATTCGACATTCGCGTATCGGCATCTGTATTCCTACGCGACCTCGACCGTTCCGACCGCAAATGCGCTGCGTTCCGTGGTGGATTGGATTCTCCACGCGCAACGCCCAGACGGCGGCATCGCCGCGTACTACAGTCTCTTGACCGGATATTCCGACTCCTATCCCGAGGTGACTGGCTACATTATCCCAACGCTCTATGATTTCGGCCGCGAGGCAGACGACGCGCCTGCGCGCCTTGCCGCCGAACGCGCCACCGCATGGCTGCTCTCGTTGCAGATGCCGTCCGGCGCATTTCCCGCCGGACTTCATCGTTCTGACTCCAGCCCCGATGACGACGCCCAGCCTTCGGTCTTCAACACCGGCCAGATTTTGCAGGGACTGGTTCGTGCATACAGTGAAACCGGAAGCACAAGAATTCTGGAACGGGCCGTCGCCGCCGGCGACTGGTTGGCTGCGATCCAACAACCCGACGGCTCATGGACTGGCGAAGCCGCCTACCAGGGAACCGCGCATACTTACTACAGCATGGTGTCATGGTCGCTGGCGCTGTTGGCGGCCGAATCGAAAGATCCTCGTCACGCCACAACCGCTGACAAAAATATCGATTGGGTGCTGACGCATGTCCAGCCCAGCGGTTGGATTGATGGCGTCAACTTGCGCGGACATCCCACGTACCTGCACTTCATTGGGTACGTGATTCAGGGAATGCTCGAGTGCGGCATTCTGCGGCGGCGCGAGGATGCGATCGAAGCCGCCGCAAAATCCGCGTGGGTTCTTCTGCGGAAATTTGAGACACACAAGCGATTGTCGGGTACCTACGAGTCAGATTTCAAAAGCGGACAAAGTTTTTCCTGTCTTACGGGAAATGCTCAAATGAGTTGTGTGTGGCTGCGTTTGTACGAGGTGACCGGCGATCTGCGCTATCTGAACGCGGCTCTCAAAATCAACGAAATGCTGATGCAGTCGCTGCCGGCCAAAGGCAGTCGCGGGATCGTCGGAGGAGTCGCTGGATCTTATCCCATTTGGTGCGCATATCAGCCCATGCGCTTCATTAGTTGGGGCGGCAAATTTCTGGCCGACGCGCTGATTCAAGAGCAACGGCTGACTCGCTCGCTCGAAGCCCGCGTCGACGCATCCGAAGCCCACACACAAGCCAACACTCATGAAAGTCCCGAAGCCAATCCCGAGCCCTCCGAATGCGCGTAGTGATCCTCAGCTCGAGTCCATATAGTGAAACGGGCTGCGCCGCAGCCTCTCGCTTGGCACAAGTTGGGTACGTTCCAGTCGGAGCGCTTACCCTTCCATCGTGGGACCGAAAAACGCTGCTGCGCAAGGTTGGACAATGGGGTCTGCAAGACTCGCTGCGTTATGCCGTTGCCAAGCTTGCGCCCGCCAAGCCCGCGACTGGCCAGATACGTAATCCGTATTTGGAGAAGACGTTGCGGCATGGAGATCGGGTGTTTCGCAGCTTGCGAGACGTGGCCGTCGCTTATGGATTTCCGATCGTGACCTGTGGCGACCAAAACTCTGCGCGCGCCGTCGCGCAACTCCAGCAGTGGGCCCCCGACGTTGCGATCTTCACGGGCGGAAATATTCTTCGCGATGAAGTACTGAGAGTTCCTCGGCTCGGCGTGCTGAACCCCCATCTCGCGCTGCTTCCAGAGATTCGTGGCATGAGCAGCCCGGAATGGTCGCTTCTGTGTCGAGTTCCGCTGGGCATCACGATTCATTTCATGGACAGCGGCGTCGACACCGGCCCCATTCTGTTGCGCCGCGAATTCGCAGCCGCTGGGGAGTGCAACTCACCGGTCGACCTGCGTAATCGAATGATCGCCGAAGGAATCGATTTGCTCGTTGAGGCCGTGGCCGCTCTCGATCGGCAAGCGATCTCGGCAATCCCGCAGGCGAATCGCGAAAAAGACAATCAATATTTTGTGATGCATGAGCGGTTGAAGGCTCTCGCCGCGCGCAAGCTGAAGAATGGCTGTTCGGAGATTGACTTATCGAATCCCATC
>Ga0187859_10001813_pt1 | contig 13436 bp, 7 predicted proteins | sample June2016WEW_10_1_2_FD_133019 | JGI IMG/M metagenome (GOLD analysis project Ga0187859, IMG submission 133019) | Peatland microbial communities from SPRUCE experiment site at the Marcell Experimental Forest, Minnesota, USA - June2016WEW_10_10 | ecosystem: Environmental > Terrestrial > Soil >...
AGCCGGCCTTCGCACACGGCGTCACGCGGAAATCGAACTCGGCTGCTGAAGGTTTGTCGGCCGACATTGCCCCTTGCGCGTTCTGTTGGCAACCCGGAGTGTCCACGATCAACTTTGCCGAGACTACGGTCCCGCCCTTGGCAAAGCCCGATGACTTCACCGCAATACTATCTCCAGGAACGGCCATCGCGGCTGATTCCGGAGAAGACGCCAGTGGGCCGTCGTAAGTTGCCGTCAACTTGACTCCCAGCGCGACGTTCGCCGCTTGCTGGAATTGATTGCTCTTCGTCTCAAGTTCACTCGTAAGCAAGTCTTTTGCGTTATCCGGTAGTGATGATTGTCGAATGCGCTGCAACAGATCATCCGCCGCTTTTCGTCCGCTCAGAAGAACCCTCGCGCTCTTTGCCGAGTCGCTATCAGAGTTGTGCTCAGCTTCGGCAATCTCTTGCTGGATTCGAGAAAGTTCCTCACGCAGCCATGGAACTTTGTTTTCTTCATTCCCGAGCCTCGACGCCAGCCCTACGAGCGTGGTATCGATGCCATCGAAGAAGTCCTGCTCGTGGCCGTCTTTGTCCTTGTCCTTTGGAGATTCAACGACCGAATCCACCAGCTTGTAATAGGCAAATCGATCGCCCTTGGGAATCGAGACACCGCCCAACGCTTGCGATTGCTGATGGCGCAATCCCTCGATGGCAAACTGCACGTATGATTCGCCCAGAAGAGGATCCTCTTTTCCTGTGTTCAGCTTGACCGTGTAATTGGCTGCGTCGCAGGTCGAAGCGCCGAAGCCGCATACGTTGCCGATGTAGAGCTTCTTCGGCTGCCAAGGCTGCAATCCTTCTTTGATCTGCTCCGGAAAACGGTTAGGGTCGGCCGCTGCACGAAATGCTTCCTTCGTCAGGATCGCCGACGCCTGGTGGTGCCCGTGGCCATCGCGCTCCGTTCCTGAGAAGCGCGCAATCAGCACATCCGGACGAAATGTACGGACCACGCGCACGATATCGGCGAGCGCGATGTCATGCCCTTGCCATTTCTGAAAAGTTTCTTCCGGAGTCTTCGAATATCCGAAATCCGCGACTCGCGAGAACCGTTGCTCGACGCCGTAGTAGCGGTCGGCAGCCAAGACCTCCAGAGTCCGCACCACGCCGAGGACATCGAAAAGATTGCTGCCGAGTTTGTTTTGTCCGCCCTCACCGCGGTTGAGCGTCATCAGCAGAGTCGAGACGCCCTTGCCGCGCGCCTCCAGCGTTAACATGCCGCCGTCTTCGTCGTCGGGATGGGCATCGACCTGCATGAGCCGGGCCGTGGTTTGCAACCGCCGCAGCATCAGCTTCAGGCCGTTGGCACCGGTGTCTTGAGGCAGCGGCTCGTAATAATGATCGACAGCATGCTCGGCGGGGCGATCGGTTGCGGGATGTTCTGGTGGCTGTCCGGCAGCTAGAAATGCAGTGGCAAATGCGAATAGAACCGCGCATAGCGCGGTCGCGAGCCAGTTACGCACCCGTCGAGTCAATCCGGAGCCGGAGTTCTTTTCTTTCGAGAACATGACCATCTGATGGATTCTACTCAATGAAGGAGCAAATATATTCCGTTCAATATAGCAGTTCGTTCTCTAGCGGCTCATGCCCTGGGCGGCTGCGAATTTCTGCTGGCACTCGGCCGCGGTTTGCACGATGCGACGAAATTCGGCGTCCCCTTGCACATTGGCCAGCAGCGGATCAGATTGCAAAGCCTGATGCGCGCAATAATTTCCGGCAACGGAGCGGCGGAGAAAGGCGAAGGCGATCTCGGGTTCGCCGCACGCGGCCAGCAATGCACCCTGCTGGTACTTCAATTCGGGATTGTGTTTATCTAACAATTCGTTTTCCGCCTGCTCCGCCAGACGATGGATGTCGGCTGCGGGCGCCTTGCCGAGACACGCCTCCACGATTCCGCGCATCCACATAGGATTGTCGGTCATCTGTGCTGCCGCTTTCCGAGCCTCTGTCATCTTCCGCTCACGCATCAGCACGAAAACGCGCATCGCGTTCGACCACTCCGATCCCTCATCCTGTTCAAGAAAATCGAGCGCCCGCGCTGCTTTTCCAACCTCGGCGAACGCCAGCGCACACGTCCGAAAGTTGTAGTTTGAATCGATTGCCAAAGCTTTGTTGCATTCGCTCTGCGCCTCATCCAATCGACCCGCATAGCGCAGCACATAGGAGAGCGAAAAATGCGCGAAGGCAGCGTCCGGACGCTTGCGCGCCAACGCGTGCGCATCATCATAGGCGCGGTCGAGGTCTCCGCCTTCGGCTTCATTCCCCGCCAACAGTCCCGCCGCGCTGACCCGACCCGGCTCGATCGAAAGCGCGCGATGGTAGGCGGCATTGGAGCGCTCATAAGCCGCTTCGCCGCCATCCGAATAAACCGCGTCGAAGTAATAACGCCGGCCGAGCGCCTCCCACGCCGGCGCGTAGTTTGGGTCCTGGCTGACGACCTTTTCCAGAATCGTAATCGCGGCCTTGTTGGATTTGACTTCGTGCGGAATGGCCAGGGTTCGAAGATAGGCGTCGTAGGCTTCGCGATTCGCCGGCGCACTGGCCGTTTCCACGGGCCCGCGCGTAATGCCCAAGGCCGGCACAAGTTCCAGGCGCACTTTTTTCGCCATCTGGTTGCGCAGATCAATCAAGTTGTCGGTTGGGGAAGTCAGAGTGCCGGTCCAGATTACCTTATTCTCTTTAACGTCGACCGCTTCGAGCGTTACTTGCACGGTTTTTGCTTGGCGCAGAAAATGTCCGACGACCACTGTGCTCACACCCAATTCGCGGCCAGCTTTTGCGGGATCCAATTCTTCGTTGCCGTACTTTTGTGTTGCGGTTGAGGGGCGGATTTCGAGCGAATGAGCGTAAGTCAGTGCGTTGGCAATCTCATCGGCCAGCGCGAAACGCAGAAATTCGCTTTCGGCGTCGTTATTGACATTCAGAAGAGGTAGCACAGCGATTGTCTGTTTCGTGTCCTGCACTGGCGGGACGTGGTGTTTAAACCACCAGGTTCCTGCTGTCGTAATCACCGTTATAAGGACGCCGGCCAAGGCGACTATTACCCAGATTTGGCTCGACCGGGTTTGTTGAAACGCTTTCGTCGTCGCGCGCAGCGCGACGGCTCGCCGGAAGCCGCTGCGGAGCGCCAGATCTGTCGCCTTCTTTGCCCTGAGCTTCTCGAGGTCAGCTTTCATATCGGCGGCATTTTTGTAACGGAGGTTGCGATCCTTCTCCATCGCTTTGCCAATGATGGCCTCGAGTTCGGGCGGCACGGTGGGGTTGATGGAGCGCGGCGATGCCGGTTTCGAATTGATCACGGCATGAAGCGTCATCACGACGTTCGTTCCAGTAAAAGGCTTTTTGCCTGTGGCCATCTCGAACAGGACCACGCCGAAAGAAAATATGTCGCTACGCACATCGAGGTCTTCGGAACGGGCTTGCTCGGGCGACATATAGACGGCGGTACCCGGAATTACTCCTACTTGCGTCAGCGACTCTTCGAGCGACGAGTCGGTGGTCATTCCCAGGCTTTGATCTTTCGCCAGCTTGGCCAGGCCGAAGTCGAGAATCTTTACCTGCCCGTTGGGCATGAGAAAAATGTTGGCCGGCTTGATGTCGCGATGGACGATGCCTTTGGCATGAGAAGCGGCCAGAGCGTCGGCCACTTGCACGGCCATATCGAGCAGGTCTTCGGTCACGAGGGGATGGCCATGGATACGCTGCTTGAGGCTTTCGCCTTCGAGCTTTTCCATCACGATGAAGGGATGGCCGTTGTTGTCCTCGATATCGTGAATGGTGCAGATATTGGGGTGGTTGAGCTGCGAGGCGGCGCGCGCCTCGCGCATAAACCGATCGAGCGCACGTTTATCGCTGACCAGATGTTCGGGAATAAATTTCAGCGCAACATGGCGGCCGAGTCGGAGATCTTCGGCTTCATAAACCACTCCCATTCCGCCGCCACCGAGCTTGGAGAGCACTCGGTAATGGGATACGGTCTGGCCAATGATCTCCATAGTTATGTGATGCGGACGCGCTGAGCCGCGAACGCGTAATGGTAGGCGGTCGGCGCGGCTCGGTCAACCTTGGCGGAGGAAGTTCGCGCAGGGGAGCGGCTAGCTAATCAGCGCGGCCGACGAGCCTACCCATTTCATGTTCTTGTTCTGATCGACGCCCATCATGAGGCCACGGCCCATGCGCGCTATGGTGAGCACCGGCACCAACTTATCGACCCAGATATACATGATTCGCAATTCGACTTTGGTGGGGCCGTAGGGGGTGTCGACTACTGGCGTGAAATTCAGGCGCTCCTGCAGGATGTAGCTGCTGCGTTTTGCGGATGGGATGGCGTCGATATCGGCGCGCGAAGGGGCGATGACTACTCCCAGACCGGCGAACGAATAGAGCGGCTTGAGCACGAAGTTTTCAAGATCGGCGGGAACCTCTGCAAGCTGATCGAGAAACCAAGTTCGCGGCACAGAAGGATGCTTTAAATACGGGATGGAATACTTGCTAATGCGGAAATACCAGTTGGGATGGCCAGCCCATTCGACGTCCAAATCGTCGCGAAAATCGAAGGGCGGAGTAATGCCTTTGCGTTCGAGTTCGTCGACGATGGTGCGGTTATAGATTCGCTTGACCGGGATTTGCTTGCCGTTTTCTTCGTAAAACAATTGGCGCCCTTGTTTGTGAATCTTGGTGATGCAGACGGTGCGAATTCCTAGCGACTTTTCGGTCAGGAGAAAATCGGGGCGTGTTTTTTGTTCTTCGGGATGCACCTCCATGAGCACTACGTTCGCGGGATCGTGGCCGGCGACGATCGCTTTGCTTAGGAGTTCTTTGTAGGAAGTCGAATCCAGTCCATTTAGGAAATAACGCAGGTTCGGATCGAGTTCGAAGACGTCGATGTAAGTTTGCGCTAATACAGGTTGATAGGCGTAAAGGGAAGGGAAGGCTTGTAACTCGACTAACCTGGGTCGTAAGTCGCCTTTCGAATCGCGCACCAGTCCGAAGTCGACTTGAACGAACATGGGATGCGGCGATTCGTTGGGTACGCGAAACTGGGCGGGAATCGATGATTCGGAGCGGGCGCGATAGTCCTGGTTCTCTACTAGCTGGAGGATCAGGGATTTTCCATCTTCGGCCATGCGCTGGACCAGCGCGTCGGGGAAGAAGCACGGAGTCTCGCAGAGAGCGAAGGGGACTTGCATTTCGCAGCGGGAGGTCATCTCGCGTTGAAGGCGCTTGTATTTTTCGGGAGTGAAGCGCGCGTTGAAGTCTCGGCGGTAGGAGGGGATCATTGCGGGTCAAAGCTAAGCTAAAAGCCGCCTCCTACGCCTCAATTAAGAACTGGCCGCTCCGCATAATCTGCTCGTCATCCACCCAGATATCGAATTTTCTTCCCACCACATCGATGTGGGTTGATGAAAACCACTCGGCTCCGGTGTGCGCGCCGTAGGGGTTCCCGAAGGCGATGTGCACGCCGGGGTATTTTTCGTCTTGCAGAATTTCGCCGATGACGTCTTTGAGTTCGATGTTGGTGCCGATGGCAAACTCACCGACGCGATTGCTGTTTTCGTCGATGTGAGTGTAGGCCCAGAAATCGTCTTTTAGTTCTTTGTTGGCGGAGTGCGCTTCGATCACGCGATTCTCTTTTACCAGGATGGTCAGGGGATTGGCTTTTAGGTCGCCAAACTTCGCGCACAAGTAATCGCCGACGACTCCATCGATCACAAATGTGCCGTTCACTTCGCCCGGAGTCGTGAAAACTTCGCCGCCGGGGAGGTTGCCCCATTTTTCCGTGCTGATAATTCCGCTGGTTTTTACCCAGCGATAATTCGGATTCAAATCGGCTACCAGGTCCGTCCCCGAAGGGGTCTTGGCGCGAACCTGTTTTGCTTTGCGGACTGTCTCGAGCACTTTTATGCTCAGCCGATCGACTTTTTGGAAGTCGGCGCGCATGCCTTCGAGCATGATGCGCTTGTTGATGTTGACCATGTGGGCGTGGCGGATTTTTTGGCGGTTAACGATGTCGGTCATCTGCATGCGCGACCGGAGTTCGTTGGTCTGCGCCTGCACAGCAAAAATGCTCACCTGGCTTGATTCGAGGTCTTCCGCGATCACAAGCGGCAGATCGGTCAGCGGACGCGTGGCGACATCTTCCAGCACCCAGGTGTGATACGGACAGCCAAGTTCTTCCAGTTCGTGCACGATTGCGGCGGCAATCTCGAGGCTGACTTCGTCGGTAATGACGGTGACCTTCTCGGAAGGGCGGACACGCAGGCAGACGCGGACCGCATTGCGAGCGCCCACGGAGAGCTGGGGATCAAACGCCATCTGATTCAGTTGTCGGTTGGATTTCGAGTGTAGTTGCGAGTCAGTTTTCATCAAGCTCATTAGACGGCGCGCGCGGTGGGCAAGGAATTTACTTCGCTGACGCCCACCTCAGTCTCCTCAATGATGTAGTCCATTACGGCTTTCATGTCGCCGGTTTTGCGATAGACGTCGAGTTGCCGGTCGGCGCCGGTGCCCATTTTCATTATCTCGCGGATGTACTCGACCTCTTCGCGGCAATTCAGTTCGTCGAGGACGTCATCGACAAAAGCCAGATATTCTTCAATTAGATCGCGTTCGGGAACTTCCTGTTGCTTGCCAAAGTCGATAAGTTTTCCGTTGATGCCGTAGCGCGCCGCTCGCCATTTATTTTCCATGAGCAGCGATCGACGGTAGAGGCGGAACCCTTGGTTTTGCGAGTAGAGCTTATAGAGCTTAGCGACCGTGGCCTGGATCAGGGCTGCCAGCGCAATCGTTTCATCGAGCCGCATCGGCAAATCGCAGACGCGGAATTCGAGCGTGTTGAAGAACGGATGGGGGCGCATGTCCCACCAGATTTTCTTGGCATTGTCGATCGAGTTAGTTTTCACTAATAATTTCACGTAGTTTTCGTATTCGCCCCAGCTGGGAAAATAATCTGGCAGGTTCGTGCGGGGAAACTTGTCAAACACCTTGCAGCGGTAGGATTTTAGCCCCGTATCCATCCCCAGCCAGAAGGGTGAATTCGACGAGAGCGCAAGCAGGTGTGGCACAAAGTAGCGCGCATGATTCATCATCTGGATGAGGGTTTCCCGATCCTCGATGCCTACGTGCACGTGCAGGCCGAAAATCAGATTCGCGCGGGCTACCAGTTGCATATCTTCGACTATGTTCTTGTAGCGCTCACCGGGAGTGAGCGCCTGGACGCGCCAATCGGCGAAGGGATGTGTAGCGGCGGAGGCGATCCGCAAACCATTTTCGCGGGCAAGGTGGATGATGTGATGACGCAGATTTCTCAGCTCTTCGCGCGCATCCTTGATATTGGCGCAAACTGATGTGCCTACTTCCACGACCGATTGATGCATCTCCGTTTTGACCCGCTCTTGCAGAATCAATTTGCCCTTCTCGATGATCTCGGCGTGAATGTGCGAGCGAAGATCCCGAGTCTCGGGATCGACGGTCTGATATTCCTCTTCGATTCCAAGCGTGAATGTTGGTTTCATCGCGGCATCCGGAGTTGCCTGGAATAGCTGGCAATAGGTCAAACTAGTATATCAACGAGACGGTTTAACGCGGACAGGATGACAGTCCTTATGTTGGGCCGTTCAGAAAAGCGGACCAGCGTAGTTCCTCGACGGGATTCTCCCCGCTCAGCGCTTTCTTGACGGTCATCTCTGCGACTGCATCTACGATCCATTCAAAATTCTGCTGGCCGACCGAGGTGATCTCGGCGTCGGGCGCCGGATTCATGAAGTCGATGGCGTAGGGAATGCCGGCCTCGACCGCGAACTCGACCGTATTCAGGTCATAACCGAGGGCGCGGCACAAGGCCAGCGCATCTTTTTCGATTCGCTCTTTTAGTTTCGTTCCCGGCTGCGGATTGCCCTTCACATAGCGCTCGTGATGCGGAGCCCTCGGATCGTACCTCATGATGTGCACTTTTTCCCGGCCGACTACATAGCAGCGGTAATAGTCTTCAAACTCGACGCCATGTTGCAGCGTCATGCAAAGGTCACCCGTCTGGTTATAGAAATCGAAAAACTCCTCGGGAGAATGCACCTTGTATACATGCTTCCATCCGCCGCCGGAATAGGGTTTTAAGAACGCGGGAAAGCCGACATAGGCAAAGAGTTCTTCCCAATTTAGGGGATAAATCAGATTTCGCATTGACTTATCTGTCGTATCGGGTGGATGTTCGTGGTGCGGCAAGATCACGGTGGGTGGAATGGCGACTCCCATCTTATGCGCGAGTGCATAGTTGAAGAACTTATCATCGGCCGTCCACCAGAAGGGGTTGTTAATCACGATCGTTCCCTGCAACATCGCGTTCTTTAAATAGGCGCGATAGAAAGGGATGTCTTGCGAGATACGGTCGACGATGACGTCGTATCTTTTGGGCTCATCCATGCGGATGCCGCCAATTTTGACGAACTCAGCGGAGAGGCCGTCGACCCTCATGGCGTTAATCTTATCGACCAGCGCCGGGGGGAAGGTGTTTTCCATCCCAAAGAGGATTGCGAGTTTTTTGTCTGACATAGTTTGGTCTTAGCCGTCCCTCTCTAAAAAAATACTTTCTTAGAAATACTTTTGGGCCATGCGCTGCCAGAGCGGCCAATCGTGTTTGCTGTTGTCTCCGTAAATATCCAACCAATGATGAATTCCCTCGCCATGGAGGATGGCGGACATCTTCACATTTGCGTCGAGGCACATATCCCAATCGGATGAGCCGAGGATGATTTTCATCTGGCGAATGCGGCTGAGGAACCATTCGTCGCTCATGTTGGACAGGTAGTCTGGAGGATTGTTGAAGTAGACATTGTCGTCGTAGTAGCCGTCGAGAAAGCTTTTGATGTCGTAGGATCCGCTCATGGTGGCGCAACCCGAAACCAGATCGGGATGGCGCATGGAAAAATTCAGGGCATGGTAGCCGCCAAAACTGCAGCCGGTTACGCCGATTTGCGGAGACCAGTTCCTCCACTTTAAGTAGGGCAGAAACTCGTTGAGCAGATAGCGTTCGTACAGCACGTGCCGCCAGATGCGCGCTCCCGGATGCGCACCTTTGTTGTACCAGCTCTCGCCGTCGACGCTGTCAACGCAGAAGACCTGTATGGCGCCGGCCTCCAGCCTGCCGGCGAGGGCGCGAATCATGCCGGCATCTTCGTACTCAAAAAAACGTCCCTGGGAGGTGGGGAAGACGAGGATTGGTTGGCCGGCATGGCCATAGACGAGCGACTCCATATCGCGGCCTAATTCGTGGCTGTATTGTTTGTGATATTCGCGGTTCATGTGCGCGAGGATTGTAACCGAAGAATGGGCGGCAAGAAGATCAAAAGAAGGATTGAGCTGCGGACCAAAGTCGAAGGCGGATTAATGGCTCGGGAATTTTGAGCGCGGATCGATATTCAAGTGTTTGAGTTTGGATTGCAGAGTAGTGCGCTTCAATCCCAATCGCATGGCCGCGCCTCGCGGTCCGCCAATCTGCCCGCGGCTTTCTCGCAAAGCTCGCAGAATGTGCTCGGTTTCGGTCGTCTTCAGAGTTTCGTCGATTTTGTTTGCAACTTCTTTCTTCGCACCCGCGCCGGTGCTCGCTGGGCGCATCTCGCTCAATGGCGCCACCAGCACCGAACCTCGGGTCAGAATCACGGAGCGCTCGACGAAGTTTTCCAGCTCCCGCACATTCCCCGGCCAGTCCCATCCGACCAGGGCGTCCATGGTTTTCTTCGGAATACTGGTGATTGACTTGTTCATCCGCCGCGCACACTTAGAGACAAAGTGTCGCACCAGCAAGTGGATGTCCTCGCGCCGTTCCCGCAAAGGTGGTATATGGATCGGGAACACGTTCAGCCGGTAATATAAGTCGCTGCGAAACTCCTTTTCGCGCACCGCTTGACCTAAATCGACATTCGTCGCCGCGATCAAGCGGAAGTTAACCTTCAGTGTCTGTGTTCCGCCGAGGCGCTCGAACTCCTGATCCTGCAAAACCCGCAGCAGCTTCGGCTGCAAGGTGAGAGAGATGTCGCCGATCTCATCAAGAAAAAGAGTGCCTTTGTCAGCCAGTTCAAGCCGGCCAATTTTCTTGGAGACGGCTCCGGTAAAGGCGCCCTTCTCATTGCCGAATAGTTCGCTCTCGAGAAGTCCAGAGGGTATGGCCGCACAGTTCATTTTGATGAAACTGGTATTGGCGCGCTGGCTCGCGCGATGGATGGCGCGCGCTATCAACTCTTTCCCGGTTCCGGTTTCGCCCAGTAGCAGCACGGTGGCGTCGCTGGATGCGACTCTTGTCACATTCTCCATCACAGCCTGGAGGGCCTTGCTTCGACCAACGATTTCCCCGTAGCCCAGTTCCGTATTGATTTCCTGTTCGAGATAGAGCTTTTCTTCGGCTAGCTTTTTTTTACCGTCGCAGACCTCTTGCATGAGGCGGGCAATCGATTCCTCTGATTTTTTGCGTTCTGTGATGTCCTCTACCAGGCCCATATGCCAGCGACGTGTGTCCCCCTTGCTCCACATCGGCACGGCCAGAACCTTCACCCAGCGCACCGAGCCATCCGGGCGCAGATATCTTTTCTCCAGTCCGGGCTTGGACGGCGCTTCCTCGTCTAGATCGCGCAAGTATTTGTTGGTCGGGCCAATATCGTCGGGATGGGTAATGGCGGCCAAGTCGCTCTGCAGCAAATCCTGTTCGTTGCGGCCGGTAATTTCGCAGAACTTCGAATTGACTTGCAGGAAGCGGCCGGTCTGGGAGTCGACGAGCGCAATACCTACTGGAGAGCGCTCATAGACCATTCGGAATCGTATTTCACTTTCCCGCAAAGCTTTCTCGGTTTGCTTCAGTTCTGTCAGGTCAATCGAAACTCCGACCGCGCCCCGAGGCTTGCCGCGTTCATCGAAAAGTGGAACCGCATTCGACAATGTTTCCCGCGCGGAGCCGTCGTCAAATACGAGGGTCAGCGGGCAACACACCGGCTTCCCGGTAGTTGCAGCCAGTTGCATGGGTAGCGATTCCGCGGGAACTTCCAGGCCATCCCGCATCAGTCGAAAGTGGGGTTGTTCCTCGGGCGTTGTGCTCTTTGAAAGGCTCTTATCATTAGGCACGCGCAGTTGGTAATAAGCCGCCCGATTGCCGGTCATCTGACGGCACTCGGCGTCATGCGCGATGCAGACGGCCATGGGTACCGCATCCAGCACCGTTTCCATTTCCTCGGCACGTGCTCGCTCTCGCGCCTCACTCTGCCGGATCGCTTCCTCTGCCTGCTTTTGGGGGGTGATATCGCGCAAAACGCAAGCTATGCGGTCAATTCCATTCGGACCCTCTACTGGGTAATACGCAATCGATAGGTCTCTGTGCCCCAGTTCTTCGTATTTGTAGTTGAGTTCGTAGCTGACGATTTCCCCTTGAAAACAGCGGTCGAGTTTCTCCTTCACCACTGTTTCGAACACGCCTGGGTTCAGCACCTCGCTAAGCAATTGTCCTATGAGTTGCTCTTTCGTCATTTTTCGATGGCGTAGGAATGAACGGTTCGCCAGCACGTATCGGTAGTCGCGATCCACCACCACGATCATATCTTCGAGATTCTCGACTACTCTTTCGAACTCGCGCAGCCTGTCCTCCGCCAGCTTGCGCGCGCTGATATTGCGAGACACAGCCACGACATATTCCCGCTCCAGCTGTACTCTCCGCATATTCACTTCCACCGGGAAAGTCGTTCCATCTTTGCGGCGGTGCAGCGTTTCCATAATTACGAATCCCGATTGCCGCAACTGTTGCAAGACTAAGGCGGCTGAGCTTTCATCGGCATTCGGATCGATGTCAAAAACTCTCTTCGACAAAAGTTCTTCCCGGCTATAGCCCAGCTCGAGGTATGACTTCTCATTCACGTCGAGAAAACGCAGGCTCTCCGGGTCGATGACCTTGATGGCGTCGTTGGATTGGTCCAGCAGCGTGCGGAACAAAGTTAGCCCATCAAGCAGCAGTTTATGTTCGCGCTCATTCCGGAGCAACTGATCGTTGCTGATGCGCAGCGCCTTTTCCGCTCGCCAACGCTCGGTTATGTCGTGCGCGATTCCGCGCACAATCGGTTCCGGTACTCCCTCCGTCCGCAATGTGTTGTGAAATTCCCATATCCGCTTCTCGCCCGAACGCGTCAGCAACTTCAACAGTCCGTGCGCTTCGCCCGTGCGCTCGATCTCGCGCAGATACGCGTCGAATTCGTCGCGGAACAGTGGATCGATAAAATCGCGCATCGGCGTCCGCAGTACTTCTTCGACGCTGTACCCGAGCAGACGCGCGGGAACGGGATTAATGGAGAGGAATCGGCCTTTAAGATCGTGGACGCAGAGCAAGTCCTGGCTGTGTTCGACCAGGTCGCGATGCCAATCTTGATTCTCTGCGAGGGCGTGCCGGATGGGATCCCATCCGACTGCCGCTTCTTCTGGAAAGGGGCGCTTTCCTTCTACAGGGTGCAATGCCATGGCTCACCCTTGGGTGGGCGGCAGGAATCTTGATGCCAAAATCAGCCAGATTTGATTCCCGCGGCGCTCACGTTAAAACTCAGAGGACTCTTTAAGAACTCCTCTGCTGCAACCTTACCACGATACGCTCATTTAATCGTTGGGGAAAGCCCTAGAAGTTACGACTTATGAAGCAGTTACTGGAGGACAGTCGAAGTCGAAGTCATCTCATAATGAACATGGGAAGTGAGCTTTAGCGGCTCCCTCAGAGGTTAAAGCCCTTGTCTTTACCACCCTTTGCGGCCCGGCTTGAAGCCGCGCCCTACCCAAAGTCGGTTGATGAGCAAGCTTCTACGCCTCTTGCGCCCATGAGATCAAAAAGTTAACCGGGATTTCCAGTCATCGGCGCGAATGCAAGTGTAAAAGTTTGCAGTCTGGAGTTGCCTGCCAAAGTCCCGACCCTGGAATTGTCACAAATTGGGTGTGATGAGTCGCACTTAGCCGCGTCCGATTTCTCTCTACACTTCCCGAATCAGGTTTAGCGCGGTTCAGCGGCGGAAAAATACCAAGATCTTTCCCGCTGTGGGATCGAAACAAAGGGTCGGGTGATGCGCTTGTCCCGGACGTGAGACGAGACCTGAGACGTGGACTTTCTATGAACGTCGTGACTTTGCTTCCGGCTGCCTACGATTACGACCGCGATCGACGCCTGCGAGCTATGTTCGAGGAGGCCGCGATTGGTATCGCAATTTGCCAACTCGATGGCCAGATTCTGGAGGCGAATCCGGCGCTGAGCCGCTTGCTCGGCTACAGCCTGCAGGAACTGGCCGCCGGGCACGCTGACGCGCTGGCCCTGGAGCATGGTCATGCTTGTCATCCTTCGCCTGAGCAAGGTTCCACCGAGCGTGCTCCTACCGACTACGCTGGCAGCGACGA
>Ga0187859_10001830_pt1 | contig 13388 bp, 17 predicted proteins | sample June2016WEW_10_1_2_FD_133019 | JGI IMG/M metagenome (GOLD analysis project Ga0187859, IMG submission 133019) | Peatland microbial communities from SPRUCE experiment site at the Marcell Experimental Forest, Minnesota, USA - June2016WEW_10_10 | ecosystem: Environmental > Terrestrial > Soil >...
CATTGGATGCGGGCCTCTCCTACGTATAATCGGTCAAATCGGGTAATGGCTTTAGTACTTCGGATGCAGAATCAGCTTCTGGACGCGCCAGTTCAACAGTTCCGCCACATAAATCTCGTTTTCCGATGGGCACGCCATCTCGTGGATCCAGCCGAACTGCTTGCTCTGCCGGCCGGATCGCCCCAGCACTCCAAGCACTTGGCCATCCAGCGATAGCTTGTAAATCCGCCCCGGGAACGCATCTGAGCTGTAAAGATACTGCGTCGGGCCGGGTGTAATGCAGATGGCCCATGGTGCGCCGTTTTGCCTGGCCGCTGCTTCGGTGGTGGGCTGATTGCCCATCCACGGATGCGCGTCCGGAGGAATAGGCACGTCAATCGTAATCTCGCGAAGGTAGGTCCCGTCGCCATTGAACACCTGGATCCGCCGGTTTCCGCGATCCGCGACATATATGTTCCCCTTCGCATCCACAGCGATGCTATGCGGCGTGCTGAACTCGCCGGGCTTCGCACCGTGCTCACCCCATTGCTTCACCCAGTCGCCATTCTTGTCGTACTTCGCGACGCGGGCGTTGATGTAACCGTCGCTGATGAAGATATTGCCCTGCGGGTCCCACGCGACATCGGTGGGTTGCCGGAACTGCCCGTCCACGGCGGGAAGCGGAGGGTTGGCGTGCGTCCACGGTTTGGCATCATCGGACGCTTCTTTCTTGCGGCCGAACAGCATGGTGACGCGGCCTTCCGGGTTAAATCGAACGATCATGTCCGACCCTTTATCCACCGCCCAGATGTTATCCTCCGCGTCGATCCGGACGGCATGCGCGTAGGACCATGCATAGAGATTCTTGCCGATTTCGCGAAGGTATTTGCCGTCAGGCCCGAATTCCAGCAACTGCGAGGCAGTGGCGCCATAGGCCGGGCCGGTGGTGTTTCCGCGCGAGAAGACGAAGATGTGCTTTTTCGAGTTGACGGCGACGCCAGAAACCTCACCGAGGTAAAGATCCGGCGGCAGCTTGAGAAGATTGGGCGCCGAATCATAAGGGATCTCCGGAATCTGCGCGACTGCCGAACAGGCCAACGCAAACAAGAGGCGGGCTTTCAATGTATTTCCCACGGTCATCAAAAGTACCATAACACTTTCTGGCGCATGTACGACACATTGAGTCGTATATGTTCTATCTACTTGAAATACTGCCACTTGACTCTGAATGTGGAATTGTTCATAATGAACTAGGACCATTCCGGTCGGGTATCGATGCTAAAGCTGACCAAGAAAGCGGATTACGCACTCATCGCCCTCAAGCACTTGGAGGTGCATGGGCCGGAAAGCTCGAGCGCCAAGGAGATTGCCGATCTATATGGCATTCCGCAGCCGCTGCTCTCCAAGATCCTTCAAAAGCTGGCTAAGAACGGATTCTTAAGATCCGAGCACGGCACCAACGGCGGCTACAAACTGGCCCGCGATTCGCGGCAGATCACCGCGCTTGAAGTGATCCGGCTGATTGACGGTCCGGTGTTTTTGACCACCTGTTTCACCGAGCACGGCTACTGCTGCCACACCGGGAAATGCATTGTGCGGGACCCGCTGCAAAAGGTCCACGAAGGAATCTTGCGGTTGCTTGCGAGCATCTCAATTTGGGATATGTCGCAAGACGCACCCAAGGCTGCCGAAGAAGATTTGCCCGATTCCGGAGGCCGGCTGTATGGCCTGGAATCGGCCACGCCCAAATATGAGCAATGAAGAAGATGAGGGACCACGCGAAATGAAACTGCCGATCTACATGGACTATCACGCAACCACGCCGATGGATCCGCGCGTGTTTGAAGCGATGAAGCCGTATTTTATGGAAACCTTCGGGAACGCCGCCAGCCGCAATCACAGCTTTGGCTGGCAGGCGGAAGAGGCCGTTGAAAAATCCCGCAAGCAGATCGCGGATTTGGTGGGCGCCACCACGAAAGAGATTGTCTTCACCAGCGGCGCCACCGAATCGAACAATCTTGCGCTCAAAGGCATCGCCGAGATGTATGCGGAAAAGGGCAACCACATCATCACCGCCGCTACCGAGCACAAAGCTATTCTCGATACGTGCAAACGGTTGGAGAAGTCGGGTATTCGCGTTACCTATTTGCCGTTGCAGACGAATGGCCTGGTGGATCTCGAGATGCTGAAGGAAGCCATCACCGACAAGACCATCCTGATCAGCATCATGTACGCCAATAACGAAATCGGCGTGATCCAGCCTATGGCCGAGATAGGCAAGATCGCGAAGGCGAAGGGCGTGCTGGTGCACAGCGATGCGACGCAAGCTGTCGGCAAAGTTCCGGTGAACGTAATCAAGGACAACATCGACCTGATGTCCATGAGCGGCCACAAAATTTATGGACCCAAGGGCGTGGGCGCGTTGTACGTGCGGCGCAAGAGCCCGCGCGTGCAGCTCACAGCGCAGATGGATGGCGGAGGCCATGAGCGCGGGATGCGTTCCGGTACGCTCAATGTTCCCGGCATCGTCGGTCTGGGCGAAGCCTGTGCCATCTGCAATGCCGATATGCCTGCAGAATCCAAACGCATGGCGTTTCTGCGCGACAAGCTGCGCGGGAAACTGGAATCGGAACTGGACGAAGTTTATATCAACGGCACCATGGAGCATCGGCTGCCGAACAATCTGAACATCAGCTTTGCCTACGTAGAAGGGGAATCGCTGTTGATGGGCATCAATGATATCGCGGTATCCAGTGGTTCGGCTTGCACATCGGCCACGCTCGAACCCAGCTACGTCTTGAAGGCGCTGGGTGCCGGGGACGATCTGGCGCATTCGTCGATCCGATTCGGCCTCGGCCGCTTCAACACCGAAGAAGAAGTGGATTACGTGGCTGCGAAAGTGATCGACGTGGTGAAGAAACTCCGCGAATTGTCGCCGCTCTATGAGATGGCGAAAGAAGGAATCGATTTAACCAAGGTCCAATGGACCGCTCATTAAGGGGGAGACGACTATGGCTTATTCAAACAAGGTTCTAGACCACTACAACAATCCGAGAAACGTCGGTTCCATGGATCGGAATGATCCGAACGTGGGCACCGGCATGGTGGGCGCGCCCGAATGCGGCGACGTGATGAAGCTGCAGGTGAAGGTGAATCCGGAAACCGGCGTGATTGAAGACGCCAAGTTCAAAACCTTCGGCTGCGGCAGCGCCATTGCCAGCTCATCGCTGGCTACGGAATGGCTACGCGGGAAGACCGTCGACGAAGCGCTCGAGATCAAGAACACCGACATCGTGAATGAGCTCAGCCTGCCGCCGGTGAAGATCCATTGCTCGGTGCTGGCGGAAGATGCCATCAAGGCGGCCATCACGGACTACAAGAATAAAACCGTGACCAAGACCGAAGCCGTGGCATCTGCTAAGTAGGTGTTCGCGCGTACATGATTACCGTAACTCCCAAAGCAGTAGCGAAGATCCGCGAGCAGTTCACCAAACATGGCGTTCAGGGCGGACTGCGTCTGGGCGTCCTGGGCGGCGGTTGTTCCGGACTGAGCTATCTTTTCAAATTCGACGTCAAGCCGCGGCCCACCGATGAAGTGTACGAGTTCGAAGACGTAAAGGTATTCGTTGATCCGAAGAGCAAGATCTACCTGGACGGCATGACGCTGGACTGGAAGGATTCGCTGATTCAGTCGGGGTTCGAATTCGATAACCCGAACGCCACCAAGAGCTGCGGCTGCGGAACGTCGTTTTCGGCGTGACCGATTACTTCGAACTCCTCGGTATTCCGAGGAGCTTGCACCTCTCGTTGGACTTGCTTCAACAACGTTACTACGAGTTGAGCCGTCAGCTTCACCCCGATCGTTTTATGCGAAGCCCGGAGGCTGAGCAGCAGAAGGCTCTAGATATGTCTTCCACGCTGAACGATGCCTATCGGACGCTCAAGAATCCTTTAAAGCGCGCAATGTACGTCTTGAGCCAGGAGGGTTTCGACATTGGAGAGCAGCGCTCCAAGGACGTTCCCCCGGAGTTGCTGGAAGAAGTATTCGAGCTGAACATGGCGCTAGAGGAAATGCGCTCGGGCGACGATTCAGCGCGTCCGCAGTTGGAATCAGCCGAAAAGAATTTCACTCGCATGTTGAACGACGTGGACCGGCAACTCGAAGACCAGTTCGAACAATATGACCGCGCGCAGTCCCGCGAGAAGCTCTCGGAAATCCGCGGCGTCCTCAATCGCCGCAAGTATATTCAAAACCTCCTGGACGAAGTCCACAAGTCCCTAGTCCCCAGCCCCTAGCCCCTCTCTTATGGAAATTGATTTCGGAACCACGAACCGCGTAATCGGCATTGACCTCGGAACCACCAACAGCCTGGCTGCATACATGGACCTCACCGGTCCTAAGATCATCCCCGGCGCGGACGGGGACAAGCTGGTTCCGAGCGTGGTGTCCATCAATCCCGGCGGTGAAATTGTGGTTGGCAACACCGCGCGCGAGCTGCTTCTTACGCAACCGGAGCGCACGGTCTATTCCGTGAAGCGGCTGATGGGCCGGGGGCTCGAAGACATCCAGGAAGAACTCAAGCTGTTTCCGTTCCACATCGCTCCAGGTAGCGAAGCGGTATTACAACTTCAATTGGGCGATCGCACCTACACGCCGCCCGAAATATCGGCATTCGTCCTGCGCCAGTTGAAGCAAAACGCGGAAGCGTACTTCGGCGAACCGGTGATGCAGGCGGTGATCACGGTTCCGGCGTATTTCAACGACGCGCAACGCCAGGCCACCAAGGATGCGGGGCGCATTGCCGGCCTTGAAGTTTTGCGCCTGGTGAACGAACCCACGGCTGCTTCGCTAGCGTACGGCTTGGACAAGCGCGAGAACGGAATTGTCGCCGTGTACGACTTTGGCGGCGGCACTTTTGACATCTCGATTTTGAAGCTGCATGACGGAATCTTCGAAGTGCTGGCTACCAACGGCGATACCCACCTGGGCGGCGACGACATCGACAACCTGCTGCTGCGCATTGCGCTGGAAGATGTTCGGAGCGAATGGGGCATGGATTTGGCGGCCGACAGCGAAGGAGTGCAGCGTCTCCGCCGCGCCGTCATCCATGCGAAGGAGCAGCTTTCCTTTGTTCCGTTCACTTCTATCGAGCTTGAATATCGAGGTAAGAAATATCAGCGCGAAATCAACCGCGAGTTGTTCGACAAGCTGATTACCCCCATCGTCAATCGCACGCTGGGACCTTGCCGCGATTGCATCAAAGATGCCGGCGTTACCGTGGATCAAATCGACGAAGTGGTGATGGTGGGTGGGTCCACACGAATTCCGCTTGTTCTCTCGGCCGTCGAAGCCTTGTTTCTGAGCAAGCCACACACCGAGCTGAATCCGGACGAAGTGGTCGCACTCGGTGCCGCGGTCCAGGCGGGCATTCTGTCCGGCGAAGTGCAAGACAAGCTGCTGCTGGACGTCACGCCGCTGTCGCTCGGAATCGAGATCATGGGCGGCGTGGTCTCAAAGCTGATTCACCGCAACTCCACCATCCCAGCCAGCGCCACTGAGACCTTCACAACTGGAGTTGACGGCCAACGTAATGTTCTGATTCACGTGGTGCAGGGCGAGCGCGAATTAGTGAAGGACAACCGCAGCCTCGCGCGTTTCGATCTGAAGGACATCGCTCCCATGCCGGCTGGATTGGCCCGCATCGAGGTTCGCTTCCTGATCGACGCCAACGGCATCCTGAACGTCACCGCGCGCGACGTCCGCACCGGCACCGAACAGAGCGTGGATGTGAAACCATCCTACGGATTGACCGACGAACAGGTGGAGAAGATGATCCAGGAGTCAGTGGAGAAAGCCGAGCAGGATTTCCAAGAACGGCAAGTCCGAGAGGCGCGCGTCGAAGCGGACACTATTTTAGCCGCAGTGGAAAAAGCGCGGCGTCACGACGCCTATTTCGAATTGAACGACGAGGAACGCGCCGACATCGACAAAGCTGTAAACGAGCTTCTGTTGGTCTATCACGCCGACCACCAAATCTTGATTAAACAAAAGATCGAAGAGCTCAATCAAGTCACGCTAAAGCTGGCCGAAAACATGCTGAAAGGAACCAAGCTCTGATGCCTGGACTCACCTGGGACCACACCGAAAACATCGCGCTCGCTCTATACGAAAAATTCCCGGACCTGGATCCGACCCACATCCGCTACACCGACCTGCACCAATGGATCACCGAGCTCGAAGATTTCAAGGACGATCCGAAAGCATCGACGGAAGGAAAGCTGGAAGCGATCCAAATGGCGTGGCTGGAGGAGTACCAAGAGGAACACGAGTAGGCTTCTATTTCGGGTGGGGGATGATGCTGTTGATGGTGTACGTCCCGCGTGCGATAGTAAAGTAGAATCGCCAGCCGTCGTTGATGCGTCCTTGCCAGATGTCCCGCCCCTCGTCATACTTTTTGGCTCGGAGAGACGGATGGTGGAGGTCGCGTGCGAGGTAATTGATCTGCTTGATGAAAGCTTTCTGCACAGCTGGTTCAGCGCTGGCGAGGGCGGCCAGAGCGCGCTCGGTGAGCGCTACGTTCATTTGGGCTTGCTTTTTTTGCTGCGAGTCTTCAATTCAGCCTTAATGAATTTTGTGGCTTCCGAGGCGGAGAAAGGGCCGTGGACACGGCCTTTTTTGATATCCTCCAAGCCCTTTGTTATCTCACGATCGATCATGCGCCGCTGACCGGGATTGTAGTCAACTTCCGCTCGGCTCAGCTTCGCGCCGGCTTTGTTCTTTGCAGTCACGGTCACAGAGGGCATCGCAGTCTCCCGTTTCAGTATCGCAAGTTTGCACTTTGGTTGCGTCGTCCCCCGGACGAGGCTCCTCATTGTCTAATCGATTCGCTTTCATGCGGAAGCTATACTAGAAAGGTGAGATTTCGAGTAATTCTAGAGCACGATCCCGTAGCAAACAGCTTCTCGGCCGTTTGTCCAGAACTGCCACGGTTGCACATCCGCCGGAGACACCGAAGCTGAGGCCCGTCGCAACATTGAGGAAGCGATTCGGCTCTATCTAGCTCCTTCCGAGATCGAGCTGCCGGCAGCGGTCAAATTGGTCGAGGTAACGGTTGGGGTGATAGCGGAACGCCACGCCTAACTTCCGGCCAAGTGACGTCGGTCCTTCCCAGAGGCGGGTTCAAACTGGTTGGAACTTCCGGGAGCCACCAAAAGTGGCGCAACCCAGCCACTGGAAAACAGGTAATCGTTCCTTACCACCGAGGTCGGATTCTCCCGCTTGGCACGATGCACGCGATTAAGGAAGGCAGCGGGCTGGATGTCACGGCTTCGTTTGAGTGATTTGGTCCTGGGCTAACTCCAGGCTCCGCAGGTGAGCGGAGGCCTCGCTCCGAGCAGCACCACGCACGATCAATCCATAGATTCCGCCTATCCGTGCTACACTATGAAAGTTAAGCCGTATCCCCAGTTTAATCCTGGAAAATCCAAATGCCGAAGCTGAAGACACATAAGGGTGCGTCCAAACGGTTCAAGAAGACCGGGACGGGTAAAGTTGTGCGAGGGCATGCGTTTGCCCGGCACATTTTGACGTCCAAGGTACGCTCCCGCAAGCGCAAATTGAAACACGACGTAGTGGCCGATAAATCCGATCAGGCCAAACTGAAGAGGATGATTCCGTACTAACGGGATCGCCCGAGCGAAACGGCGCCGCACGTGCCGTTGTCGCCGGTTCAATCATCAATAAGGAGCCTAAACGTGCCGAGAGTAAAACGAGGAACGAAACGCCGGGCCTACCGGAAAAAGACGCTGGCCCGCGCATCCGGTTTTTTTCTAACCAAGAGCAAGCTGAATCGGGCGGCGCAAGAGGCCGTCGAGAAGGCCCAGAAATACGCCTACGTTGGACGGCGCCGCAAGAAACGCGATTTCCGCTCGCTGTGGATTATCCGCATCGGTGCCAGTTGCCGTGCCGCTGAGATCTCCTACAGCAAGTTCATCAGCGGTCTCAAGAAATCCGGTATCGATCTGAATCGCAAGATTCTGGCCGAACTGGCAATCACTGACCAAACCGCCTTTGCCGCGCTGGTAGAAAAGGCCAAAGCCGCGCACGCGCAAGCTTAAGAGGTCCCAATGAGCACATCAGCCCAACAAGAATTGGATTCGCTCTCGAGCCTCGAAGAACGAATCCGCGGAGCGGTGGAGCTGGTCACAAGTCTGCGGTCCCAAAATCGCGATCTCGAATCGCAGTTGAGTTCCGCGCTGGCCGAGCGCGACTCTGTCCGCCAGGAGTTGGACGATCTCCGCTCTGAGCGCAAGCAAGTCCGTACCCGCATCGAAAAACTGCTGGGTCAACTGGATTTGCTAAGTAGCACCTAGAGATGGCAAGCTAAAGCAATGCCCAGCACGGAAGGCGTCCGTGTAACCATCTTCAACCAGACTTATTCGCTGGTCGCGAGCGAAGAGCCGGGGCGCATCGAGTTGCTCGCCCAAAAGGTGGACGATCTGATGTCCAAGATCGCCGCCCATGGCGCGAACGTGGATGCCACGCGCGCGGCCGTGCTGGCTTGCCTGCATATGGCCGACGAGCTCGAAACGCTGGAGCACCAACTCACGGATTTGAAGCAAAGAGTGGAACACAAGGCTCGCGAGTTCAGCCTCCTGCTGGATGAAGCGATCGCCCCGGAAGCGCGCCGGCCCCAGTCCCCAGCCCCCAGTCCCTAGAAAATTCGTTCCTGCTTCTTCAGGTTCCCGAAAGTTCCCACGTTGGATATCGCGAAGGCTATTTTGTATTGCGTGTCGTCGCGCGTGCCGATATTGAAGCGCCGGTATTCCAGGCTGATGCCGCAGCAATCCGTGTTGTAGGTCACTTGCGCCAGAGAGTATAAGAGAACGTGATTCTTGTAATCGTAATACTCGCTGAAGGCTCCGTTCCAGCCCTTCCTGTTAGCGTTACCGATGCCGAACGTCCCGCGAAGCTGATCCGAATTAGGAGTAACCACCGGGTCGGTGCGTACCTGATTGTCTCCAACCGAAATCAGGTAGTTCCAGAAACGCCAATCCGCGGAGAAGCTCGAGTTCGATATCCGCTTGAACAGAGGATCGTAATCCACTCGCCATTCTAAACCGATCACATGCTGAAAGCGCAGCGCCGAGACCACAGGCGAATAGTTGCGTGGGCCATCTATAAAGGCGAAGCCATCCAGATCGATCGAGCTTTCAATAACGTTGCGCTGGCCGGGGATCACCGCGCCGCCGAAAGTCGGGTCAAAATAGCGGGCCTGAGAAACTTCCCAGCTCAGCACTTCGTTGACATTGCCGTCTTTATCCTTGACGAACAGGCGGTTCGCCACTGAGAGCGTCACCTGATTGGTATTCGTGAGCAGGTCGTTTTCATCGAAATGGATAATCCGGTTGAAGTTGTTTATGCCGTCCACGAACGCGTATTCGACGCGAGGCTCGATAACGTGCTTCAGCTTTCCGCCGCCCAGCCATTTCGGCGCCTCGAAAATCCGCTCGAGCGAGGGTGGAACCAGGCTAACGTTTATTTCCCGTGCGCTGCGTAAAATATTTTGTCCGCTCAGAACTCCGTTTACAATACTGGCACTGTAATCGGTCTCGCGAATCGCGAAGCTTGGAACCAGGCTGAAACCGGCCCAATGAATCTCCGTGCTCAGCTGAGGGTTTACGTCCAGCCGGCTGGTGAACTGGCGCGTCTGGAAGTCGGGCTGCGTGCGATCCATGAATCCGGCGCTGCTTTGCATCGAAAACCACAATGGCAGGAACCCATCCAGGATTTGCCGGTCGCGGCTCAGAAAATCCACCTCCGGAAGCTTTCGAATAACGATCCTGTCGGTGGGCACAACGTCTTCAAAATCTTCTATGCGCTCGGCCACTACGGTGAACGCGTAACTATCCCAGTGCTTGCTCACAAACAAATCCGAACGGGCTTCCGAGAAGATGGCATTGTTGAAGTTCTGCGAAAACGACTGGCGAAACAGAAACGAGCTCAGATAGTTAATCTGGCCCCGGTACTCCCATCCGTCGCCGAGGTCGGAGCGCGAATCGAAAGTGAACTGATAGCCGCCCTGCTTTTGGATCACTCCATTGCCGATATTCACACCGCGATCGTCCACGCCGTAAAGCAGGAATCCGAAATCCGTGCCGGGAGTCACTTTTGCGCGAAAATCGACGGTGCTCGCCAGACCGCGCAGGCTGTAATACACGCCTTCGTAGCGGAGATCGTAGCTGCGGTTGATGGCCCAATAGTATCCCAGGCCGAAGAACTCGCCGTAGAGCGTGCTGCGGCCGAAGCTGGGCGTAAGGAAACCGCTCTTGCGCGGCAGCCGCTTGAGGGATTTGTAAAAGGCCGGGAAATAGAAAAGCGGCAGCTTCTTCAGATGAAAGACAGCGTGATAGCCGATGGCGCGATCATGCGGGATGATATCGAACTTGGGTCCCGTGAACCTCCACCAGGGCTTGGGGATTTTGCAATCGGTGATGAAGCCTTCGTGCAGAATGTAGCGATCCGCCTGGCGCTCCGCCCATTTGCCTTCGAAGTAGAAGGGGTTGTTGGTGGTCAGCAGGCCCGGACGCGCGACGATCTTGGCCGGCGAAGTCCCGCGCACATCCCAGAAGATCCCGGTCTCGTCGTTGACATTGTATTTGCCGTGGTCGCATTCCAGTTTGTCGCCCTCCAGAAAACTCTCGAACCTGACATTGCCGCGCGCTTCCACTTCGCCGGTATCCTCGTCATAATCTAGCTCATCGGCCTGCAGCAACCTTTCGCTGGTTTCGAGGATGACGTGGCCGCGCAGGTGGCGCACGGATCCCTCTGCCTCCTGGTACTGCGCGTCGATGAAGACCTCGTCACCGACGGGCATGCCTGGCAGCTGGATTTTAATCCGTTGGTTCGGATTCGCCGCATTGGGCTGACTCGGCGGCGCGGGCGGCGGAGGCGCGAAAACCGGCGGCGGAATCTGGGCTAGGGCCATGGCGGCCATCACGAAGAGGGCAGTCATCAGATAAATGACGTAGTACACCCCTAAATAAAGTACGTGACATTTTTGCCTAAATATGTTACGAACTAAAGTAAGCCTCTTGTCGCGCAGGTGCGGGAACGAGGGGCCGGGGAAACGTACGGATGATGGCCTCAACCGAAAACCGTAGCACGGATTGATGGCGACTGCAACTTGACGGATGCGCGGAGGAGCAAAAACAATGGAATGCCGATATTGCCAGGCAGTGAACGCGGAGGACGACCATCGTTGTAGCCGTTGTGGCCGCCGTCTGCGGATGACCCCGGTCTACAGTTCTTCCGCGGCTGCTCCGGCGCTGCACTACGTAAACGAATCCAAGCCGGCGCCGAAGGCAACCAGTGGGGCAGGCATCGCGGTAGAGCCAGTTCTGCCGCCTTTGACGCGAAAGCCGATCACCTACCAACCCTCGCTGTTCAGCTCGCGTGAACTGCCGCGAGTGGTGGCGTTCGACACCATTGCGCCCGATGTCCTGGAGCCGGCCCCCCGGAAGGTCAGCTCCCATAAACCTCGCGCACGGCATCGCCGGGTGATCCCCGGGCAACAGAGCCTGGAGTTCGCTCCCGCGGCGGGTTCCGGCCGCTACGCTCATCCGGCGGAGGGCACCATTTACTGCGACGCTCCTGTAGCCGTGGCCGCGCACCGCGCCATCGCTGCGGCGCTGGATGCCAGCATGATATTGATCGCGCTGACGGCTTTTGGTGTGATCTTCTATGTGGCTGGTGGCCAGATTGCGATCAGCTCCAAAACAATCCCCCTCGTGATTGGAGTGGCTGCAGTGGTGACCTTTTTCTACAAGCTATTGTGGTGCATGGCGAACGGTGATTCAGCCGGCATGAAGTGGACGCGCTTGACGCTAGTAAACTTCGATGGCCAGAGACCGACGCGTACCGAGCGAATGCATCGGTTGGCATCGGGCGTGCTGAGTCTGTGCGCCGCGGGTCTCGGTTTGCTGTGGGCCCTGGTGGACGAAGAAACGCTCACCTGGCACGATCACATTTCGAGAACGTTCCCGACGCCTTACTGAGAAGCGTTGGCAGGCGAAAGCGCCTGCCCCACACTTTTTGAGGATTTTACGGAGTCGCTTTCGCGTAGACGAATTTGGTATCCATCTCGCCCATCGGGCTGGTGTAATGCGCGTTCTGAGTCAGAGTTTTGCCATCGTCCGATAAAAGCCATATTTCCTTTACCGTGACATCCTGGTCTTGGTATTTCAGCTTGGTATTATCCACTAGCGTGCTGCTCTCCCAGGTCAGGATGCTCTTCAACTCCAACCCTCCGGCGTTATTGGTGGCTTCCTTGCCGTCGGTCGTAAAGTTCATCGTGAAATCCTGTTTGCCCTGCGCGCCATCCACGGATACGGCGATCTTCAGTACGGGGTCGCTATGATCGATCACGTAGGTACGGCTGTTATCGGGCGGAAGAACCCCGAAGTCGGATTTCGAAACATCCAGTTTCCAAGTCCCGCTGAAATTCGGTTTGCCGCCGGAACTGGCCGGTGCGCCAACAACCGGAGGGGGCGTGGCTTTGGCTGTTACCGCGCCCGCGTCCTGTCTGTCGAAGACTTGTTTGGTATCCAACTCGCCCATTGGCGAAATGATATGCGCGTCCTGGCTCAGGGTCTTTCCATCGTCGGATAACGTCCAAACGGACTTAATGGTTACTTCCGCATCGTTGAACGACAGCTTGGAGTTCACCACCAGGTGGCTACCTTCCCAGCCCAGCGTGGATTTCACATCGCGCGGGCCCATTTTGTTGGTCGCTTCCTTACCGTCGGTGGTGTAGTTAAGCGTCCCAGTGAAGTCCCCTTGCCCACCTTTGGAATCGACATCGATTTTGATGGTCGGTTCATTGTGGGTGATGACGTCAGTACGGCTGTCAGGCGCGGGCAACGGGCCGAACTCGCTTTTCGCGATGTTCAGCTTCCAGGTCCCGCTGAAATTCGGTTTACTTTGCGCGAGCATCGAGGTCGCGAATGCAGTCACAGACAAGGCTGCAACAATGGCCTTACGCATATTTCATTTCCCTTTCAAACGAAGCTGGCGATAGGATCGCCGATGCAGTCTAGCTTATCATTTTCGTGGGATCGGGGTGGGAACTTCCAGAGGGATTTGGTGATCTAATTAAAAGGGGTGCGCTCATGCAATTGCGCGTTTCTGCGATTCTGTTCTTTGCCCTGACGGCGCTGTTAGCCCAGCCAGTGGCTCCCATCGACTCACGGGGATGGATCAACAAAGGCGTTCAGGAATACAAAGCTTCGAGGTTCCAGGACGCTGTGGAGTCCTTTCAAAAAGCTGTAAATCTGGACCCGAACAACGCGACGGCTCACCTGTATCTAGCCACCGCCTGGATGTCGCAATACATTCCGAGTGCCATTTC
>Ga0187859_10001832_pt1 | contig 13378 bp, 5 predicted proteins | sample June2016WEW_10_1_2_FD_133019 | JGI IMG/M metagenome (GOLD analysis project Ga0187859, IMG submission 133019) | Peatland microbial communities from SPRUCE experiment site at the Marcell Experimental Forest, Minnesota, USA - June2016WEW_10_10 | ecosystem: Environmental > Terrestrial > Soil >...
TCCAAAGCTGATCTGGTCCATCTGGATTTCGTTGGTCCGGAAGATCTCGGTCGATCCGCCGAGGGTGTCATCTTTTGGATGGTTGTAATCGTAGATAAACGAGGTGTCGACTCGGATTTCCGGGGTAAAGAACTTCGAGTCAAAAGGCAGATCCTTTACGCGGGATGTGCCGTTGAGCCAGGTCCAGTCGGCGTACGAAAATGGGTCGGGTTTGCCCTTCGTTTCGGGCGCCGAGTTCACCAAGGCGTTGACGGCTGTCGATGTCTGCGAGCCCGAAGCTTGCTCGACCAGGGAATGCTCAGGGATCGATGCATCCGCCATGTCCGCGCTCGGCTGTCCTTTCGCGTTCCCGCTGTTCAGCTGGGATTCCAGCTGCTCGATGCGCTTTTGCATGGCCTCGTTGTTTTTTTGCATGGCGTCAAGCTGCTTCTGAATGGCTGGCGATATTGGCTGATCGGCAACGCTCGACGGCGGATCCACTGGCTGCGCCTGCGGCCCCTGAGCTGCGATCGGAATTGAAATCAACAGCGTCGTAGTCAACAACATCGCCGCCGCGCGACGGCGCGCTGATCGGCCGTTCGAGGTCCACGAGCCCGCGGCGTCCGATGGCCAAACCTGGGACGTTAGTGAAAATAGTGAGAACACTCTGGAAAGCGGCAGTGCAACAAATGAACTCCGCCAAATGCTAGACATCTCGCGACCTCCAACTGAGCCGGTGTGTTGTAAAGGAGAAATCGAAGTGCGTTGGCGGAGAATAAAACGCGGAGTATAAAGATTCTATAAAGATCGGTATGAATAATTTGATTGGTCGCGATAAGATTTCTCTATTGGCGAGGAAAACGAAGGCATGAAGGATGGCGACCTATGATGCCTTTTCATTCGGAGGTCGATGAGTCAACCTTATGCCCGACCCAGTTTGTTGCGCACCACAGCCCTTTTTTGATGCGTTATCACCAACTGACGCTCAACTGACGGGATGGTCGCCGCGCTCCCTGTTTCACCTTACCCCTTGCAAGATGTACACTCTGAACGCGAGGGAGCACCAGACGCCCAATTCGGTCGTGACGAACGCGCGTAACGGCTCCGGACTAGCTGGAGGCTCCAAGAATCATCGATCAGGGTGTTCAGTTCCAGCTTGCAGCTCCGAACTCACTTGATTGAGCTATGCGGATACCTTCCATCAACTTGAACCTGCCCCTAACCCTCATCGCCTTAGCTACGCTGATCCTCACATATTTTGCGTACTGGGTTACTAACCCGGCGCCTAAGGGTATTTTTGAAGGGCTCGCCAGATGCGGTTACTTCGCGCTGTTGACCTGGACGACCACGATCCTACACGGCTACGTTGAAAAGCGCAGTTTTCGTAGCTTTCTTGGTGCATCGGCCGCCGCCAACAAAATCTATCTGGTGTATCCACACTTTACGCTCGATGCTGAGGCTGCTCTTGTGCTTCGGAAAGCAGCATCGACCCACAGCGGATGTATGTCAAACAGTCGGTCATCTTTCATGAGTCGCATTGGATCGACATTCCGGAAATTGTGGCGATGAATGACATTCAAGGCCTGCTGCATGTGCGTGGCGGGAGGCGGCTGTGACAGATTCACCTGAACACATGCAGATCGAGTATGGCGTCTATGCCCCCTCCGACGCTGAGACAATGGCGAAACTTATGGGGGAGGTGTTCAGTCGTTACGATCCGCCAGCCGTGGCAGTCGGCCTGACCGCTTCTGAATTCGAGGCATTCGTCCGGCTGCTCTGCCCCAAAGCGGCAGTCGAGGGTCTGACAATCGTGGCGCGGCTGGCTGGCACCGGTGAGCTGATCGGCGCGCTGCTGACTGAGGACTCGGCATCGGACGCCGCCTGATGGGATAGATCGGCTGAGCCCTAAGTTCGATTCGATCTTCAATATTCTGGGCCAGTTGGATGCGGAGTACCGTGGCGGCCAGGTGGCGCGTCCCGGCGAGTCGCTCCACCTGTTCCTCCTCGGGGTCTCCGATCGCGTTGCCGGACGAGGAGTGGCACAGCAGCTCGTCGCGGCTTGTCTGGAGCATGGCGCGCGCACAGGTTATCGCGTGGCCGTTACCGAGGCGACGAATAAGACGTCCCAGCACATCTTTCGCAAGCAGGGATTCGTCGCGCGCGTACAGCGGTCTTATGCGACCCATCTTTTCAACGGACGGCAGGTTTTTGCGTCGATCGCTGAGCACGGCGGCCCGATACTGATGGATAAATCGCTCGCGCCATGATGTGGAAGCGTTGTGCCGGAGAAACGCCTTGGAAATCTATCTGCTTGACGGCACATACGAGTTGTTCCGGCACTACTACGCTCTGCCGTCCGCACAGGATGCAACGGGCGCAGAAGTGGCCGCCGTCCGAGGTGTCCTGGCGTCGGTGCTAGGGATGATCAAGGGTGGAGCCACGCACATCGCTGTTGCAACCGATCACGTCATCGAGTCTTTTCGCAACGAGCTGTGGCCAGGCTACAAGACCAGCGAAGGTGTCGAACCGGACCTCCTGGCCCAATTCCCCCTACTCGAAGAAGTCTTGTCGGCAGCCGGTATTGTGGTCTGGCCGATGGTCGAATTTGAAGCGGACGACGCGCTGGCGGCCGCGGCCGTCGCAGCGGCTCATGATACTCGCGTCAAACGCGTGATCATTTGTACGCCAGACAAGGACCTGGCGCAGTGTGTGCGGGGTTCGCGCATCGTCCAACTGAATCGTCGTACGGGGGTCACGATAGACGAGCCCGGTGTAGTCAAGAAGTTCGGGGTTTCGCCAACATCGATCCCCGACTATCTCGCGCTAGTGGGTGATGCGGCCGATGGCTATCCGGGCCTGCCGGGCTGGGGCGCGAAGTCGGCGGCTGCTGTCCTTGCGAAGTATGGGCATCTTGAATCCATCCCTGCGAGCTGGCACGAGTGGCAGGTGAACGTCGCCAGGGCGAGCCCGCTCGCCGACACTCTCTCTCGGGAGCGGGACCAGGCGATGCTGTTTCGCACGCTCGCCACACTTCGTGCGGACATTGCGCTCTTCGATGATGTGAACCAGTTGCGCTGGAGCGGCCCGACACCCTCGTTTGACGAACTCGCATCACGACTGGACAAGGCGGTGACCAAAGCTCGACCAGTGGCCCGTCGGTCGCCGAAGCGCGCCGATTCCAAGGCGATTTAATTGATTCAACATTGATAGGGCGTTGATGCTGTTTCAGATAAAACGCGACATAGGCAAACGACTCAACAGGCAAGTAGGCGGGAGCAATCTTTTGTTGACTGCTCCTTGAAGCACACCGAAGTCCCGAAGAGCTGAGAGCAATCCTTGGGCTATTCTGAGTGATCGTGGATTCGGACCAATGGCCGGTCGTCTTTCCTTCGTCCACGCACTGCGCCAGGAACCTCTGGAAGTCCAGCACCTGGGTGTCCATCAACCCCTGGCTCTGTCGTCCGTCCTGATGAAGCCAACAAGGCGCAGTCAATGGTGAAGGACAAAGGAGAGCACACCTTTATCGACAAGGTGCAGGTGCGGTACGTTTCCGAAGACGACAAGCACTGGGCCGAACTGAAGAACCTTGGGAACAAGTACGTCCACATCCCGGAGCATTTCCTTCGGGAGTACGACCGCCTTCTCATGGGTGGGATCTGGGCGCAAGTGGACTTTCGACACCAATGCGACGAAGAGCAGAAGGGCAAGCGCAGTCCATTCTGGATCGTTAATCTGAAGCCGATACAGCTTGCGACATTCGATCTCGAAGAATACCGGGCGTGCCGCAACCCGAAATCTAGTGTTGGTGGGCAAGTAAAAGTGCAATTTTCGGCTCACAATATCAGGCACTCAGCGGGGACTTACTCCGCAGGGTTATTGGGCAGGCCGAGGAACGCCGGTCTAAGCAATGCTCTCAATCGCGTTGAGGAGGACGCGGCGAAGGAGCTCCGACCGGAGTTGATTCGCCATAACTAGGCTTAGGCTGCCAGAGATCGGGTGCGTGGCGTGATTCAGTCTGGGCTCGCCAGAATGGACTGCCATGAGGCGAAAGAGTCGTGGATCGTCCGTCCGACGGAAAACCGCCCTCCCGGAAACATAATCTACGCTAGAACGATGCGAATCTGATGGCTTCCGCCATCGTCTGTGAGCGGGATATTTGGGGAGATGGCTAGCAGTTTGCCGTCCATTTCAACGGAAGCGACGCCGCGTGAAACACCGGACGGGTTTTCTACACTGATCTTGTAAACGGTCGAATGATAACGAAAATTCATGGAGTAGTTCGGCCAGCTTCTCGGAACGCATGGGTCGATCGAGAGCACCGTGCCGCGTATCCGGAAACCCAGGATCCATTCAATAGCCGCGCGATACAGCCATGCGGCTGACCCAGTGTACCAAGTCCATCCACCGCGCCCGACATGCGGAGGTTCGGAATAAACGTCGCCTGCCACGGCATAGGGCTCCACTTTGTAGCGCTGGACCGTCGCTCGGGAGGCTGTGCGATTGATAGGATTCAGCATTTGGAACAGCTCAGCCGCCTTATCTCCGTCGCTGAGGGCTGCAAATGCCAGAACGGTCCACGCTGCAGCGTGCGTGTACTGCCCGCCGTTTTCGCGGATACCGGGCAAATATCCTTTGATATAACCGGGGTCGTGGTCTGTCCGGTCAAAGGGCGGCGTCAGCACCAAGTCCAGTCCTTCAGGACGCCGTACGAGATACTGGCCGACTGCGGCCATTGCGCGCGCTCCCCGAGCCGGTTCCGCGGCGCCACTGATGACTCCCCAGGACTGAACAATGGAGTCAATGCGGCACTCCTTGTCTAAGGCGGTGCCCAGCGGCGTACCATCGTCAAAATAAGCGCGGCGATACCACTCCCCGTCCCAACCTTCCCGCTCGAGTGCGGCCTTTAGTGCACTGACATGCAGCCGCCAAGTCTCCGCGCGCTTGTGCTCACCGCGCGCATCCGCAACCTTGGCGAACTCCCAGAGAATCGTGTGGAGGAACCAGCCGAGCCAAACACTTTCGCCCTTGCCCTCCCATCCGACGCGGTTCATACCATCATTCCAGTCTCCCGTGCCGATCAGCGGAAGACCGTGACTGCCGACTTCCAGGCTCCGGTCAAGCGCTCGCGCGCAGTGTTCAAAGAGGGTTGCGCGTGTCTGTGAGACGCGCGGTTGGAAGTAGGATTCGAGTTGTCCCTCAGCGAGCACATTGCCTTCCAGAAACGGTACGGACTCGTCGAGCATGGCTACCTCCCCTGTCACTTCGATGAAGTGGATTACGCTGTAAGGCAGCCATAGCAGGTCGTCCGAAATGCGTGTGCGTACTCCTCGACCCGAGGGGGGATGCCACCAGTGCTGGACATCGCCCTCGGTGAACTGGCGCGAGGCGGCACGCAATAGATGCGCCCGGGCAACGTCGCGCCTGGCCACAGCGAGCGCCATAACATCTTGCAGCTGATCACGGAAGCCATAGGCTCCACTGGGCTGATAAAACGCCGCGCGTGCCCACACACGGCAAGAGAGTGTCTGGTAAAGCAGCCAGCGATTCACCAGAATATCCATCGACCGCTCAGGTGTAGTGATCTGTAGGGCGCCGAGCATGTCGTCCCATTGCTGGGTAACCTCGAGTAGGACCTGGTCGAGGTTCGCAGCGCGATAGCGACCGAGCAATTCCTGCGCTTCTTCCCGGCTGCTTCCCTGACCCAGAAAAAATACGACTTCGGTACGTTCACCAGGGCGTAACTCACAAAGTGTTTGCAACGCCGCGCATGGATCAAGGCCGGCACCCACTCTTCCCGAAAGCGGGCCGCCTCGCTGAAGTGCAGCAGGCCGCTCCATTACACCATTGCGGCCCAGGAATTCCGTACGGTCGCCTGACCATGAACTCTGCCGTCCGCCGAGATCGGAAAAGGCAACTCGTCCACCGAACTCACCACCCCATGCGCTGCGCACAAACAGAGCTTTCGTCTTCATATCCAGTTCGGTAATAAGGTGCGGTGCCGTCGTGCTGCGCGAATTCCCCAGCACCCACTCCGCAAATGCAGTCACGGAGAGGTGACGGGTACGGGCGGAGCGGTTCTGCAGCACCAGGCGAGAGATCTTAATCTGGTCTTGAATCGGTACGTACTGGAGCAGCTCTGTCAGAATTCCCTGCGAGCCGTTCTGGAACCGACTGTAGCCCTGGCCATGCCGTGCTATATAGGACGAAGCTTCATCCCGAACCGGCAACGCCGCCGGACTCCAGAGCACCCCTGTGTCCTCATCGCGGATGTAAATGGCCTCGCCGGGCCGATCAGTCACGGGGTCGTTCGACCAGGGAGTGAGTTGATTCTCGCGGCTGTTCCCTGACCAGGTGTACCCGGAGCCTGATTCCGAGACGAGGAACCCGAACGAAGGATTTGAAATCACATTGATCCACGGCGCTGGGGTACGCAGTCCTTCCGCAAGGGCGATCACGTATTCACGGCCCTGTTCCGCGAAGCCCCCCAGTCCGTTGAAGAATTCAAGGTCCGGCGTGCTCACCGGCACCTGTGCATCCTTGCCCGGCCGAGGCGGACGCGGAGCAGGCCGCCCCGTGGTGTCAGAGCGCTGTGATCGGATAACCTGTTCGGCTAATGTGCCGTGACGGCTGAGCAGCACAGCGCGTGCCGCAGTCTGAAGGAGCGCGCGCTCCTGTGCCGAGATCAGGTCTCCCCGAAGGAGAATAACGTTCCCATGGACATCGTCCGGGTCCGAAGAGATGCGTTGCTGGCTACTGCGCACCAGATCGTCCAAAGAACCCTGCAGTTCCTGTTCGTAAGATGGCGGCTTCTCATTAAGAATGACGAGGTCAACGGACAACCGCTTCAAACGCCAGTATTCATATGCCCGCAACAACTGCCGGATGATCCCGACATCCTCAGCCTCGTCGATCCGTGCCAGGACGATCGGCAGATCACCCGAAATCCCGTGCGCCCATAGAGCGGAAAGCTCGAGCGTGCTCCGGGTCAGCACATCGGAAGACGGCCGCAGGGCAGGATCTGAGTAGAGCACGGCATTGGCGAGTCTCTGGAACAAGTGGGCTTCATCGGGAGTGATACCCAGATGATGAAGTTGGACTTGCGCTTGCGTCCAAGCCGACATCAGAGTGCGTTCACAGTTCCTTGCGTCCCGATACTTGTCTGCCAGGTCTATTAATTGCTCACGTGTAGCGGCGAGTATGGTGGAAAAGACAATCCGGGCGGTTGTTCCTGGTGGGATGCGCACCGTACGCCTCAGGCTTATCACGGGGTCGAGCACGGGGCCGGCGGTATTCGAAAGAGGGCGCCCATCCGTGATGGATACGGCGTTGCGAACCTGATGCCCTCGTCCAAGGAACCGGACGCGATCCGTCTCGTATTGCAGATTTCCGATGGACTCGCCTTCCACAACCGCAACATGAGCAAGCCAGACTATGGTTTCTTTTTCGGATTGCGGGCGACGGGTCGCGACCAACGCGTCCACACTTGCGACGAATTCCGTTTCCACAAACAAGTTGGAAAATGCGGGGTGCGCTTCGTCGGTGGCCTGGGGAGCAATCGCAACCTCAGCATACGAAGTTACCTGTACCTCCCGGGTATGCGTGCCCAGATTGGCGATCGAAACGCGGCGCACCTCCGCGTCGTCTTCTGGCGAAACGACCACCTCCAGCGTGGTCTTCAGGGCGCCGTCACGACGAACGAATTCGGCGCGATCTTCGCTAAAGATGACTTCGTAGGCGTCGGGTTCGACGCCGCTGGGCTGATAGCCCGCTGACCAAACCTTGCCGCTCTGCGCATCGCGAAGAAAGATGTAGGAGCCCCAGCAGTCCAGGGTAACGTCCTCGCGCCAGCGCGTCACCGCGATATTCCGCCATCGGCTATACCCAGAGCCCGCCGTCGTCACCATCACCCCATAGCGTCCGTTGGATAGCAGATGTGTCCGTGGAACCGATTCATGTGGCGAGGTGAACCGACGCACGACGGGCGGAACGAGTTCGCGGACCTGCGCCGCCGCCGAGACTTCTTCTGCACGCGGTCGTGCGACCAGCACGTCACGCGGCGTGCGTTCCTGGAGTAGCAGCTCAGTGGCTTGCACCATCGGTTCAGCGTGGAAGCGGCCCCTCATTGCTCCATCGTTCAATACGTTGGCAAGCGCAACCAGCGACATTCCCTGGTGGTGTGCCAGGTACGCGCGCACCACCGCGTTATCTTTGCCTTCGGGCACCCGCTCGCTGGTGTAATCGAGCGCTTCGTAAAAACCGTAGGTCCCCTTTCCGCCTGCCTCAACGATTTCCGCAAAGTTCTGCGTCGCCGCATTGGGGTCGATCATGGCCGCCAGTGCAGTGGCGTAGGGCGCAATAACGAGATCTTCGCTGAGTCCGCGCTTGAGCCCTAATCCAGGCACGCCAAAAGCCGTGTATTGATATGTGAGGTCCTGGTCTCTGGCGTTGTATGCCGACTCTGAGATTCCCCAAGGGACTCCACGCTCCTTGCCGTAGTCGATTTGCCGGCGGACAACCAACTCGTACGTTTGGTTCAGCAGGCTGCCTGTTGGGGAAATCATCATCAGCGCTGGCATAAGATATTCGAACATGGATCCCGACCACGAAATGAGGGCGGAACCCTGGCCCACTGGAGTGAGCGCCCGGCCCAGGCGGAACCAATGGGAGGACGGGACATCGCCTTTGGCGATTGCAATGAAGCTGGTTAGGCGTGCCTCCGAAGCCAGCAGGTCGTAACAGTTGGGGTCCAGAGTGCCGTCAGCGGCACGGTATCCGATAGAAAATTGCTTACGCGTGCGATCAAAGAGAAAGCTGAAGTCCATCGACTGGAGCAGGTCGTCCGCCTTGTGCGTGATAGCAGAGAGGCGGCGAATGAGCGAGGCTGTATTCTTTGCGGATTGCCACAGGGCCTGCTCTAAGGCATCGACGCGCGCCAGGATGTCGGTAGTCGCCGATGAATCGTTGAGCAAGCCGGCTCGCAGCAAGGCAAGTGCCCGCAGTGCACCTTCGCACCGTTCAGGGGCATCCGCCAGCGCGGGTAGAGACTCAAAGAAAGGTTCGATCGCTGCCCACTCCGGTGCATGATTCCGCGGACGTTCGGCCATTGCCAGAATGGTTTTCGAATCCTGGCGCATCCACGGAAGAAGAATCTCCGCGTCCCGTGCGTGACTTTCAACGCACGTCCTGACGGTTTCGGCCCAAATGAGCAACTCGGAATCCTGAGCATCGTCGCGCTCCTGGGCGAGGGTTTGAGCAATGTCAGCTACGGTGAGGGCACGCGTCCTCAGTTCCACGAAACGCTCCGCCCACTCCGCTGCGTTCGCCGGGGCGAGCTCCAGCGAGTTGGCCAGGGCGTCGATGGCATTGCTGAGCTGTTTCTTGGTAACGGTATTCGTCCGTTTCGTTTCCGAGACCCGGCTCAGGGCTTCCCGCAACAATTCCAGCGCGTCCCGCACGCCAGCGAGCGACCGCTCTCCGAGAGAAGTTTTCCAGATGAGTTCCCGGCAACCGTTTCCCAGGGCCAGCAAATGCCCGGCGAGGTTTCCACTGTCCACGGAAGAGACATACTTTGGATTGAGCGGATGAAGATCGCGAGTGTCGTACCAGTTATAGAAATGCCCCCGGAATAGTTCCATCTGCCCCATGGCGCCGAGTGTGGCCTCCAGTCGGTCAACTGCGTCCAGAGATCCCAGGTAGCCCAGATCGTGCGCTGCTAGCGTAGACAGCAGATACAGCCCTATATTCGTCGGTGATGTTCGATGGGCTACGACTGGCCTTGGGTCTTCTTGAAAGTTGTCGGGAGGCAACGCATGGTCAGTCGGGGTGATGAAGGTCTCGAAGAAACGCCAGGTCCGACGCGCAATCAAACGCAGCGTCCGGGCATTCGACGCGGTGAGCGGTTCGGCACCCGTCCGCCGCGCAGGCAGACTGATTTGGCGCGCGACTGCTGGAGCGCCAATCCATAAGATGATGAACGGAAGCATTACCGCCCAGGCATGGTGATCGCCCAATGCGACGACCACCAGCATCGCCACTGCGAGTACTACGCTGCCGACCATGCGCTTATACATTGCGGAGAGTTTCAGATCGGCCGCATTCTTGGCCTGGGTTGCAGTCATCCACTCCAGAAGATGCCTGTGGGTGATGAACATGCGAATAAGCGTGCGCAGAATCGCATCTAACATTAACCATGTCCGATACGCCAACATGGTCACGGTAACGGCAATCTGGGAGACACCCACCGAAAGGTCGGTGAGCATCGCACGAAAATGCGTGCGTTTAGAAATTCCACGTCGCGGCGGATTGAGTCCAATCAGGAAAGGTAGCAGTGCGGGAAGCGCAATTGTCGCTAGAATAAATCTCGTCCACACCCAAGGAGAGGCTGACGGCAGCAGGCAGGTAGCGACCAGCACAAGAAACGCGGCCGGGGCTGACATAGAGCGGCGCAAGTTATCGAACATCTTCCACCGGCCGATGGCGGGAATGCCAACAGGACTTCGTTCTCCCGACGCTAATCGCCCCCGCCCGAAAATCCACGGCAGCAGTTGCCAGTCGCCGCGCACCCAGCGATGTTGCCGGGCGGCGGCCACCTCATAGTGCGACGGATATTCCTCGAACAACTCGATGTCGGAAGCTAGCGCGACGCGCGCAAGAATTCCTTCGAAAAGATCGTGGCTCAACAGCGCGTTATCTGGCACTTTGTCCGCTAAGGATGTCTCAAAGGCATCGATATCGTAGATTCCCTTCCCAGTGAAAGAGCCCTCTTGGAACAAATCCTGGTAAACGTCCGAAACCGCAGAGGCATAAGGATCAACCCCGCTGGGGCCAGAAAACAATGTCTGAAAAAGTGATCTCTCGCGGTCGGGAGCGAGCGAATGAGTGATTCGCGGTTGCACGATCCCATAGCCTTCCACAACCCGCCCGACGCGGGCGCTGAACCTGGGTTGATTGAGAGGATGTGCCATGGTGCCGACCAGGCGGCACGCTACACCTCTCGGCAGACGCGTGTCTGCATCGAGCGTGATGACGTACCGCACGCCCGTAGGAGCTTCTACCGGGCGTCCGCCAATCGGAAGAAACGTAGTGTTGACTCCGCCGCGCAGAAGCTGGTTCAGCTCCCGGAGCTTTCCTCGCTTGCGCTCCCACCCCATCCATGTGCCCTCACTCTCGTTCCAGACTCGCCTTCTATGCAACAGCAGGAAGCGCTCGCCGCCGTCGGGAGCGGGGCCGTGGCTCTTGTTCAGCCGCGCAATTCCGTCAACTGCGATGGCGAGCAGTTCGTCATCGCCATCGAGCCTCTCACTCGCTGCGTCTATCCAGTCAGACAGCAGGGCAAAATGCAGATCGCCGTCCGAATTCGCCAAATAGTGGACCTCCAGCCGCTCAACCAATTGTTCTATGTCATGTTGGGAGGTAAGCAGGGCTGGCACCACCACGATCGTTCGCAGTTGCTCTGTCACGCCGTCCCGCAACTCCAGGCGAGGCAGCATTCGCGGGCCGAGCAGGTCCGTCACCAGTCGGTTGATGAGCGCGATAACCAAATCGGAAGCAGGCACCGCAGCCAGGAGTCCGAGCAAAACCAGACTCCAAACTCCAATTCCTATTTCTCTTTCGTGTAGAAGGGGCAGCGCCAAAATCATGGCGGTAGCGAGGGCGATCGTCCCCAGATAGCCCGCCGCCGCGCTCCGTGTGTAAAGGCGGAGCAACCGGCTTTTCCACGGCACTCGGAAGCCGAGTTCATGCTCAAATGCCTCGCGTCCACCAGAAATCAGATAATAGCCGGGATCCGCACGCCGGTCCTCGTGTGCCTGTCCGTCCCTACGCGGCTCTGAGCGGGCCCTCTTGATGCGGTGCACGACGTGTTCCGACACCTCGATTTCCGAATGGCGCGATCCCCGCGAGAGATCCTCGATCGCATGGCGGTAAGAATCCCGCGTGGCAAAATCCATTTCGGCAAAGTTGGTGTCGCTCCGCAAGATTTGGTCCGGCAAGCTAACATCTTCGACAAATTCATTCCAGTCAAAGTCCGTCATCAGACGCATGCTGGGGATTATGTTCCGCACGGTAACGTTCATTGCCGTTTGTTCCTGGTGCTCGGCTCGGACAATTTCGTCAGCCGTGGTTCCCTGCGCAGCCAAACGCTGGTCGAGCCAGCGCAAGACAGATCCCATGTTCGGGTCAACATCACGTAGACGTTGGATAAGTTGCACAACGAACGCTCTGGGAAGAGACGTTCTCTCAAATCTGCGTAGGGCCGTTTCTGGGGGAATGGAAACCTGTCCCCCCGCGCCAAGCAGGCTGTCGGCCAACATGTTGGCGTCTTGGTGTTCCGCGCGGCTTCGGACAATTCGATCGGTGAGCCGGCGCAGATTTTCCACCAGCACCACGCGCAGGGTGATAGCCACCGCCCACAACTCACCAATGTCGAGCGGTTGTACCCGCTGGTAAGCCTTCACAAAGCCGCGCAACACCGCCGGATCGAAGTGGCTGTCGGTGTGCGCCACATAGGCCCATGCCACTCCGTAAACTCGCGGATACCCTTGCAAGTGACCTGAGGCGAGCTTCGGTAGTTTGCGGTAATAGCCGGGGGGCAAATCGTCATGGATTTCGCGGAGCTGCTCTTCGACGATGTGGAAGTTGTCGACCAGCCACTCAGCCGCGGGCGTTATTGCGCTCTCCTCCTGAATCGCCCGGGCAATTGCTCGGTACGAATCCAACAGCACACGGCCATTTTCTACCACTCGTGGAATAAGGGAACGGCCCTGGTACTTTGCCTTGCTGACGATCTGCGCCGCCGCGAGGCTCTCCGCGTGCTGCTCAAGCCGCTCTACGCTGAACAGCTCGGCGCGGATGGGCTCCTCCAGAGCACGGATCGTCATTGATGGTTGATTCTTGTTTGGAAGTGCCGTTATCGACCTCCAGCCAGGCGGCAATTCAGGGCTGATTGCCTTCTTAGTGCCATTTTAGCGTGGAATAACATACAGCTATTCCTAGGAGCAGCTCAAATGCCGAGCCCAAGGAACCAAGCTGTCCTGAAAGTGGCTTCCTGAGGCCATACAAGCACTCTAGAGCATTGCCAACGAAAGGTGCGGCTACGTCACACATCTCCCGCAACACGCCATTCTTGGTATCGCTTATGCCAGAAGCTCACGGCAAGCAAGGGAACCGCTCAGTGGGCTTTCTACGGCTAGCCCAATCACCCTCAAGGAATCGATGCCTGGCAATGGCTGATTCGGCAAGGCGGACGAACCGACTGTCAGCTTGCCCACAGACATGAGAGACTGTTGAAAAAAGAACCAAGACAGTAATTCTGGCGACCGAATGCGCCTTGCGCGAACGAAGAATCAACAGCTTACGAGGCACATTTCTTCGCAACCGGGATACGAAAAGAGTTTTTCAA
>Ga0187859_10001834_pt1 | contig 13369 bp, 10 predicted proteins | sample June2016WEW_10_1_2_FD_133019 | JGI IMG/M metagenome (GOLD analysis project Ga0187859, IMG submission 133019) | Peatland microbial communities from SPRUCE experiment site at the Marcell Experimental Forest, Minnesota, USA - June2016WEW_10_10 | ecosystem: Environmental > Terrestrial > Soil >...
CCCAGAGCGTCGGGGTTGCACGGTTGCCCGGTCTCAGAGCGTGGGACTGACCCACACGACCGCGCGGGCATACCCCGGCAACCGAGGTCAACCGGACAACCGACCAGTGGTCCGAAGCCGGACGACGCGGCGGCGATTCCGTCTGGTGTCAGTTCCGGTGTCAGTAAGAGAGAGAAAAAGACGGTATCAGGTCGAAACCGGCAGAATCGGATTAGCCCCGCAAATCTGCATGATTGCTAAGTTTCCTCATCCGGCTCGGGCTTTTCGGGTTCGTCCGAAAAGGACTGAAAATCCTTGTGTCGAGTGTTCGATTCACTCCCTGCCCACCAACCAACTCGCGCGCCATGAGCAGCTAACGACCGTTAGTGCATTTTCGCTTTTTCGTTTTGCGTTTGCTGGCGTCACGAGCCGTGGGAGCGGGCCTGGCCGCGCTGACGTGCGCCGTCTGCATGTCGCAGGCTCGACAGCGGGCGATGGCGGCGCATCTGATGACGCCGCGACGGCAGATCGTTGATTGTCAAGATGCGCAGGCGCTCAAGCAGGCAACGTGGCTCGATGCCGAGCGCGGCGCAAAGATTGTCGAAGCTGAAGATATCCGCGCGCCTGGCGAGGGCCGCATCGCCGCCCGCGCCGAACCAGTTTCTGGCCTCGACGAAGTCGCGGCGGCGCTCACCGTCTTTCGCATTCACATTTCGCAGGTAGCATCGAATCGCGTCTTCCAGAACGGCCAGCAAGAGTTTCCGTTCACCCTCGACAACCTCATTGCGCCTGACCAGATCGAGGTACTGTCCGGGTAGCAGGAGTCCGGCGTCGATTCCTTTTTCGTATGACATGAAGCCGCGTCCGTTGGGAATTTCGAAATTCTTCCGCTCCGGAATTTCGTCCGCCTCCGACAATGCCTGAGTCCGCATCAGCGCTAGGTTAAGGTCCGCGCGATGAAGAGCCTACCAGAGCAGTGTTTCAGCAATATGAATTCGCAGCTGGAGAACACGCCTAGGCGGTGAAGTGAATGACGCCCAGGATTATTTCCAGCAAAATCAGCAGCACGACAACGACTTCGAGCAGTACCAGCCGGCGGTCGCGGGCGACGTCCAGGACCAGAACCAGCGAGTCCTGGATGCTCTGGAGCTTGCTGGTCAGCGCAGCGTAACGATCGACGAGATCAAATTCATCGCGCAGGTCGTCGTAGATGAGGTCCATCGCGGGGTCTTCCCATGCAGCGTCGGGCTTGTCGAGCAGATGGAGCACGGCGAGAACTTCGGTGCGCGACGAAATCGCCTCGCCGATGAAGCGATGCAAGGGAGTAATCCGATACGGCACGGTGCCGTGCGACGCCATCCGCTCGACCAACTGCGAGGTCCGCGCGAAGAGGCTGTCGACGATTCGCTCGTAGTATTCCATCGCCGCGCTCTGAGCGACCGTCAGTGCAACGATTTCCGCGCGTTGGGGAGTGAGCTTGTCGACCCGCAGCATCCCGCCGGAAATACCGATCGGTGCGGCAGGATCCTCCAGCACAGAGTAATCCTCGCGGATGATCCGGGTGGTGAGTTTGGGCATGGCGCGGGTGAGGCGTGCGAACAAGCGTTCGCGATGCTCGACCGGAACATCGTGCGAGACGATGGCGCCGAAGGGAAAGATGTAGAGGCCGCCGTCGGGTTCGATCGGCACGAACAACTCGAGCGCTGATATCCTCGCCTCGGGAAAAGCGGGCGCTATCTGGCGGAGCGAAAAGTTCTCCTCGAAAGCTACTGCGTAGAATTGATGAACCCGGCTCGGCATTCGCGTCCTCCCGGCTGGAACCTCACTCGCTCACCCAATTGCCAATAGTCCCAGCCCGATGCGCGCGATGAAAGCGGTTGCGCGGCGGCGCGCGCGATTTGCGCGGGCGCCGTGGGAACTGTCTAATGAATGGATTTGGAGTTCGAGTGCTCCGGCGGCCCCGCAAAGCGGGCTTTGACGTAGCAACACCAAGTCGCTATCAGAAGATTGCTGATCTATCCTCAACTCACCGATTTAAAGAGGTGCGAACTCGTGTCGATTGAAACGATCAATTTGAAAGAGGCGCAAGTTCCGGCCAGCGAGCTGCTCTTCGACCCCAACAATTTTCGGTTTCAGGACTTGGATGGCTTTGTGTCCGCCGCAGAAGATCGCTTCCATGAAGAAGGTGTTCAAGCCAAAGCATTCGACCGCCTCAGAAAAGATGAAAACCTCGTCGCGCTGAAAAAATCTATTCTTCGAAACGGGTATCTCGCAGTTGAGAGAATAGTAGTGCGGCCATACAAGCATGCCAAAACAAAATGGGTGGTTGTCGAAGGAAACCGCCGGCTCGCGGCCGTCAAGTGGATACTTGAGGATCATGCTGCGGGAGTGACAGTCGATCCGGGTATTTTAGCTTTAATTCAAAAGCTTCCGGTGATGATCATCGAGCACGAGGAGGCCAACGAAGCATTTCGCGCGTCTCTTATGGGAATTCGTCATGTGTCTGGTATCAAGCAGTGGGGAGGATACCAGAGGGCGAAGCTCGTCGCGGATATGCGGGATCGCCTAAAGCTTGAGGCCACAGAGATTGCTGAACGGCTGGCAATGTCAACGCAGGAAGTAAATCGTCGCTATCGTGCATTCAAGGCGTTGGCGCAAATGGAGATCGACGAGGACTTCGGTGGTTTTGCAAAGCCTGCGCTCTATCCAATTTTCCACGAGGCGGTATCGATTCCCGTAGTTAGATCTTGGCTTGACTGGAGCGATTCCGATACTCAATTCAAAAACGAAGAGGAGCTACGTCGGTTCTATGAACTTATTACTCCTACTGAGTCAGATGATGATGAGGCGATTAGACCGCCAAAGATTACGACCTACTCTCAAATCCGAGAGCTCAGGGAGATTCTGATAAAACCGGAGGCCAAGAAACTTCTTTTGGAACCGAGCCGATCCTTCCAGGAAGCTCTAAATGTGGCAGCCAGCGAAGCATTGGCGGGCGTTTGGGCGGTGGAAATCGCAGGCGCGATACGCGCGTTGGAAGCGATGGGCATTCATGTTTTGAAGAACCTTTCGGCAGATGATACGGCGCTGCTGAATAGATTGTTGCAGGTTGTCTCGGAGAGACTAAACGACCACAAATCTCTAACGCAAACCAAACCATAGCCTTGTTCATACGAAAGCTCGCACCTCACCACATATAGAGTCTAATGAAGCCTGGTCCCGCCGCAGTAGCCGATTTGATTCTCAGATCGACAAACCTGGAAGCTGCTCCGCTGGAAATAACGGAAATCATTGCAGCAAAGATCCTTGAACAAAACTGGTATGATGAAGTTGCGGCAAGCGAAAAAGCGGAGAGTTGGCAAGCTCCCGTTTTGGTGCGGCTACAGCGTGAACTGAGTTCGCTACAGGAACTAGGTCGGCCCGCACGCATAGCCTTCAATTCCTCATCAGAATACATTTTGCAGGGAGCGTGCTTTGTTGAACCCAATGAAGATCCCGAAGTCGCCAAGCAGAAACAGCGTCGGGCGAAATTGCCAACCTACGCTGCATTGCTCCAAGAGCTTACGCCCGTCGAGTTCGAGAAAATGTGCGGAAAGTTGATAGGCCTCTTAGGCGTTCAGAACCCAACTGTGACGAGGTCCTCAGCGGATGAGGGCATAGATTTTTTTGGCATTCTTTCCATGAAGAGCATGTTCTATCCTCAAGATGTATTCCCGACACTACAGACTCAGCTATCTATTTGGATAGTTGGTCAAGCAAAGCGTTACCAGCAGATCCAAGCAGGAACGGCGGAGGTTCGATCTTTAGTCGGGTCCGTCGCGCTTGGTCGGGCAGCGGCGTTCGGGAGCTTGCAGTCGCCGTTCGCAGACCTGAGGATTCGACCTGCGGATCCGGTATTTGTCATATTAGCGACCACAGGCTCATTCAGCAGCAACGCATGGCGGCTCCTCCAGAGGTCAGGAGTCATCGGCTTCGATGGAGAAATGATGGCTGCCTTTCTTGCCGACCGAAGCATCGGAATCAAAATAGGTGTTGGCTTGGATGAATCGACCTTCAAGCAGTGGTTGGAAGCTTAGCGGAGCTGCTCCGACGGAGAAGCCCGGGACCGGGTTCGATTTGAGATTCCACTTTTGCATCGATGGCGACTTCGCGCATCGATCGCGATTCAAGAAACCCAGCCCCGCCTGTGACTGCTCTGTGGCGGAACTGCGAGGTTCCTATGGTCTCTGTTAGTCCGGACGGTTGCGCGGCGACGTGCGGGATGTGCTAGGCGGCGACGTGCATGGGCGCATCGCAATGTTTGGGCACATCGGCGACACCGCAGTCGGGACCCATCCAGCACACCAGCTTGATTTCATCGCCCACGCTTTCAGAGTGCATCGGACGATTGCAATGCGTGGGCATCGCGGTCTCGAAGCCGCATTTGTCGCATTTTAATTTCGTTGCCATTGCGATCTCCTTCTTTTCCGGGACCTCGATTCGCGCCGGTGGCGGAGTCGAGGAATTAGGCGCAGCGGCTCCCGGCAACCCTTCGACTTCGGCGCGCACTGCTGCCAACTTTCGCGGACCGGTGAAATTGAGCAACAGCGCGTTGCTGACGACGCTGACGCTCGACAACGCCATCGCAAGTCCGGCCAGGGCGGGATTCAGCATGATTCCAAACCATGGATACAGAACGCCGGCCGCGATCGGAATCCCGAGCACATTGTAGAAAAACGCCCAGAAAAGGTTTTGCTTCACCTTGTTCAGCGTCAAGCGGCCGAGCACGAGCGCGCGGACGATGTCATACAAGTCGTCGCGCGTGAGCACGACGTCGCCGGTTTCCTTGGCGGCGTCCGTGCCGGAGCCGATCGCGATTCCGATGTCCGCGGCGGCCAGCGCCGGCGCGTCGTTGATTCCGTCGCCGACCATCGCGGTGAACAGGCCGGATTCCTGGTAGCGCTTGACGAGCGCAATCTTGTCGGCCGGCATCAGTTGCGCCTGGAACTCGTCGATTCCCAATCGAGCAGCGACGGCCCTTGCGACTTCAGCGTTGTCGCCGGAAATCATCACCGTGCGGATGCCCATCCGATGCAGCGCCGCGATTGCGCCGCGTGCCTCGGCCTTGACCGGATCGCGGAATGCAAGCACGGCGGTCACCTTGCGATCGATCGCAAGAAACAGGGGCGTCGCCGCGGATGCTGCTATGCGAGCCGCCTCGTCGCGGGCGCGGGAATCGACCTCGACGCCGACCTGCGCCATCAGCCGGTCGTTGCCAAGCGCGATCTGTTTGCCGCGACGCTCGGCGGTGATGCCCAGTCCCGGCATCTCGCGCGAGTCACCGGGAGCGAATTGCGGGGCGAGATTCCGCGCTTGCGCGCTGGCGGTGACGGCTCGTGACAGCGGATGACTCGATCCGGCGGCGGCGATCGCGGCAAAGGACAGCGCGTTACTCTCGTCGCCGTCGAGCACGGCGAGCGACTCGAGTTCCGGCCGGCCGACCGTCAGGGTGCCGGTCTTGTCGAAGAGCATGACGCGGATTCTCGTGATCAGTTCGAGGGCGGATGCCCGCTTGAATAAAATTCCCGCGCGCAGGCCGAGTCCGCTGCCGACCATAAGCGCAGTCGGCGTCGCCAGTCCCATCGCGCAAGGGCACGCGATCACCAACACCGCGGTCATCGCAGTCAACGCCATCACGAGACTCGGGCCCATCCAGATCCACGCAAAAAACGTGAGCGCCGCGATCCCGATCACCGCCGGAACAAACCGCGCGGCGACCGCGTCGGCGACGCGCTGGATGGGAGCCTTGTCGCCCTGCGCGTCCGCGACCATTCGCACTATCTGTGCAAGTGCCGTCTCAGAGCCAACCCGCGTCGCGCGAACCGTAATCGCAGCCGCGCTGTTGAGCGTACCGCCGGAGACGTCGTCACCCGCCGATTTGTCCACCGGCATCGACTCGCCCGTAAGCATCGACTCGTCGATCGCGCTGGCGCCGGCGACAATCACGCCGTCAACCGGAATTCTGGAAGCGGGCTTGACCAGCACGATGTCGCCGACGGCCAACTCGGCAGCAGGCACGACGCGCTCCTTGCCGTCGCGCACCACAGTGGCAACGTCGGGAACGAGGGTCAGCAAGGAGCGCAACGCAGCCATCGCGCGGCCGCGAGCGCGAGCCTCGAGTAATTTGCCAAAGCGAATAAAAAGGATCAGCTCGGCGGCGGTATCGAAGAATCGCGGACCCGCGAAAAAGATGGCGGGAAAGGTGGTGAGGATTGAGTAGCAGCAGGCGGCGCTGATGCCAAGCGCGACCAGCGTATCCATGTTCGCGGTGCGATTGCGCGCGGCGATCCACGCGCCGCGGTAGAAGGTCAGGCCGGCGGTGAACGTCAGCGTCGTGGCGGCGACGAGCGTCGCGATGCGCGCAGCGGCGCCCTCGCGATCCTGCAAATACATGATGACCGAGGCGCCGATCGCAGCGGCGACCACCCACCGCAGGTTGCGGCGCGCATCCTGGCGATCGAGAGCGGATTCGCCCGCGCCAACGCTGGTCGACTCCGCGATCGCGCTATAGCCGGCGGCCGCGACCCTCGCCTCGATTTCACCGGCAGCAAGTTTGTCGCTGACGCGCGCGATGAGCGTCTCGGCGGCGAAATTTACATGGGCATCGATGACGCCGGGGATGGGCGCGACGGCGTTTTCGATGGTGGTCGCGCAATTCGCGCAATGCATCCCGCGAATTCGGAACCGTTCGATCCTTTCGTCCGCCCGGCCTTCGAGGTTATGTTGCGCGTCCATAGCCGAGCGCAAGCCGGGCGCCGGCTATAGCGACGCCTTGATTGGCCGGCCGGAAATCACTTCGTCGATAAGCCCGTATTCGACTGCTTGCGCCGCGGACATAAAGTTGTCGCGGTCGGTATCCTTCTCGACTTTCTTGGCATTCTGTCCGGTATGATGAGCAAGGATGTCGTTGAGGATTTCGCGAAGACGCAACGCCTCGCGCGCGTGAATCTCGATATCGCTCGCCTGTCCCTCGAACCCGCCGGAGACCTGGTGAATCAGTATCCGCGAGTGCGGCAGCGCATATCTTTTGCCCTTGGCTCCTGCGGCCAGCAACAGGGATCCCATGCTGGCGGCCTGCCCCACGCACAGCGTCGAGACGGGAGGCTTCACGAATTGCATCGTGTCATAGATGGCCAGGCCGGCGGTGACCGAGCCGCCCGGCGAGTTGATGTACATATTGATTTCGCGCTCCGGATCCTCGGACTCGAGGAACAGGAGTTGCGCGGTGACCAGGTTGGCAAGGTCGTCGGTGACGGGCCCGCCCAGGAACACGATCCGGTCCTTGAGCAATCTCGAAAAGATGTCGTAGGAACGCTCGCCGCGGCCGGTCTGCTCGACTACGTATGGTACGAGTACACTCATGATACAAAGGTACTATCTGGATGCACAGCGGGGAAGTGGCGGGCAGCAGACCGCGCCTCCAGCGAGAAAGGCGTTGCATGAGAGTGGCGATGACCGCGATGAACGGAATTTGGCGGGGAGCGATGGTAGCAGCGTCGGCGATATTGCCGGCATTGATTGGCGTCGCGAGCGCTGTAGCGGCGCCACCGATGGAAAAGCACTATTACCTGCCGGATGCGGCCGCGTCGAAGATCGTTTCCGTCGCGAAGACGGGCAACGTAGAGGCGGAAGTAACCGTTCTGACAGAGGCGGTCGCGATCAAGGAGACGGGACCCAAGGAGACCGTCGCTAAATTCGGCGAGGTTTACGCATTCTCGCCAGCCTTCATTGCGATTCGTCGCGAAGTGCCGACGATGCTCACGTTTTGGAATCTGCAACCCGACGACGAGCACGACCTCATGCTCACCGCGCCGGATTTCACCGTCCTGCTGCATTTGACGCTGGCGCCGCTGTCGAAGACGTCGTACGTATTCACATTTCACAAGGACGGAATCTTCCCGTTCTATTGCACGGTGCATCAGCCGGAGATGAACGGGCAAATCCTGGTGCTGCCACCGACCAGCACGAAGTGAGCAGGCACCGTTGGCTCAGGCGGGCTGCTCGATTCGGCGGACGGCGGCTTTCAGGCGATCGACGGTGCGGCGTTTACCGAGCACCGCGATCACCTCATAGATCCCGGGGCTGACGGTGCCGCCGGTGAGCGCGACGCGGACCGGTTGCGCGAGTTGCCCGAGCTTGAAGTTGAATCGCGCGAGGACAGATTCGAAAACCGCCTGCACCGACGACTCGGAGACCTCGCCCTCGATCAATTCGAGCTCCGCCGACAATGCGCGGATGGGTTCCGCGATTTCCGGCTTCAGGAATTTCGCCGCCGCTTTCGAATCGATCTCGATCGCGTCCTTCAGGTAGAACGACGCAAAGTCCACCAGCTCGACGAGCGTCTTGGCACGCTCGTGCAGGGTTGCGACCGCCTTTTCGAGCCACGCGTCGTCGCCCGGAATCGCCCATCCGCGCCCGGCGATGAATGGCTTAATCTCAGCCGCCAGCCGCGGGATCGGCCGCTCCTTCAGGTAATGGAAATTGAGCCAGAGCAATTTTTCGGCGTTGAATACGCCGGCTGATTTTCCGCAAGCGTCGAAGCCAAAATAACTGATCAGTTCATCCCTGGAGAAAATTTCCTGGTCGCCGTGCGACCATCCAAGGCGCGCCAGATAGTTCAGCATCGCCTCCGGGAAATAGCCGTTCTCGCGGTACGCGATCACCGAAGTCGCGCCGTGGCGCTTTGACAGCGGAGACCCGTCGGGCCCCAGCACTTGCGGCAAATGTGCGAAGGCTGGCGGCGTGAACCCGAGCGCGAACGCCATCTGCATCTGGCGTGGGGTATTCGAGACGTGGTCGTCGCCGCGAACGATGTGCGTGATGCGCATGTCGACGTCGTCGAGAATGCTCGCGAAGTTGTAAATCGGCGAGCCGTCCGAACGAACAATGATAAAGTCGTCGAGCTCGGTGTTCTGAAAGACCATCCGGCCCTTCACCAGGTCGTCGACGACCGTCTCGCCATCCAGCGGCATCGCGAACCGGATCGTATAGTTGCGGCCGGCGGATTTGTCGGGCAGCGCCAGATCCGCTGGAAAGCCGAGCCTGCGGCATTTGCGATCGTAAACGGGCCGCCGGCGCTCGCGCTCGGCCTGCTTGCGCTTGGCGTCCAGTTCTTCCGCCGAGCAGTAGCACGGATAGGCTTTTCGCTCGCGCAGCAATTTCAGCGCGGCTTCACGATGCCGCTCGACTCGATTGGTCTGAAAGTATGCCTCGTCTGGCGGACCTTCGTCCCACTCCATCCCGAGCCATTTCAGGTCCGCGAGGATTTCGTCGAGCGACTGCTTGGTCGATCGTTCTCGATCCGTGTCGTCGATGCGCACGATGAACTGGCCGCCGTTGTGCCGCGCGTAGAGGTAGGCGAACAGTCCCGAGCGGACGTTACCGATGTGCAGCGAGCCGGTCGGGCTCGGCGCGAAGCGTGTGCGAACTGTCACCTGTCACTCCCACTCTATCGTCGCGGGCGGTTTCGACGTGATGTCGTAAACCACGCGATTGACGCCCTTGACCTCATTGGTGATACGGCTGGAGACGCGCGCGAGGAAAGCGGGGTCCAGGCGCGCCCAATCCGCCGTCATGCCGTCCATCGACTCGACCGCGCGAATCGCGATCACGCTTTCGTAGCTGCGCCCGTCGCCCATCACGCCCACAGTCTTGAGCGGCAGCAGCACGGCAAACGCCTGCCATAGTTTGAGTCCGAAGCCCGCCGCCGCAGTTTCCTCCATCACGATCGCGTCCGCGCGCCGCAGCAGATCGAGCCGTTCGCGCGTGACCTCGCCAACGATTCGCACCGCAAGCCCAGGGCCGGGGAACGGTTCCCGCTCGACGACCTCCGCCGCCAGCCCGAGCTGACGGCCCACTTCGCGCACTTCATCCTTGAACAACTCGCGCAACGGTTCGACCAGTTCCAGGCGCATCCGCTCCGGCAATCCGCCGACGTTATGATGGCTCTTGATCACCGCCGACGGCCCCTTGAACGAGACCGATTCGATCACGTCCGGGTAGAGCGTTCCCTGGCCGAGGAATTTTGCGCCCTGAACGACTTCCTCGGATTCAAAGACGTCGATGAAAGTATGTCCGATGATGCGGCGCTTTTGCTCGGGGTCGAGCACGCCCGCCAGTCGCGACAGAAAAAGCTCGGACGCATCTGCAAGCTTGAGATCGATCCCGAGCTGTCGCGCGAACGTATTCTCCATTCGCTCGCGCTCGCCCGCGCGCAGCAGCCCGGTATCGACGAACACGCAATGCAGCCGCGCGCCGATCGCGCGATGAATCAGCGCCGCCGCCACGGAAGAATCGACGCCGCCAGACAGTCCCATCAGGACCTTGTCGGCCGGCCCGACCTGATTGCGAATCTCCGCGAGTTTTGTCTCGACAAAATTCGCCATCGTCCAATCGCCGCGCTCGCCGCAGATCTTCAGCACGAAGTTGCGGAGCACCTGCGTGCCGCACGGTGTGTGCACGACCTCGGGATGAAACTGGATGCCGCGGATGCGCCCGTCGCGCGTTTTGATGGCGGCATACGGTGCGTTGTCGCTGTGTGCGATCGGGCACAGCGTGTTCGGAATTGTCTCAACCCGGTCGCCGTGACTCATCCAGACGCGATGCTCCCGCCCGCTGAGCCCTTCGAACAGCACGTCGTCACCGTCTATCACCAGCGTTGCGGGTCCGTATTCGCGCTGTCGCGAGCCCACGCTACGCGCGCCCATGTGCTGCGCGATCACGTACAGGCCGTAACAGATTCCGAGCACCGGACAGCCAAGATTGAGCACCTCGTCGGCGATATCCGGCGCATTGCGCTCGTAGAGACTGGCCGGTCCTCCGGAAAGAATTATCCCGCGTGGATTCATCGCGCGGATTTTTTCGGGCGCGAGGTTGAACGGATGGATTTCGCAATACACGTTGGCTTCGCGCACGCGGCGCGCAATCAGCTGCGTGTACTGGCTGCCGAAATCTAAAATCAGGATCACTGTATATTGAAATATACCGGACCCGGCGCGGCGTACGAAACGCCGTCGCGCTCAATGCTCCACAGCCGCGACCTTATGCGCGCGCGGGCTTGGTGTGCGGCGCGGGCCGGTTGCGAGGCTTGCCGCGCGGCCGTCCCGGCGGACTGCCTTGCACCCACGAGCGGCCGGTGCGCCGAAAATCGAGCCGCAGCGGCGTGCCGACAAGTTCCAGGGATTTCCGAAATCGCGTTTCGATAAAGCGTATGTAATGCGCCGGGATACCGTGTTCGACGTTGGTGAAAAATCGAAGCCGCGGCGGCGCGCTGCCGACCTGCGTCACGTACATCAGGTTCAATCGCCGCCTGTCCACCTGCGGCGGATCCATCGCGGCCGTCGCCTCGGCCAGCGTTCGATTCAGCCGCGAAGTCTGAAAGACTGCGCGCCACGAATCTCCGGCCTGGGTAGCAGCCGGTATGATCCCGTCCACGCCGTCGCCAGTGACCGCTGACGTGAACACCATCGTCGCATAGTCGAGGAACGGGTAGCGCTCGTGCGCGTCGCGGACGAAAGCCGCCAGCTTGCGCCCCTGCTTCGCCGCCACGTCCCATTTGTTGCACACGATCACCATCGCGCGATCGCTGCTGTCCACCAGTCGCGCCAGCCGCGCGTCCTGGTCGGTGATTCCCTCGCTCGCGTCGATCACCAGCAGCACGACGTTCGCGCGACGAATCGTTTCGATCGCCCGGCCCACCGAATGATGCTCCAGCTCGCCTTCGACGCGCGGCGGGCGGCGGATTCCCGCGGTGTCGATTAACAGCACGTCGCGGCCCTGTGCGGATAGCCGCACGTCCACCGGATCGCGCGTCGTGCCGGGGCTGTCGTCCACGATCGCGCGCTCGAAACCCGAGAGCCGGTTGAGAAGCGACGACTTCCCCACGTTGGGGCGGCCGATCAGTGCGAGCCTCAAGTCAGGGGATGCGGCCACGGCGCCTTCGCGCTCGGGCAGCCGCGCGACGACTTGATCGAGCAGCTCGTCGATTCCGCGCCCGTGCGCCGCCGAGATGAAAAACAGATCGTCGCCGCCCAGCGCGTAGAACTCAGCCGCCTCGGCCTCCTGTCCCGGCCGATCGATCTTGTTGACCGCCATGATCAGCGGGCATCCGGTTTCGCGTACCAGCGCGAGCGCCTCGGCGTCGGCCTCGCTCAGCCCCCCCTTGCCATCGAGCATGAACACCACCACGTCGGCCACGCCCACCGCCGCCAGCGCCTCGCCGACGATCCGTTCGGTCATCCGCTCATGGCCGCCGAGCTCGAGGCCGCCGCTATCGACCACGACGAATTCGCGGTCGCCGTGCTTCGCGCGGGCGAAATTGAGGTCGCGCGTAGTGCCGGGAATCGCGCTGGTAATCGCGCGGCCGCCCTTGGTGATTCGATTGAACAGCGTGGACTTCCCCACGTTCGCGCGGCCGACCAGCACCACTGCCGGCAGACCCTCGGCCGCAATCCGCCGCGCTTCGGCGCCGGACGATCCGCGCGGATTCGTCACAGCCCGAACTCCGCGAGCTTGCGCGGATCGCTGGTCCAATCGCGCTCCACTTTGACGACGATTTCCAAAAACACGCGCGCGCCGAGAATTTCTTCGAGCTCGAGGCGCGCCGCTGTGCCAATCTCCTTGAGGGTGCGCCCGCCCGCGCCAATCAGCATGCCTTTGTGCGACTCGCGATCGACAACCACCGTCGCGCTGATCCGCTTGAGCTTGCGTTCCGCGTCGTCTTCGAACTTCTCGACCCTGACGGCGGTCGAGAACGGGATCTCCTGGCGCATCTTGAGAAAAATTTTCTCGCGGACGATTTCTTCGGCGATCATCCGCTCGCTCTGATCGGTGTACTCATCGGGCGACATCAGCGCCGGGCTCACCGGGAGCATCCGCTTCAGAGTCAGCAACAGCTCGGCGATATTCTCGCCGCTCAGTGCGCTGACCGGGACGATCTCGGCGCCGGGAAATCCCTGGTTGATCTCCTCAATTAGCGGCAGCAGTTGAGCGCGCGGGACGCGATCGACCTTGTTGATCGCAACGATCGTCGGACGGCCCAGTGCGCGGATGTCAACCAGCACGGCGCGATCGCCCGTGTTCAGATGATCGCCTGCTTCAACCACCGCCAGAATGACTTCGCCCTCCGCGATCGCGCGCCGCGCCACCTGCACCATGCGCTGATTCAGTTGCTTCTTCGCCTCATGAAGTCCGGGCGTGTCGATCAGCAGGATCTGCGCGTCGTCGTCGGTGCGGATACCGAGAATTCGCCGCCGCGTGGTCTGCGGACGCGGTGTGACGATCGCAACCTTGTGACCCACCAGCCGGTTCACCAGCGTCGATTTGCCGACGTTGGTGCGGCCGGCTACCGCCA
>Ga0187859_10001843_pt1 | contig 13332 bp, 12 predicted proteins | sample June2016WEW_10_1_2_FD_133019 | JGI IMG/M metagenome (GOLD analysis project Ga0187859, IMG submission 133019) | Peatland microbial communities from SPRUCE experiment site at the Marcell Experimental Forest, Minnesota, USA - June2016WEW_10_10 | ecosystem: Environmental > Terrestrial > Soil >...
CGAGCAGATCGCCGAGGTGATGAACGCCCGCCCCAGCGAGGTGATCTTCACCAGCGGCGGCACCGAGGCGGACAACCTCGCCGTGAAGGGCCTGTACTGGGCGGGCCGCGCGGCGGACCCGGCCCGGCGGCGCATCCTGGTCACATCGGTAGAGCACCACGCGGTGCTGGATTCGGTGCGGTGGCTCAGCCATCACGAGGACGCCGAGCCGGTCCTGCTGGACGTCGATGATGAGGGCATGCTCCGCCCGGAGGCCCTCCGCGCCGCCATCGAGCAGAGCCAGGGCCAGGTGGCCCTGATCAGCGTCATGTGGGTGAACAACGAGGTCGGATCGGTGCTGCCCATCCCCGGGCTGGCCGAGGTCGCCCACGACTACGGCATCGTGTTCCATAGCGACGCGGTGCAGGCGGCCGCCCAGCTTCCCGTCGACTTCACCGGGAGCGGGGTGGACGCGCTGACCATCACCGGCCACAAGCTCGGCGGCCCGATCGGCGTCGGCGCGCTGCTGCTGCGCCGCGGGATCGAGCCGGTCCCGATCCTGCACGGCGGCGGCCAGGAACGTGACGTGCGTTCCGGCACCCTCGACGCGCCCGCCATCCGCGCCTTCGCCACCGCGGTCATCATCTCGGCGGAGCGCCGTGAAGCCGAGGCCAAGCGGCTCACTGTGCTCCGCGACGACCTGATCCGCCAGATCCTCGACGTCGTGCCCGACGCGGTGCTGAACGGCCCGCCGCCCGGCCCGGACCGGCTGCCGGGCAACGCCCACTTCTCCTTCCCCGGCTGTGAGGGCGATGCGCTGCTGATGCTGCTCGACGCCAAGGGCATCGCCTGCTCCACCGGGTCGGCCTGCACCGCGGGGGTGGCCCAGCCCAGTCACGTCCTGCTCGCGATGGGCGCCGACGAGGACCGGGCCCGCGGCTCACTGCGTTTCTCCCTGGGCCACACCAGTACCCAGGAAGACGCCGACGCGGTAGCCGCCGCCATCGGCGAAGCCGTGGAACGCGCCCGCCGCGCCGCCTCCCGCTAGTCCGCCGACGACGCCCCTCCGCTGACCCGCCTCGCGTCCCCGCTCGCTCCGCACCAGCGCGCCGGGCCGCCTCCCGTTGACCCTGGCTCGCGCCCCATGGGCCGAGCCGGTCCCGTGGACGCGTAGGCTCGATAGGCGATGACTTCTCTGCGGGTGCTGGCCGCTTTGTCGGGCGGCGTTGATTCGGCGACGGCCGCCGCACGGGCCGTGGACGCGGGCCACGACGTGACGGCGGTCCATCTCGCGCTGTCCGCGAACCCGAGCTCCTACCGCACCGGGGCGCGGGGCTGCTGCACGCTGGAGGACTCCCGCGACGCACGCCGCGCCGCCGACGTGATCGGCGTTCCCTTCTACGTCTGGGACATGGCCGAGCGTTTCCACCACGACGTGGTGCAGGACTTCGTGGCCGAGTACTCCGGCGGCCGCACGCCCAACCCGTGCGTCCGCTGCAACGAGAGGATCAAGTTCGCCGCGGTACTTGACCGGGCCATGGCCCTCGGCTTCGACGCCGTGTGCACGGGCCATCACGCGCGCATCGAGAACGGCCTCCTGCGCCGCAGCGTCGACCAGGGCAAGGACCAGTCCTACGTGCTCGCCGTGCTCACCCGCGACCAGCTCGCGCACGCGATGTTCCCGCTGGGCGACACCACCAAGGCCCAGGTCCGCATCGAAGCCGCGCAGCGCGGCCTGGGCGTGGCCGACAAGCCCGACAGCCACGACGTGTGCTTCATCGCCGACGGTGACACCCGCGGCTTCCTGACCAGGCACCTGGGCGAGGCCCCCGGCCCGATCGTGGACAGCTCCGGCGCGCCGCTCGGCAGCCACGACGGCGCCTACGCCTTCACCGTCGGCCAGCGCCGCGGGCTGCGCCTGGACCGCCCCGCCGAGGACGGCCGCCCCCGGTACGTCCTCGACATCGAGCCGGTCACCCGCACCGTCACGGTCGGCACCGCCGAAGAGCTCGACGTCCGCGACATCACCGCCCAGCGCCCGGTCTGGACCGGCTGTGACCCGCTCACGACGCCCCGCGAATGCGGGGTCCAGCTCCGCGCCCACGGCGAGGTCTACCGCTGCGAGGCCCGCCTCGACGGCGACGCCCTCCAGATCACCCTGGCCCAGCCCGCCCGCGGCGTGGCCGCCGGCCAGACCGCCGTCCTCTACGACGGCGACACCGTGCTGGGGGGTGCGACTATTTCCGTAACGAGGGCTGCGCGGCCGCTTCTCAAATTATGAACTCGGTAGCGGCAGCTGGCGGTTCGCGAGATACTTTGGCCTGCTAATTCCAGCAAACCCGGCTCGGGGCTTGCCCGGTTGACAGCCGAAATGCCGCCAAGTTCACCAAGGGAGAGCGGTTAATGCTGCCCACGGCCCAGTGGACCACATTCGACGTCAGTGAATTGCTTCTGCCGGACTGGAGCGTGGACGTACGGAAAGCGGCGATCAACGCCGATTTCAGGAACTTTGCCCGCACTCCCGTCCTTTCCCGCGAGGCCGGTGATGTACAGCACGTCCATCGCGGCCGGGTCCATGCCGATCAGGTGCAAAACGGGCTCCCCTGGCTGTTCAAGCTCTACCGTTCTGATTTCCGGGAACTGGCGGAACGCGTGGAAGGCGCATCGGTTGTGACCGCACGCGACGACCGCTATGGAGTCGTCCTCAATGTGCAGCAGGGGCCGGATATGCGGTTCGAATGCCACGTCGACTCGAATCCGCTCACCGGCCTGCTGTTCTGCACCGATCATGGTCCCGGCGAAGGCGGCGAACTGGTCTTCGGGCACGACAGCTCGGCCGCCAGCATGACGGAGATCGACAGGTCATGCTCGGTGATCAGGCCGCAGGCGGGTCACCTTATCTTCTTTGACGGCAGGCACAACCCGCACTATGCGCGCTCGGTTCGCCTGACCACGCAGACCCGCATCGTCGCCGTCATGAACTTCTACACCGCCTCGTGCCCGGAATCGATGCGTCCCACCGCCCTCAATCGCCACCTCTACGGCGACGAATGACGAGGTGGCGTTAACGCGGGCTGCTTAGGGCGTCATCCAGTCCGTCGCGCAAATCGGTGACCTGCCGGTACTGACGCTGCGGTGCACTGGTCCCGCTGATCAGCCGCGAGACGAGTTCCGTGCCGTACAGCAGGACCCCGCCTCCCAGGTAGCTGACGTCGGACAAGCTTGTCCGCGTGCCCTGGCGGCCGAACTCGTACCGTCCATCTCGCCATCCGGTCACCTCGTCCCAGACCAGCGCTCGCTCGCCGGCCGTCGCGGGAGAGGAGTACACGATGGTCGCGTCCCGGGGATCGCGCGGATCGAGCCAGCTGCGCGTAACCGGCACGCCAGCGTTGGCGAGCGACCACACGGCAGCCGTTATGTAGGGGCGCGTGCGGTCGATCCAGGAGTCTGGATGTGGCTGCGGGAACGCGTCATTGTTCATGACTATGCCGTCCTTCGGTGTATCGGCCGCTGTCGGCCATCAATTTGACAGGAACCACGCCGGTAGACCGCCACATCAAGCCCTGACGAGAGTACCGTACGCGGCGCAGAGCAGTTATTACTGGCTTATCGGCTCGGCCAGCCGTTCGCCCACTTCGCCAACATTTGTGACAAACTCGTTCCGGTCCGCAGGGAATACCGTTACCGTAAGCCGGAATGGCGCGGGACCCGTCTTGCCTTCCAGGCCGTCGGCGAAGCCTGTCCGGTAAATAACCACGACCGGTAGCCGCCCACTGTCCGGCAAGCCGAAAAACCTGGCTTCGTCGTCGCCGGGTGGGCGTACGACCATCTGATCCCGCCAGCCGATCTGAGTGATCCCCAGTTCTTTCTTGAGGTAGACAACGACGCCTTCCTTGATATCTTCCTTGGCGCGCAAACGCTGAGCTCCCTGTTCGACGTATCTCATCGGGTAATACGTCGTCAGGGTGGACCAGGGGACCTGATTGAGAAAGCGTTTCTGCCGCCGGACGATGACACCCGTCCCCTCCGGAATCTGCAGCAGTCGCGCGATCAGGCCCTCGGCGAATTCAGGGGTCACGTCCGGGGTGCTGGTGCTGGGCGTCATGTCCCGTTCGAGCGCCTCGCTCAGTGCGGCACTGCCCTCGCCGGCGCTGAGTCCCTCCTCCTCCGTCTGCCAGTCGCCAGAAAGCGTCGTGACGAACGGTGGGATCTTCTCGCGCACATACGTTCCCTGCCCGGACCGAGCCTCGACGAGGCCTCGGTTGATGAGCCACCTGATGGCTTCCCGAACCGTGTTGCGGGAGGCACTGTACGTCTCACCGAGACCCTGCTCGTTGGGCAGTCGCGCCCCCGGGGACAGAGTTCCAGACTCGATCTGCTCACGTAGATCATCAGCAATGGCGCGGTACAAGGGCTCAAGCATGCTCCCCCAGTTGGACTCAGCAGCCGACGCTGCAGGAGGAATCACTTTGCGGTGGTGTGTGCAACCGGTACAGCACCGGTAGTAGGTATGGCTAGAACTATTCGGTGTATGGGCCTTGATCCTAGCACCAAGTCAGCTGCAACCCACGGCCAGGCAAAATCGTAACAAGGTCTTGTCCTGCCGTACGCCTGTAGCCAGACAAGCTGCAGCGACACACCTGAGGGCCCTTGACCTGTCCAAGCTGTACCAGCTATCCAGCTAGCTAGGTCAGCAGGACGCAGCCATGGCCAGCGTCAGGTTGTGCCGTCTTCTCCCTCTTCGATAAAAGGGGTTTCGATTGAACGGGGCCGGGATATACCGTAAGTACCGGGGGTTGGTATAGCTCCTACCCCTCGGAAAGTAAGTACTAGGTTGACAGTTGGTCTAGGTGGCACAGCGGGCAGCCCGGAGAGGGAATGCTTCGACCAGGCCGCTCGGGCCAAGCTCGGGATCGCGGCGGCGTGACTCAACGCCGCGGGCGCCAGGGCAGCACGAGTTCGGCCCGTCGCTATGACGCGGCGAGGCGGCGCTCACCGCAGTACACCGAGGCCGGCAGAACGGTACCGGCGGCATCTTGGAGGCCATGATGGCCGGTGACGTCGCAGCGGTGATAGGCGTCGCTATGGCATTTTTCCTAATTAGCATCGCCGCGGGGATGGCGGTGATCGCCGCGCCGGAGCAACGATCGCATAATCCCAGATGGGAAGGCTGAGTGGCGTGATCGAACATCGCGGCTTCTTCGCTCCTGCAGTCAGGCCCGCACATCGGCCTCTTACTGCATGCGGGCTAAGCGACCTCTCCATCACCTCCATCAACTTCTAGCAGCAGAACATCGCCCGGGACGAATGCAACCGCCCGGGTACACGCTCTCGTAACCAGCCGACAGGATCCGTAGCGAGGGCGACGCACGAGTGACAGGGCGGCGAGGTAAGCCGCTGGACCTCTGGAGGCCGTCATGGCCGGACTGCTCATAGCCATCTTGATCGTTCTGTTCGCGGCGGGGTTCCTTCTCGGGGCGCTGCTGGTCATCGCAGTGGGTATCAACGCCGAGGACAAGGCCGCCATAAAGCGGCTGGACGGGTCGATTCTGCTGCACGAAGACGCCCGCGGGTCCCTGTCTCGTGGTGTGCGCCGGTTGTCCGGGGTCGGTCAGCGCAATGGCCCGAGGCCAATTCCCGGTGACAAGCGGCGCGAAGACCGGTAAGCGCCGGCCTCAGAAGTTTGATAGCGGGAAGCCGGTGGCGGCCAGGACCGCCACCGGCGAGACTGCGGGAGGCCAGATGGCCGATGTAGTCCTTATCGGAACTGTGGTTTGTATTTTTTTCGTCGCAGGTTTCGCGGTCGGCGTCCTCATCGTTGTCGGTGTCGTCGGACGCTGGAGAAGCCGTGAGTGAAGCTGTGATGCCGATCGTAACCGGCGGGCCTCCGGGGTTTCAGATGATCACGACACGGGGGTATCCTGATGAGCGCCAATCACCGCGTGCCTCGCTGTACCTGTCCGACGGAGCGAGCACCGACGGCCGACGCAGGAGGCCACGATGGCCCGTGACATTGCAGTGGCGGCGTTGGTCGCCTTCTCGACCGGTGTCATGTCCGGAGTGGTCGTCACCACGGTGCTGGCGATCAGGTCGAAGGGCCGGCGTAACTCTGTTGTCGGTTAGTCGCTGGACCTCCTCGAGCTCAAAGTTCGGCGTCCGACGGGGACCCCGCCGATGCACGGCTCCGGTGGTCGCCCGAACAGTTGATGGGCCGAGTGTCTTGCTCACCAAGATAAATTGCTGAAGCTTGAGCGGACTGCCTTCTGACGCTTACTCCTACTCGCAAGTGAACGCACAAAGGACTTGGTCAAGTCGGACCCTTCGGCCATGAGGACGCGGCCGACGCAGTGCCTTGATGAGCAGCGCACGGCGCAGCCGCTGCGGTGGGTGCACTTATACAAATCGGGCGTACAGCCTGTGGAAAGAATGCAGTAAATTATCAGGGCTGCGCGCCGAGTAGGCTCTTTACCGCGGTCAATACCCGCGGCGTCCTCCGGGCTTTCCGACTGGTGGGCCGTTGAAAGCGCGCACGAGAAGGATAGGACGTGTCTCGGCAATATTCTTGCCACCGGAAGCCCTGTGCCCGATAGTAACTGTGCAGCGCGAAATTGCGGGTCCAAACATCGATGCGGACCAGCTCAGCCTGATACCGATGACCAGCATGATCGCATGCCCAGTTAAGCAGAGCGGCGCCAATTCTCAGCCCGGCGAGCCCTCTCGCTACAACGAGGCGGCTGAGATAAACAGCAGAATCGTCAAGATCTCCTGGGCGATCCCACACCAGTGGATTCGCTGTAGGCTCAATTGTCACCGTGGCCACGGCGTATGTCTGCTTTTCATGCGTTACGGTGACAATCCAGGTTGTCCCCTGTGCCAAGGAAGCCTGGACGCGGTCGCTGCGCTTCCGGCCCTTCTGGTCCGCCCAGTCCTTGGACCATTGGTCGGTGTATTTTCTGGGTAGCCACAGCTTCGCCTCATCGATGAGCTCCAGCACGGCGGGCTGGTCTCGGCGAACCGCGCATCTGATGTTGAGGTCCAGCTGCCCTCTGCGGACGAGGCTGACGACTTCTTCTGGCATGTCGTCGGTAGCCGACTCAGGGCACTGAGGTTCAGCCTCCACTTGCGCTACGCAATTGCCTTTCACCGTGGCAGCAGCGGTGTCCCGCACGGGCTCTGTCGTCAAATTCGGCATCGCTGGATGGCTCCGGTGGTGGGTCCCGCGGCTGCAGGCTGCTTTGGCAACTGTTGTAGAAGCGGGGCATTGGTGATTAGCATCCGCAGTCGGGCCGACTAATAGAGGCGTTCTCATTGTGCCCGCTTCGCGGGCTCGAACTGCGGAGCGGGGACCTTACCGACGTCAATGATGAACTGCTGCCTGTCCACCGGAAATATGGTGACAGTTACACGCATCGGCTTTGCGTTTTGATCAAACGCTGTACGGAAGATGTCGAACACGGGGACTCGGCCGTCAGGCGGTAGCCGGAAAAAGCCGACTTCATCATTGTTTGGCGCGCGGACCGTGATCCAGTCGCGATAGCCGACCTGTTCGAGGTGCAGAGTCTTTTTCAGGTAATTGACCGTGCCCTCTTCGATGCCTTCGTTGTCGAGGAGGCGCTCCGCTCCCTGCAGCGCGAAGCTGCGAGGGTAGAAAGAGGTCTGCATCGACCATGGGGTCTCATCGCTGTCCAGTGCTGTCGGCTGGCTGGCGCGCTTGGACCGGATGAAACGCCGCTCGTGACGGCTCACCACGGGTGTGCCTTCTTGGACCCCGAGCCGGTACGCGATCTCGCCCAGAGCGGTCTGAAGTTCCACGGTGGGGATGTCGCTGCGAGGGTGACGCTCGTTGGCTTCGTTCAGGTATGCCGCCCCCTCGCCGCCACCTAGACCGGGCTCTTTGGTGGTCAGCGTGGTCACCATCGGGTCCGGCGGGTCCACCACGAACGTGCCCTGACCGGCGCGGGTTTTGACGAGGCCAAGGCTGATCAGGAACTTGATCGCGTCCCGGATCGTATTGCGGGATGCCTTGAACAGCTCGCCCAGCTTCTCCTCGGGCGGCAGCTGCGCGCCGGGCTCCAGCTGGCGAGTCTCGATCTGCATGCGGAGGCCGTCGGCGATCCGCCGGTACAGAGGGTCGGCCACGGCGCCTCCTTGGATCGGCCCTGGTCACTCGCGGGTATACCACGGGTGTTGCGCGGGCCGTTCGTCCTCCAGGGCGAGATGCACCCGGCTGATGGTACGGCTAGGACATTAAGAATAACCGGGATCATGCGGAAAACACATGGTTGAGGCCGATGTGATGTCAGAAGCTCCTGTTAAGGTTCTGGCCGATGTTTCCTGGCGGACGTCGCTTATGACTGCCTCCGGATTCGGGCACCCTAAGGCGATCGTGCGAAGAGATCTGGTGGCGGGGATCGAGATAGATCGCGCTAACACAAAGAACCCGCAGATGCCCTACCTGCCGAGATCAGTATTATTAGCCCGAAAATATGCCAAACCTTCCGTAGATAGATCAACCTGTCAGGGACCAGGCGCTCATGGGACCCGCATTGCGATCAAGGTTCCTAGCCACGCTGATTGGTAGAGCGTGCGGAGCTGATCGTTGCCGAATAGCCGCGGTCTGTTCCTGCTTCATCGGCTGCTGGAACGTTTAAACATGCGTGAGAAGAGTAGACCTGATCTGATGGCAGGCCCTGCGTGCGGAAACTCTGGTTCGGATAGCGCTGTACCTGTCCGACGGAACGAGTACCGACGGCCGACACAGGAGGCCATGATGGCCCGTGACATTGCAGTGGCGGCGTTGGTCGCCTTCTCGGCCGGTGTCATGTCCGGAGTGGTTGTTACTACAGCGTTGGCGATCAGGTCGAAGGGCCGGCGTAATTCTGTTGCCGGCTTGTCGCTGAACCTTCTCGAGCTAAAGCATGAGTCCAGCTAACCAGTTCCACGGTCACATAAGGATCTTCGGAATAGCTGGGGCAGGTTCGGAGTGGATTGGCCCTGGTCAATGCCCAGGGCATGGCCTGCCGAAGTAAGGCCACGTGACCTCGGGCAGCGGAGCAGTCCCGGGTCAGGTGCCACGATGGCGGCCGCCCGGGGAGCACTCCAGGGAACACGGAAGGGCCGGCGGAGCGGGTGCCGCCGGGGGGACGTGCAGAAGGCCAGTCATGGCCGGACTAGTAATAGCAATCTGCTTCGTGTTGTTCGCGGGCGGCTTCCTGCTGGGGCCACTGCTGGTCGTCTCGGTCGGGATCCGGGCCAAGGACAAGGCCGCGATGCGGCGACGGGACGGGTCGATCTTGCTGGACGAAGAGCCCGTGAGCCACCTGAGCCGCGGCGTGCGGCGGCTCACCGGGACGGGCCAGCGCAGCGTCCCGAGCCCTCAGGGCGACGACTTCCGGCGCGAAGACCGGTAAGTGAGTGGGAGCCGGCGGCGGCCATCGTCCGCCGCCGACCCTGACTGCGGGAGGCCATCATGGCCGGTGTAGTCCTGGTAGGAACTCTTATCTGCACCTTGTTCATGATCGGATTCGCGGTCGGTGTCCTCATCGTCGTCGGTGCTCTTGGCCCCTGGAGAGCCGCCAGAGGACCTGGCCCTGATGGGCACTGAACGCTCTGGTGATCCGCCGTCAAGGGGGTGGTTGGCCGCCCGACTCACGCTGAGCCGTGCAGCCTGCGGGAAGGCCCGATTCCACCCAGGTTTCGGATCATCTCAACTCGGAGATACTGTGTATAACGCCCGAACGCAGCGTGTATCGCTGTAACAATCCGATGGGAAAACCGTCGGCGGACGCAGGAGACCGTCATGGCCCGTGACATTGCCGTAGCGGCTGTGGTCGCTTTCTCGACGGGTGTCATGTCCGGGGTCGTCGTTACGACGCTGGTGGCGATCCGGTCCGAACGTCGGCGGGATTCCCTGGTTGGGCAGTCCCTGGATCTCCTGGAGCGCAAGGTCCGGCGTGTTATCGGGATCGGCCACCGCGGCTCAACCGCACGTCCGGACGGCTGGTAGTTCGGGTGACCGGCTTGCGTCAGCGGTTCATGGGGGGAGCTGAGATGCCGGGCCGGTACGTCTTACTTTGACGGCGGCTCGTACTGCGGAGCGGGGACCTGGCCGACGTCTATAATGAACTGATTTCTGTCGGCCGGGAAAATTGTCACCGTGACTCGCATCGGCTTCCCGCTTTGATCAAACGCGGTTCGAAAGATCTCAAAAACGGGGACCCGGCCATCAGGTGGCAGCCGGAAAAAGGCGATCTCGTTGGCGTCGGGTGCACGCAACGTGATCCAGTCACGGTAACCGATTTGCTTGATACCAAGGGTCTCTTCCAGGTATTTGACCGTGCCCTCTCTGATGTCTGCGTTGTCGAGCAGCCCTTCCGCCCCGTGCATGGCGAAGCTTCTGGGGTAGAACGACGTCTGCAGCGACCAGGGCGCCTCGTCACCCATCGGATCGGGTTCTTCCTGGGTTTTGCCCTTGCCGTCGCTGCGGTCGCTGCCGGAGTCACTGGCCCGCCGTCTCTTACGGTTTACAAAGCGCCGCTCGTGGCGGCTCACCAGTGGAGTTCCCACTTTGACCCCGAGCCGGACGGCGATCTCGCCGGCCGCAGTCTGCAGCTCGACGCGGGGAACCGTCGACCGGGGATTGCGCCACTTCACCTCGGACAGGTAGGCGGCGCCCTCGCCGCCGCCCAGGCCTGTCGCCCGGTCGGCGGTGAGCGTGGTCACCAGTGGATCAGGCCGTTCGGTGACAAAGATTCCCTGTCCAGGCCGGGTTTCGACCAGTCCAAGGGAAATGAGGGATTTCACGGCCTCCCGGATCGTATTGCGTGAGGCCTGGAACTGCTTGCTGAGCTCCCCTTCTGTTGGGAGCTGGTCACTCCGGCGGAGACGGCCGGACTCGATCTGCTCGCGCAGCTCCTCGGCGATCCGCCGATACAAGGGGTCAGCCATGCCTTCTCTCTCCCCCCCCCGAAATCAGCCATCGTCTCGTCCGGGATTTCAGTCCTATTGTCATCACCGCGCGAGGACGGGCAGCGATTGGCGGAGTGCCGTATTCCGGGGGTGGGCAATGCGTTACTGGCGCACAGCCCGCTGAGGAACTGTACATCCCGACCCGATTGGGTATGGCTAGAAGCAGAGAAACAATTGTAGCAGACTGGCTCGCCGCGAGGTCCGTCGTTTGCGGAACGGCGTGTCCCCTGTGTTAAGTCGTGTAAGGCCATCTACGCCCAGCCGACGTACCACGGACGCTGACCGTCTGGTGGCGTACGTCTGAGGCAGGCGCCTAGGTCATCCCAACTGCTGCATCAGCAGTTCACTGAGCGCACGGCGTGGATTCGGCACATCGCTGACCTGCGCAGATGCGCGGCCGAGCGCCAGTCAGCGAAAAGGATCTAAGCTCAGCAGCGTGCAGGATGACACGCTCGGTAGCACCCGCGGCCCGCAGCCGTTCCCCTGGCTGGCCGGGACCGCCACCGGTATCGGCTCCATGCCCGGAACGGACCCGGCCGAGGCGGCCCGGATCGTGGCCGGCGAGCTACCGGACTTCCCCTACCTGCCCGAGCTTCCCGCTCGCGGGCCGGGCGCCGACCTGGTCGGGCGCACCGCCGCCCTGCTGATCGACATGCCGGTGGAGACCACCCCGGGCGGCTGGCGGATCGCCGAGCGACCCGGCCGTTACATGCGCGCCGCGCACGGCATGATGTCGGCCGACCTCGACGCGCTCGAGGAGGTCTTCGCCGGTTACGAGGGACCACTCAAGATCAGCCTGTGCGGGCCCTGGACCCTGGCCGCCACCATCGAGCTGGCCCGCACGCTCAATCCCGTGCTCGCCGACCCCGGCGCCGTCGCCGACCTCACCGGTTCCCTGGCCGAGGGTGCGGCGGCGCACGTGGCTGAGGTGGCCAAGCGCGTGCCCGGCGCCCAGCTGCTGGTCCAGCTGGACGAGCCGGCTCTGGCTGCGGTGGCCAACGGGGAGGTGCCCACGGCCAGCGGGCTGTCCCGGCTCCCCGCCGCCGACGCGGCCGTCATGTCGGACCGGCTGGAGACGGTCCTGATCGCGACCGGGCGGTACTCCGTCATTCACTGCTGCGCGAGCCCGGTCCCGTTCGGGATCATCTGGAGTGCGCGGCCGAATGCGGTCGCCTTCGACCTCAGCCTGCTGCGGCGCGAAGACGGCGACTGCGTGGCCGAGATGGCCGAGGCCGCCATGGGTATCCTGGCCGGCGCGCTGCCTGCCGTCGCGGAGCCCGGGACGCCCCGGGAGAAAGAGGAGCCCCTCAAGACGGCGCGGCGCGTCCTGCGGTTCTGGCGGCGGCTCGGCATGGCGCCGGAAGACTGTGCGCCGCAGGTGGTCGTCACTCCGTCGTGCGGGCTGGCCGGTGCGGCGCCCGCCCGGGCGGCCGAGGTGCTGGCGCACTGCCGGGAAGCGGCGAGAATTGTCGCTGAGCTGGCCGAAGAGAGCGAGGACACGGAGGGCGGGGCATGAGCGACACCGGGACCGCCGACTCGAGGGAACCGAAGGATCCGAACGAGACACCGGCCGAGGTCCGGCAGCGGCATGCCGAGTTGAGCGCGCTGACCACCGAGGCCCGGCACCGGTACTACATCCTGGACGCGCCTACGATCTCGGACGCCGAGTTCGACGCACTGATGCGCGAGCTGGAGGGACTGGAGGGGAGCTTCCCCGAGCTGCGCACCCCTGACTCGCCCACGCAACAGGTCGGCGGGTCGGTCTCCACCCTGTTCACCCCGGTGGAGCACCTGCAGCGGCTGCTCAGCCTGGACAACTCGTTCTCCGCTAGCGAGCTCGACGCCTGGGCCGAGCGGGCGGCGCGCGGTGGCGGCAACGGGCCGTACCTCTGCGAGCTGAAGATTGACGGGCTGGCCATCGCGCTGGTCTACCGGAACGGCCGGCTGACCCGCGGCGCGACCCGCGGTGACGGGCGGACCGGGGAAGACGTCACGCCGAACATCCGCACCATCGGCTCGGTCCCCGCACAGCTGAAGGGCAGCGGCTACCCGGAGACCCTGGAGGTGCGCGGTGAGGTCTTCCTGCCGGTCAAGGCGTTCGAGGAGCTGAACGCCAGCCTGATCGAGGCGGGCAAGCCGGCCTTCGCCAACCCGCGCAACTCGGGGGCAGGCTCACTGCGGCAGAAGGACCCGCGGGTCACCGCCAGCCGTGCGCTCGACGTGATCGTGCACGGGGTCGGCCGGGTCGAGGGCTTCCCCGACGGGGGAAACCCGCCGGTGACCCAGTCCGGCTGGTACGAGCGGATGGCCGGGTGGGGGCTGCCGGTCAGCGACCGGATCAAGGTCGTGCCGGACCTGGCCGCGGTGCACGACTACATCAACTTC
>Ga0187859_10001845_pt1 | contig 13317 bp, 13 predicted proteins | sample June2016WEW_10_1_2_FD_133019 | JGI IMG/M metagenome (GOLD analysis project Ga0187859, IMG submission 133019) | Peatland microbial communities from SPRUCE experiment site at the Marcell Experimental Forest, Minnesota, USA - June2016WEW_10_10 | ecosystem: Environmental > Terrestrial > Soil >...
ACTACAACTCCGTCGCCGATGCGAAATCGGCTCTGGGCATTATCGATACGGCGATGCAGACCTGGGGGCGGCTGGATATTCTGGTGAACAATGCCGGCATCCTTCGTGACAAGGCATTCCAGAACATGTCGTTGGAGGACTTCGAATTCACCTCCCAGGTGCATTACATGGGCACCGTCTATTGCACCAAGGCCGCCTGGCCGATCATGCGGGAAAGACGCTATGGCCGCATCGTTGTGACAACATCCGGCTCCGGCACCATCGGCAATTTCGGGCAAAGCAATTACGGTGCGGCAAAGATGGCCGTTGTCGGGTTGATCAACGTGCTGCGGCTGGAAGGCGCGCGCTACAACATTCTGTGCAACGCGATCTCCCCGTCGGCGCGCACACGTATGACCGAGGACCTGCTGCCCGAGGCCATGCGCAAATACATGAAGCCCGAGCTGGTGTCTCCCGCGGTCGCCTGGATGGCCAGCGAGAACTGCAACGTGACCGGACAGATCATTGCTGCGGCCGCCGGCGGATATTCGGTGGTGCAATACTACCAGTCGGAAGGCGTGCAATTCGATCCGGAACAGCCCGTCACTTTGGAAATGTTCGACGAAGCATTCCCGAAGCTCAGCGATATGACCAATGCGGCGCCGCTTGGCCGCAACCGCGCCCGGCTTGAGGAGCGGCTGCGGGCCATGGGCCGCGTCGGATAAAACCGCACGCCGGGGTTGCTTATAATTTAGCAACCCCGGCGGCCGCGCAGTCCTCATCTTCCTGGGCCGTGCCGCCGCCGACGCCGCAGGCGCCGTCGACGACACCATTACGGATGATCGGCACAGCGCCCTGCCCCATGATCATGTGACCGCCCTCCGCCGCGGCGATCCCTGCCGGCGTCGGTTGGTGCGCCCGTTCCGCCAGCACGCCACTGGGTCTGCCGAACGCCGCCGAGGCAATCGCTTTGCCCTGGCTGCCATAGGCGCTCGCCCAAATGGCGTTGGTCATGCGTTGAAACGCCACCAGCCGCCCACCCGCGTCACACACCGCGACGCTGACGCGAATGTTGAGTTCGGTCGCTTTTGCAATCGCACCCTCGACGATGCGATTGGCTTCTTCCAAGGTCATCGTTTCAGTTCCTGTGATTGGCGCGGTACCACGGATTGCGCAGCACCCGGCCGGGTAATGCGCCACTATGCTTGCCGTCTTCCAGCAAAACCTGGCCGTTGACGACCGTCATGTGGATGCCTTGCGCCGGCTCGCGGATCCGCATCGCGCCGTTCGGGAAATCGTGCACGACCTCGTGTGGCAACGGCTTCACCGTATCCGGATCGAAAATCACGATATCCGCCACCATGCCGGGCTGCAGCAGGCCGCGATCATGCAGACCGAACAGCGAGGCCGACTCGAATGTCAGCCGCCGCACTGCGGTTTCCAGCGACATGATGTGCTTCTCACGCACCCACTCGCCCAGAAGCCGCGTGCTGAAGCCGAAGCCGCTCTGGAACTGCACGTGCGCGCCGCCATCCGACAGGCCGATGATCGAATTCGGATAGTTCAGGATCGCCGCCACCGCATCGTCATCGACGTTGTTCTCGCCGTGCAGGAATGCGGTCTGCAGATCCTCCTCAACCGCGAGATCGAGGAATGCATCGATGATGCCTTTACCCTGCGCCTTGGCGATCTCACCGACAGTCTTGCCCACGAGGCCCTGGTTCTTCGGCAACGCCGCATGCTGCACCGTCATGTAGTCCCACCACGTCCGGCTGATGCCCGGAGGGTCGGTCTTGACCTTGAACTCCACCGCTTCGGCGTGCAGCTTCTTGCGCACCTCGGGATCGTTGTAGGCACGCATCTTCTCTTCGTGCGAGGACAACTGGATTGGATGCCACGTCGGCAGCCCGCGGAAGGTCTGCGTGTTGTCCATGGTGAAGAAGTCGGTGATGCGATTGGGCGTGCTGGTCGGATAGGCGCGGATGCCTCTGGCGACCGTCTCATCGACGTGCGCCATCTGCTCTTTCCACTCACCGGGACGGCGCGCCGATTGGTTGAGGTTGTTGTACACGACCGGACGGCCGGTAGCCTCGGACAGCCGGCTCATCAGGCTGTTTTTCATTTCGATGCCGTTACCGCCGCCGCTTTGAATGATGCCGGTGCCGAGTTCGCGCAGCACATCGCCAATGGCAAAAATTTCCTTTTCGTCAGCCCACAGCGCCGGGACATGCACGCCTTGCGGATCGTAATGCCCCTGGTTGCGCGACACCGACACGCCCAACGCACCGGCCCGCATGCCGTCGCGCACGATGTCCTGCATCGCCTTGATCTCGGCATCGGTCGCCGTGCGCTTCTGGCACTCGTCGCCCATGACGTAGTAGCGGACAGCGGAATGACCGATCAGATTGCCGACATTGACCCCAAGATCGTGGTCGAGCTGCTCGATATATTGCGGCACCGTTTCCCAGCCGAATTTAACCGTGCGCAACACGTCCATCGGGATCGCTTCGACATAGGAAAGAAATTCCGCCAGCCGGTCCGATTTTCCGGGCCGCACCGGCGCCAGCGACAGCGAGCAATTGCCGAAGATCACCGACGTCGCCCCATGATCGCACGAATACGAGCACATCGGGTCCCACGTCACCTGCGCGTCATAGTGGCAATGATTGTCGATAAAACCAGGCGCCACCACCGCGCCTGCAGCATCGACGGTACGCGCCGCCGTGCCACTCAATTTGCCGATTTCAACGATCTTGCCGTCCTTGACACCGACATCGCCGCGGTAGGCGGGCATTCCGGAGCCATCGACGACACGGCCATTTCGGATTAACAAATCATATGCCATTGGTCTCTCTCCCTTGTCTGGTTCGACCAGAGCGTTGCCTGCAAAGACTGTAGCGCAACCCCGGGGTGGTGCAACCCTTGTTCCCGCCACCTCCAGCCTGATACCACTGCGCAGATCGATCAACGCGAAAGCCCGCCCATGCCCGACCTCCCTGCCCTCCGCGCCGAGCGCGCCGCGCTGGAACAATCCATCGAGGCACGGCAACGCGAACTTGGCCCCGATCATCCGGACCTCGCCGGCGACCTTCGAGCGCTTGGCCGCCTCGCGCACGAACTGGGGGATTTCCAGGATGCGCAGTCGTTGCTGCATCGCGCACTGGCGCTGTACACGGAATCTGTGGGCGCCGAGCATCCGGAAACCGCCACCACGATCAACCACATTGGCCTCGTGCTGCACGACCTGGGCGATCTCGACGCCGCGGCCGCGGCGTTCGAGCGAGCGTTGGCTTTGGACGAACAAGCGTTCGGCCACGAGCATGTCAACGTGGCACGGGACTGTAACAATCTTGGTGGCGTCATGCGCGACATGGGCGACCGTTTCGCCGCGAAAGAGGCTCTCGATTGGGCTTTGTCGGTTTACATGGCGCAATTGGGTCCTGATCACCCGACCACCAAATCGGTGAAACGCAACCGATCGTTACTGGGATGAGCGAAGCCCCCGAACCAGCCGTGCTGCTCGACCTCGACGGCACCTTATCGGATTCACGGCCGGGGATCGTGGCCTGCTTCCGCCACACGTTACACGAACTCGGCCACGATCCGGACGCCGCCGGCGATCTCACCTGGGCGGTCGGGCCGCCGATCGCGGTGTCGTTGCAACGTATGATCGCCCCGTTCGGCGACGACCGGGTGGAGCTGGCACTGACAATCTATCGGGAATGCTATTCCTCCGTCGGGATCTATGACTGTTCGGTGTATCCCGGTGTCGTTGCCATGCTGGACGGATTGCGCGACGCCGGCCACACGATGTGCGTCGCAACCTCAAAACGGCGTGATTTCGCCGAACGGGTCATCGACTACCTTGGACTCCGGGAATACGTCCGCGGCGTCTACGGCGCGATCCCGGGCGGTGCCCTGGACCGTAAGCAAGATCTGTTGGTGCACATTCTCGCAGTCGAACACCTGACCGCTGCGTCCTGCGTCATGGTCGGCGACCGGTTCCACGACATCGAGGCTGCGAAGACCAATTCGATCCATTCCATCGGCGCCCTGTGGGGTTATGGCGGACGGGACGAACTGGAACGGGCTGGTGCTGACGCCATCGCCGCCGTCCCCGAAGAAGTGGTAACCCTGGCCGACCGCTAACCGTTTGCGGTTCGCCACTGCACGCGTTACAAAGTGCCACGATCCGAGGAATCTCAGGGAGGCCGCATTGGACGACGTCATTTCCGGCGCCTACGTCTTCACCGGCGAAAGGTCGGCGCGCAGCTATGCCCTCAACAAAATGGCCAACTCGCTCAGTTCGCCCGAGAACCGCAAGCGGTTCCAGGCCGATGAGGCCGGCTATATGCGTGGCCTCGGTTGCTCCGACACGCAGATCTATCTCGTGTTGCGCCGCGACTGGCGCGGCATGATGGAACAAGGCGCCAGCATCTACCTGTTGCTGAAGATCGGCGCCGCGGTCGGTGTGCCGCTGCCGGAGATCGGCGCCCATACCGCTGGTCGCACCCTTGCCGAACACAACGCACGCAGAGGACAACTGTAATGGCCACAGTCATTGGCGGCATTGGCACGTCTCATGCGCCCACAATCGGCGTTGCCTGGGATCGCGGACAACAGAAGGAACCGATGTGGGCTCCGCTGTTCGACGGCTACGTTCCGGCCAGGCAATGGCTTGACGAAATGCGGCCGGATTTGTTCCTGATCGTTTATAACGATCACGTGAACCAGTTCTTCTTCGACAATTACCCGACCTTTGCCCTTGGCGTCGGCGCGGTGCACGCCCAGGCGGATGAGGGATGGGGGAAGCGTCCATTGCCGGACCTGCCGGGGGATCCGGATTTTGCCTGGCATCTGGCGCGGTCGCTGGTGAACGATGAGTTCGATCCGACGATCTGCCAGGAGATGTCACTGGATCATGGCGTGCTGTCGTTCCTGCCGTTGCTGACCGACACCGACTGGAAAGTTCCGGTCGTTCCGCTGGCAGTGAACGTGATCCAGCATCCGATCCCGACGCCGCGGCGGTTGTTCCGGCTTGGTACAGCGTTACGGCGGGCGATCGAATCCTACCCGAAGGATCGCCGCATCGTCGTGTTCGGCACCGGCGGGCTGACGCACCAGCTGCACGGCAAGAACTTCGGCATCAAGAACGCTGCCTGGGACAACGAGTTCATGGACCGCCTGGAAACTGAGCCGGCCGCTCTGTCCGAGTTGTCCACGCAGGACTACATGGAACGCGGCGGGACCGAAGGCGTCGAGATGATCATGTGGTTGGCGATGCGCGGCGCTCTGGGCGGCAACGTCAAGCGGGTGCACCGGAATTATACGGCGCCACTGACCACCGGTTATGGGTTGCTGGTGCTGGAGACGTAACTACCGCGCCTCCCCTGCGAACCCCGCCCGCAACTCTGCCAGCCGCGCCAGCGCCGCCGCCGGAAGTGGTCCCTTCTGTACAGCGGCGACCGAGGCCTCGAACTCATCCACCGTCGCCATCCCGACCAGGATGGTGCCCATCGCCGGATGCGAGATGGCGAAGCGTGTCGCGGCCTCCGGTAGACTGCCGGCAAAACCTTCCGTTACCAGCGGCAATAATCTCCGGGCGCGCGCCACATCATCTTCGTAGTTGGAGGCCGTGCCAATCGGTGCCGGTGGCGGTGAGGCGATGGGATGGCGTTGCTCGGATGCGGTCAGCGCGCCGCCGGCGATGACGCGAATGCCGACGACGCCCACACCGGCTTTGCGCGTGTGATCGAACATCCGGCCGTAGTCCTGCGCCGGATAGCCCGCCGGCAAAGCCTCACCCGCCGACGGGTTGAGCATGTTGTAACTGACCTGCGCACTGTCGAATTTTTCGGCGTCGATGACCCGCAGCAGTGCTGCCGTGTCACCGACCGCGGTGATACCGAGGAATCGCGTCTTGCCAGCCTGCCGCAGCGCTTCAAAGGCCGGAACGACCTCATTCAACACCTGGTCGGCGCTGAGCGTGTCACCGCCGCCGTTCACAGTGATGGCGTTGTGCAAATGGAAAATGTCGACATGATCCATCTGCAGCCGGGCCAGGCTGCCGTCCAGCGATTGCGTCACTGCGGCGGCGATGCGGCCAAAATCCGCCGCCGGCAGCCGGACTTTGGTGCCCACGAATACGCCGGACGGTTTCAGCACCTGCAGCGTGCGTCCCAGGTTCGTTTCGGACGCGCCGTTGCCATATTGCACCGCCGTGTCGAAGTAATTGATGCCGGCATCCAATGCCCGACCGATGGCTCTCTCCTGATCCGCAGCGGCGCCGCGCACCATCAGCCCGCCCACCGCACCGCAACCAAATCCCAGGATCGAAATGTTCATGCCGGTACGGCCGTAAGTGCGCATTTCCATGTCGTCAGCTCCCATAAAGGCCCGAGGCACGGGCTCGAAGTTTGCAAAGTGCGACCAGCAGGTCGAGGGTCGGTGTAGGAACGCCGGCGATGCGTGCCAGCACCAGAGGCGCATCGAACAAGCCATCGATCTCCATCGGCCGCCCCAGTTCGAGGTCTTGCAAAACACTGGGCTTGTGATCCATCGCGGATTGGCTGGCGACGCGGCCTTCATGGTTGGTCCCTGGTCGGGCGCCAAGCGCCTGCGCAATGGATGCGGCTTCATGCATGACCCGCAAGGCGGCATCACGTGCGGCCGGTTCCGTGTACACGTTCTTCGGTGCCAGACCCGACAGCACCGCCAGGGTGCCGCCCGCGAGGTTGCCGATCAGTTTGTTCCAGATTTCGGTGCGAATTTCCGTCGTCGCCTCGCCACTGATACCGCCTTTGGTGATCAGGTCCGCCAGGGCAACGACACGCGGGCTCAAAGTGCCGTTGGGTTCGCCAAGGACAACCCGGCTTTTGGGTTGTTCGACTTCGATCACCCCAGGATCGATGACCGCACTGGCGGAGTAGACCACACCACCGATGGCGCGATCGGGACCAACTGCGTGCAACAGCACGTCCTCAGGGTCGATCCGCGGCAGTTTGCGGCCCTCATGCGGTCCGCCCAGGTGATTGAAAAACCACCAGGGAATGCCGTTCATCACGAACGGCACGGCAGTATCCTGTTGCAACAACGGACCGATCCCGGCCGCCACCGCCGGCAACGCCGGTGCTTTGACCGTAACGAACACGGCATCCACCGGTCCCACGGTACGCGGGTCGTCGGTTGCCTGGACCTTGACCTTGTGTACGCCATCCACCGCGTGAACTTCCAGTCCATTGGCCTGAATCGCTGCCAGGTGCTTGCCGCGCGCGATGACCGAGACCTCGGCGCCGCCCTTCGCCAGCCGTACCGCCAGGTGGCCGCCGATGGCTCCGGCTCCGTAAACGCAAACGCGCATGAGAGTTCCGTTCGTTCAGTTGTCGTTGCCGGGATCGGAAGCGCTTCCCTGTTTCGGGTCAAGCGGCCGTCCGAACCGCGTGCGATGCATGGTCAGCAGCTCCATCAGATCGGTAACGCCCAGCATGACGGCGTCAACGCCGCAGCGGGGGCAGAGCGGGGTTTCGCCGTCATCGATCCAGTCTATGACCTCGGACGCCTCGTACACCTGGAGGCAATGAAAACAGCCGCACCACATGGTTCTTCCTTTGGGGCTGGTCAATTATACAGAATACCGGTGGGCCCAGGAATGGCACACCATGCCAGGGAAGCGAGCCCGCGTGCGACATCCGATTGTCATTTTGATTTTAGTCACGACCGCGTTGCGCCTTGCATTCGCCGCTACGACCGGACTGGGCGTCGACGAGAGCTATATGGTCGCAACCGGCCATGCGTTCAGCTTTGGCTACTTCGACCACCCACCGGCGGCGTGGTGGCTCTCATTGGCCGCTGCCCACCTCGCCGGCTCCCAGACGCCGGTCGTTGTGCGACTACCGTTCATCCTATTGTTCGCACTGACCACCTGGCTGATGGCGCGACTGGGCGAGGCGGTGGGCGGCCCACGCGCCGGTTTCTGGGCTGCGGTAACGCTGAACCTGTCGCCGGTCTTCGGGATCACCTCCGGCACCTGGGTTTTGCCGGACGGACCACTCGACTGCGCCTTGACCGGCGCCGCGCTATGCCTGATGCGAGCGTTGCCTGCGAAGCGACAGGCCGCATGGCTATATTGGTGCAGCGCCGGTGTCTGTGCGGGTCTCGCAGTGTTTGCCAAATATTCCGCAATTCTGACAATCGCCGGAGCGTTCCTGTTTTTACTCGCGCACGACGGGGCTCGCATATGGTTGCACCGGTGGCCTCCATACGTCGCCGTTGGCATCGCACTGGTGATATTTTCCCCGGTTTATGTCTGGAATGCCCATCACCAATGGGCGTCATTTGACTTCCAGGCGGCGCGCGCCGGGGGTTGGCACCTGCAGCCGCTGGCGCCGCTGATAACCCTGGCTGGCGAGGCGCTGTTCGTGCTGCCTTGGTTCTGGTTGCCCATGGTCATCCTGGGTGCACGGGCGTTTCGTGCCGGCTGGCGAGAGCAACTACTGGCCTGGCTCGCCGCGCCGCCGATCGTGATCTTTGCGGTCATTGCCGCCTGGTCGTCGCAGCGCGTACTGTTTCATTGGGCGGCGCCTGGCTACCTGATGCTGTTTCCGTTGCTTGGCCGTTATGTCGCGACGTGGTGGGAGCGCCGCGGCGTCCGGGCGGCAATCATCGGCACCGCGGTGTTCTGCCTCGTGAGCGTGACAGTCGTCAGCAGCCAACTGCAATTCGACTGGCTGCGTACGGTCATGCCGGAGCACGACCCGACCGCTGAGGGGATCAACTGGATCTCGCTGCGTGATGACCTAACGGCGCGCGGTCTGTTACATCCCGGAACGGTCGTCGGCGTGCCCAACTGGCGTGACGCCGGCAAGATCGCCTACGCTCTGGGACCGCAGGTGACGGTGATTTGCCTGAACCAGGATTCCCGCCAGTTCGGCTTCAGCAATCCGCCCGAGCAGTGGGCCGGCGCAGACGTTCTGTTGCTGGTCGTTGATCATCCGGACACCGTGGTGCCGGCCCTGACCAACCAGTTCGCGCGGATCGATATGCTGCCGCCGTCGGCAGTGACCCTGCGAGGTCGCACGTTGAAGGTGGTGACCGTCGCAATCGGGCGAGGATTTTCCCCACAACCAAACGACCCCTGACCGCATGGGATGCAAGCTTGGTGACCGTGGTGCACCAGTCGCTCCGACTCTGAGGTTTGCCATGACCCGCGGCCCGCAATTGCCCAAAGTCAGCAAGCGCCAGGAGGCTTTCCTCCGCGAAGCCCGGTCAGTCGAACAACGACAGATCGATCACATCGCCCATACGATTATACCCGACATCGCCGGGATGCAGATGATCGCCGTTGTCATAAATCGGCAACATGCGCGCCGGATGGTCCGGATCGCGCAGGAATTTGTCGAAGTCGATTATGGCGTGGAAGGCTCCGGAACTGCGCATCCACTCGTTCACCCCTATTCGTTTCGCGTCCTTTTCGGGCGACCACGCGCCCAACATGAAGGTTTCATTCTCGAACGGTGTGATGGTGCCGCCGAACATCCGGATCCCACGGGAACGGGCGCGCATGGCCATTTGGTTCAGGCCATTGATCAGGTCATCTGCGGTGACGACCTCATGAGCCAGTCCGCTACGGTTGCGCAGATCGTTCACGCCCAGAACAACGATCGCGTGTGTCACACCGGGTTGCGACAACACGTCGCGATCGAAGCGCCGCAGGCCGCTGTCGCCACGCACGTCGTGGCAAATGCGGTTGCCGCCGAGGCCTTGGTTCATCACCCCGAACTGCTTGCCGCCGCGCGCGATAAGGCGCCGCGCCAGTTGATCCGGCCACCGGCAGAACGCGTCGTGCGTCGAAATGTTGCCGTCGGTGATCGAATCGCCAAGTGCGACGATGCCGCCGACGTCATGCGATGCCAGCACATCGATGCCGGACAGAAAGAACCAGTCATCGATGACCCGGCTGGCGAACATGACCTCCATCGCAGTGAAATCACCGGGCGGCGAGAGGTAGTTGAACTGGCGGGCATAACGGCCGGTGACACCAAAGCTCGCCGGGATATCGCCGGGAACATGGATGCTGACCGCAAGATCTTCCAGTGGTGCAACGACAAGCGAGACCGGATCGCTGACCACGAACGACCCGGCTGGAATTTTGACCGAACCCGAGCCGTTGAACGTGACGATCCGATCGGTACTGGGTTGGATCGCGGAACCAGCGGCTCGCTTCGCCACATGCGTGGCGCCAATTACCAGATCCCCCGTGCCTGCCGCATTCGACAGCCGGATACGGATCGTGTTGCCGCCAATACTGACGCGCGGAAACATGCGAATCGTCGGACTGCTGAGCGCGACACCGTCGGCCGGAGCGGGGGTCGCGGTCCAGGTGCCAACCCAATGCGATGCCATGTCGTTCCCTCCTCGTTGCCGGATAACGGAGGCGAAGCATCGGCTGGCGTCAAGCCGGGCGGGGTGGGAAGAAAGCGCCGAGGCGTTGCCCTCGCACTTCTTCGCCCCCGCCCTGCTTGACGAACCGGCCGGTTTGCCGCCCTACTGACCGGTAATGCTTCCTCAGCTTAGGGTTCTGGTCATGCGCCTCATGTGGTTCCATCTGATGCCGTACACCGAATTGCCGGATGACTTCCGCGAGAAGCACCATTCCGTTTGGGTGGACATTCACTCCTCGCTGTTCGATCCGAAGCGCGCACATCTGATGTACAACGATTTCATGGATGAGATGGAGTTCGCCGCCGATTGCGGGTTCGATGCAGTATGCTGCAACGAGCACCACTCCAACGGCTATGGGCTGATGCCGTCGCCGAATTTAATTGCCTCGGCGTTGTCGCGCCGGACCAAAGATACGGCAATCTGCGTGATGGGAAACTCACTCGCGCTGTACAATCCTCCGACCCGCGTGGCGGAGGAATTCGCCATGATCGACTGCATTTCCGGCGGCCGGTTGATCGCCGGCTTCCCGGTCGGCACGCCGATGGATACGACCTATTGCTATGGCCAGAATCCATCGATGCTGCGCGAGCGCTATCTCGAGGCACACGACCTGGTAATGCGCGCCTGGACGGAGAAAGATACGTTTGCCTTCAATGGCCGCTACAACCAGCAGCGCTATGTCAACATCTGGCCTCGCCCGGTGCAGAACCCACATCCTCCGGTGTGGATTCCCGGTGGCGGCTCGATCGAGACCTGGCAGTGGTGTGCCGAGATGGATTACGTCTACGCGTATCTGTCGTATTTCGGTTACAAGGACGGCAAGGAAACCATGGACGGTTTCTGGCGCGAAATGGCTCGCCTCGGCAAGGACCGCAATCCGAACCGGGCCGCCTTCCTGCAATTCGTCGGTGTCGCCGAGACCCGCGAAAAAGCGATGGAATTGTATCGCGAACCGGCTGAGTATTTCTACGGCCGCTGCCTGTTCACCGATCCGATGTGGGCGAGCCCGCCTGGCTATATCACCGAAGCAACCCAGCGCGCCGGACTTACCAGCCAGGTCGGCCGCGCTGCGACGCAAAGTGCCCGCACCCAGGCGCGCGCCACCGAGATGACCGATATCGTCGACAAAGGCTACGTCATTGTCGGCTCACCGGACGACGTTGTTGAGCAACTGACCGAGGTCGCGGAATCGCTCAATGTCGCGCACCTGATGTTGTTGTTACAATTCGGGAACATGAACAAAGATCTTGCGAAATTCAACACGAAACTGTTCGCCGAGAAAGTCATGCCGCGGTTGCAGCCGTTGTTCGGCGAGTGGGAGGACCGGTGGTGGCCGACACCGATGGGAACCGCGGAACGGGCTGAAGTGCCGGCGTTCGTGCCGGGTCTCGCAGCGGAGTAGTAACGACCGCCCTCATCGTCATGGCTCTCCCCCGACCTGGTCGGGGGATCAGCCAGGCCATCGGATGCCGCACTGCGTTGAACAGGTGGCCGGGACAACGCCTGCCCCTGCGAAAGCAGGGACCGGGTCGCAACGGCTAGAATACGCGTTACCCAACACCCAACGCCCCGCGCAAATCCTGCACGACCTTATCGGAACTCCGCTTCCGCCAGCGCACACGTTGCCCGATCGGCGTATTCTCCACCTCCGGCCACACTTTCAGCGCCACAAACACTGGCCCTCGCGCCTTCAGGATTCCAGGCAACTCCGTGCTGAACGCGTCCAGTTCGGCAAAATTAAACGCCCGAGGATACCCTGCACCCCGCGCAATCATGGCATAGTCGACATGCTTCGCATTTGGCACCGGTTGTCCACCGGTCGTCGCATAAACCTCGTTATCGAGAATGAAATGATAAAAATTCGCTGGCGCCTGCTCGGCAATCGTGGCGAGCTGCCCCATACTCATCAGGATATCACCCTCCGAGTCAAACAGGACCACCTTCTTGCCCGGCTGCGCCAGCGCCAGACCGAGACCAAACCCGGAATGCCCGCCCATCGCCGGATCGCCCAGGGGAACATCCAGCACGGTGTCGGAGATGTTGATCCAGTGCCGGCCGCCGCGACCGGAAATCACAATTGCGTCGCCCCGGTGTTCCGCGAACACCTTCAGCAAATCAGCTGTGTGCAGCATGGCTGTTCGCTCCTACCGGTTGAATCCATGGTATTCGTCGCCGACCAGCACGACCACCGGCCCTTTGATCTGCTCGGCCTCCTTGAAAGCGATGGCAATCCGATCGGCGTCGCCGTCGTTCTCCACCAGATAGAACGGGATCCCAAACGCCATCAGAAACCGTTCCGTATACGTCGCGGCGGTGTCAGTGTTCACCCCGTGCCGCGTATAACCCCGATAACCAACCAGCAGCACGATCGGCACCTTCAGCCCCATCAGCCAGCCGCGGATCGAATCGCCGGACTCCATCATGCCGGTGTTCTGAATCAGCATCATCGGCTTGCGGCCCCCGGCGAACAGACCGGCGGCGATCGAGCAGGCGTGGCCCTCCCGCGTTACCCCGACCAACCGCAGGTCCGGATCGGCCTGCATCAACAGAAACAACCAGTTGGTCTCACTGTCGGGCAGCCAGACGATGTCGGTTACACCGTTCTGTTTCATCTGCCGCATCACCGTTTCCGGGCTCAGGGCTGCCGCATCCGTCATCTCGTCTCTCCCTCTGGCCGTAACCGCCGCGGTCAGTTAACCTCAGCGCCTCGCAAAGGGGAAGGAGACCCGGATCATGAGCATGACATTCAAGGCCGGCGACGCAACAATCCATCGGATCATCGAAATGGAGTGCGGCTTTACGCCGGCTCTGGAATTCCTGCCGAACCTGACCAAGGCAGTGCTGGACGAAAACCGTTCCTGGCTGCATCCGGCCGCGATGGATGCCGACGACAATCTG
>Ga0187859_10001846_pt1 | contig 13317 bp, 14 predicted proteins | sample June2016WEW_10_1_2_FD_133019 | JGI IMG/M metagenome (GOLD analysis project Ga0187859, IMG submission 133019) | Peatland microbial communities from SPRUCE experiment site at the Marcell Experimental Forest, Minnesota, USA - June2016WEW_10_10 | ecosystem: Environmental > Terrestrial > Soil >...
TCAAGGCACAGCCTACGTTGTCACCGCCAACGACAGCGTTTGCGGCTCTCCAACCCTTACGCTCAACCATTCCATCCCCGGTCTCGACACGACGTATTCGGTGGTGGATCTGACAGAGCAGGCTACGGCGCGCTACATCGTGCGCAACAATCTGGCGCACGAATGCCGCTGCCATGGCATCATCACCGACTCGCCCTATGGATGGATCGGCGACAACGTATACTTCGACAACTCGGCGGGAGGGATCGGCCTCGTCGGTGGTTCTGGCTTTGGCCCGGGCGGAACCAATATCCTCATCAGCGGCAACTCCACCAGCGACTCGGGACAATCCACACAATACTCGGGTACGATCGCCATGTTCGCTCCCACGGCCACCGGCGAGATTCTCGACCAGCCTTTTTTCGAGAAACTCCGCTTCCGCAACAATGTGTTCGAGAATTTGCCCGGCCCGGCGATCATCGCCACCTCCGCCCGCTACCTGTCGATCGAGGACAGCATGATCGTCAATTCCAATTTGACGCGGTCAAATCCGATTGACTACGGCACCATCCCGACGCTCGATTCCATCGTCGTCTATGAAGCCGGCGACGGCAGGATTTGCGGAACGCTCAAGTCGGGTGCCACCACCGGACCGATTGGCATCGATCCGACAGCCCAATCCGTAAAGGTCCAAGCCAGCTGCAAATAAAGGGTTCCGTATAAGACAACGAAGAAAACGGCCGCGGTGATGACGACGAGGAAGAATCGCCGCCGCAGGCGCTATTGATCAAAAACGCGATGTACGGGCAACATCCTGCTCGGCATGGAAGGCCGATCCGAATTCCCTACGGCGACCCGTTTCCCGATCCCCCTGCAGAACTCAAGATTTCCGCTCGATGGGATCAAAGCTTACACATTTTGTTAGAACCAAATGCAAACCAAAACCAACCAGAACCAAAACTGACAGGCGGGACGGATCCCAATTTCCCGGGCAGCCAATCTAGCTGAGCCTCCCGTCTGTATGAATGTATAAGTGCGACGAGGACGAGTTCTCGAAGCGAAGGGGATTTTGATTTTTCACAAACCCAAGAGGTACTTCACTCTTTCTTCAATGATCGCAGTCGTGGCGCTCTTACAATTCGCGTTGTGCGTTCGATGTTCGTCCTGAACCAGAAAGTCGGCATACATCATTGGACCGATCTGGAAATAAGTCGCCGCACAACATAGCCTTTCCACATCCACAATCCCGAAAGCACCATGACGGGCACGAAGACAAATCGAGTAGGCCGTGCGTAGCCTGGAATTTTGTCAAACGGACTGTAGATGTAGCCGAGAATCGGAATGCTGAATACGAGGTGCATCCAGCGAACAATCGAGCGTTTGGTGGCATCTTTCATGATAATTTATCCTCCCGTTATCGGTAAGAGCGCGTGACTGCTTTCGTGGAACTGGCCGACTCAAGCAAAAGGATAGCTTGAATGGGCCGCTTGTCTAAACCAACTCCGCTACCACACGCTCCAGGTTGCCGAGGAATTTCTGCCAGCCGTAATTAGCGCCCTTGTAGGCCTGCTGCTGATCGGGACGGAAGCCGGACTGCTCCATGCGAAGGTGGGTACCACCCTCCCCTGGAGTCAAGGTCCACAGCACAACGAAGTCGAGCCCCATCGAACTCCAGCTGTAGGAGAGACGTTTTAGGCGATCGACGATCAGCACCTCGCAGTCGATCACACCATTCCAGTTCGGCACGGGTTCGGAGCGGAATTGAAACTTCCGCCCGACCACTGGTTCGAAGTCATTTTTCATCAGCCATTGCGCGATGAGCGGGGTCTCGGTGAGCGCGCGCCACAGCTTTTCCGGCGGGTGCGGGAATACCCTCTCGACCACAAGAGTGCTCTCTGTTGCATTGCTCATCATTCTTTATTCCATCCTTTCCAAAAGGGATTCAAGACGGTCAAAGCGTTCGCGCCAGAATGCGCCGTAGTGACGCAACCAATCCACGATTGGCGCCAGGGCATCGGGCCGCGCGCGATAGTGAGTTTCGCGTCCCTCGCGGCGGTGCCGTACCAGCTTGGCCCGCTTCAGCACCGTGAGGTGCTTCGAGACAGCAGGCTGAGATACGCCCGCGTAGCGAGTCAAGGCGTGTACGGTCTGCTCGCCTCGCCGCGTCAGTTCCTCGAAAATGGCCCTGCGCGTGGGATCGGCGAGAGCGCGGAACACGGGATTGGTATTGGCCGGCCTCACAGGTAAAACCATAACCATATGGTTATGGTTTGTCAAGAGAAACGTGACACAATTTCCCGTGGAATTCTGGATCGGAGGAGTTTTATGTTAGTTTTTGGGAGGGACTGTCGTCGCGGGCGCGTAGCTCAAATGGATAGAGCATCGGATTTCTAATCCGACGGTTGCAGGTTCGAGTCCTGCCGCGCCTACCATCTGAAAACAGACCATTCGTCCTTATTTGGAACCCGACTATCCCTATTGGAGCGCAGCGCAAGATTCTGCATCTTGACGGCCTGCCCGGATTGGGATAAGAATCTACCGTTCTAGTCGCATATCCTCCCCTGCGTGCCCAGCTGGGTGTCCCCATGCTGAGACCCGCGCATTGCCCAGCACCTAAATCGGCACAGGAGAATTCCGATGAAAAGTCTGCGAATCCGTATCGCGATGCTTGCCCTCGCCCTCGCCCCGACTGCCACCTACCTCCACGCGCAAAGCGCACCCTTGCCGCTCGGCAAAGTTCTGGATGTCAGGAAGCTGGCATCCTGCTCCAGCGGTTTTTACAAGGGGATGGCTTGTTATCAGGCGCAGATGAGTTGCCCGAATACCGCCGAAATTGAATTCACCTATGGTTCGGAAGAGCCCTCTGGAACTCCAATCGGGACCGTCGTCTTTCTTGAGGGAGGCAACGGCACCAACGTAGCCGGAGGTGCAGACTATATTGCCAGATATCTCGAGAGCGGTTTCCAGGTCGTACAAATGGCTTGGAAATCGGCATGGGAATCTACAGGGCCGGGAAACGCCGCCAGCATCAAGACAGCGGCGTGCCGGCCGGCAACATTTCTGAACTTCATTTCCCAAAACCTGGCCGCCGCAGAGGGTGGTATGTGCGCCCAGGGAGACAGCGCCGGCTCCGGGGCCGCGGCTTACTCTTTGGCGTGGTACGGGGCCGGCAACTTTTTGGATAAGGTTGAGTTAATGTCGGGGCCGGTCTTCGGCGATATCGAGCAGGGATGCATCGTGCCCAATGCCCCGGTCAGCACCGTGTGTCCGGCAGGTCAGTTCGGCTGCGATGGTTTGTCCTGGCCTGATAGCCCAGCCTACGTCGGCGGAGACATTACCGCCGTTGCCCACTGGTCCGGCGACTCCACCTGCAACGGCAAGAATCCCACGACCGAGGCCTCGAACCTGAGTTGGAAGGCCATGAGTATCGTGGACGGAACCGCGAATCCAAGCTTCTCTTATCCTAAGACAGCGCTGGCAGGCTGGTTATGCAGCAATATCGCCCCGAAGCAAAATAATTCCGCGGCCCAAGGGCAATTTTTCTACGAGCAGTTCACCAACTCCGGCCAGACTGCGGGATATTCCGTGACTCGAATCGACAACTGCAGCGGCAATGAGGGCGTCAGCGACGGAGTGACCCCACAGGGCGAAAGCGGCTTCAACGCCATCAGCCACGACATGATTGCAGGCTGCGTTAAGAGGCACGAGAAAACAAAATAAAAGTCTCTCGCAGTCTGATTTACGCGTGCACCTCTGTGCTCCCGGTGGCTAAGGTTTTGCCGCCGGGCCCGTCGGCGGCAGTTGCAGTTGGTTTTTTGCAGTTGCCGGTTCATTGCTATCCACCGCGCCTCCACGATAAGATAGCCAGTACACACTTCTTCGCTTTCATCCTATAAGCCTTATAAATACTTGCTGCGGGGCAAGTAGAGTGCGACCCCCGCTGTTTACGCGCGCGCAATTGTGCGTCCGCAAATTCCGGTGAGGGAGTTTCCTTTGAAACGAGGCAAGACCGCGGTGATTGTCGGCGCCCAGTGGGGCGACGAAGGCAAAGGAAAAATTGTCGACGTTCTCTCGGAAAGCTTTTCCGTGGTAGCCCGCTATGCTGGTGGCCACAATGCCGGCCACACCGTCATCATCAACGGCAACCGATTCGTTCTGCAGTTAGTACCCTGCGGCGTACTGCGCACCGCCTGCCGCAGCGTGATCGGCAACGGCGTGGTCCTCGACCCCATGGCCTTTCTCAAGGAAGTAGGAGCGTTGCGCGACGCGGGAGTAAGAGTCGACGGAAATCTCTTCGTCTCCAACCGCGCGCAAGTAATTTTGCCCTATCACCGTATGATCGAACTGGCCGCCGAAAACGCTCCCGGACGCGTGAAGATCGGCACCACCTCGCGCGGCATCGGCCCCGCCTACGAAGATAAGATGGGACGCCGCGGACTGCGAGTTGCCGATCTCCTCGACCTTCAGCTTCTCAAAAAGCACATCGAAAACGCAGTGCGCGAGAAGAACATGATTGCCCATGCGTTGTTCAATTCCGAACCGCTCGACGCCGATAAGATGTACATCGAATACGCCGCGGCAGCCGAAAAAATGGCGCCATTTGTCTGCGACACCGCAGTGCTGCTGAATGGGGCATTGGCCGCAGGCGAATCCATCCTGTTCGAAGGCGCGCAGGGCACCATGCTCGACATCGACCATGGCACCTATCCTTTCGTGACTTCGTCGAGCGCGACTTCCGGCGGCGCGGCCACCGGCACCGGTGTAGCTCCCAACGCCATCGACTCGGTGATCGGATTAACCAAGGCTTACTGCACCCGGGTAGGCGAAGGCCCATTTCCTAGCGAAGACAAAGATGACCTCGGCGAGCAACTGCGCAAACGCGGCAACGAATACGGCGCGGTGACGGGCCGTCCCCGCCGCACCGGCTGGCTTGACCTGCCGCTCCTGCGCTACGCCGGCATGATCAACGGCATCTCCTGGCTGGTAGTGACCAAGCTGGACGTGCTTGACGAACTGGCGGAAATCCCAGTCTGCGTCGGCTATCTAGTCGACGGCAAAAAGACGATGGAGGTACCCGCGCAATCCAGCGGCTACGACAAATTGGAGTGTATTTATCACGAGCTGCCGGGATGGAGAAGTTCGACGCTGGGCGTCACGGAATTGGATCAACTGCCCAAGGCTGCTCGCGAATATTTGGCGTTCGTGGAAAAAGAAACTACGGCCAGGATTGGCATGGTGTCCACCGGACCAGACCGCGATCACACAATTGTTATCGACGAATTTGCGGCAGAGTTAAAGAGAGCTTCTTCCCGTGACAAAATCTAGCCTTGACTTCTGACGATTCGCGCAATAAGACTACTTACTACCCTTCCGCAAGGAGCGTCGCAAGATGGTGGTCTTGGCGGTTACCTGGATGGCAAAAGCTGGACGTGAAGTGGAGGTTAGTGCAGTATTCGCAAAGCTCACCGAGGAATCGCGCAAAGAGCCTGGCTGCGCCCAGTACCAGGTGCATCGCCATAAAACCGAGCCGCGCCGCTTCTTCATCTACGAGCAATACAAAGACGATGCTGCGCTCGAAGCCCATCGCACCGCCCCGCACTTCTTGCAATACGCCCGCAAAGACCTGCCGAAAATTGCCGAGCGCATAGAAGGCCATCTCTTCGAACCGCTAGGTTAGCTGGCCTGTGTGGGGCCTGGGCGCCCGCGCATAGTAGCGTCGGCGTCCCGCCCGCACAGCGCAACAAGTAGCAGCGTGCGATCTACTTAGCCAGCTCATACCCGGCGAAAAAGAAGCTCAATTCAAATCGAGCCGTATCCTCCGCATCGGAACCATGAATCGCGTTATGCTCGATGCTCGAAGCCCACCTCTTGCGGATCGTACCTTCCTCCGCGTTGGCCGGATTGGTCGCACCCATCAGCAGCCGCAAATCGGCAATGGCATTTTCTTTTTCCAATGCCAGCGCCACGATCGGTCCGCTCGACATAAAGTCGGTGAGCGAGCCATAAAACGGCCGGCTGGCATGCACGGCGTAAAACTGCTCTGCCTGATACTTGGAAATTTCCAGCATCTTCATGGCAAGAATGTGGAATCCATTCTTCTCGAATTGTTCAATGATGTCGCCCACCGCATTCTTGGCGACAGCGTCAGGTTTCACGATAGTAAGAGTGCGTTGTAAAGTCTTCATAGTTGTTCGTAGTGATTCGCTTTCATTTGGCAGTTTTGATGTAACGCATCGAAGCCCATGATCTGGCTGAAACCCATTACGGACTGTCATCCCGAGCGCAGCGACGGACCTTGGTGTTTGCTTGCAGCGGGCGATGCTGCAGGCGCAGGCAGAAACCAAAGTCCCTCGCGGCGCGAGGAAACCTTTCTTTGCCCGACACGGCCTGCTGAATCTAGACCTTCACTCCCACTGCCGCCGCCAAAGTCTCCCCAATATCCGCCGGAGACTTGGCCACGCGAATCCCCGCCGCCTCCATGACTTTGATCTTTTCCGCTGCCGTTCCCTTGCCGCCGGAGATGATCGCTCCCGCATGGCCCATGCGCCGCCCCGGAGGCGCGGTCTGCCCCGCGATGAAGCCCACAACCGGCTTCTTCATGTGCGTCTTCACGAATTCCGCCGCAGTCTCCTCGGCATCGCCGCCGATTTCGCCGATCATGATGACGGCCTCAGTCTCCGGGTCGCGATGGAACAGATCAAGCGCATCCACAAAGTTCGTTCCAATAATCGGATCGCCGCCGATCCCGATCGCCGTCGACTGCCCGATCCCGCGCTGCGTAAGCTGATGCACCGCCTCATACGTCAGGGTGCCCGAGCGGGACACGATCCCGATCGAACCTTCTTTATGAATCGACCCCGGCATGATTCCGATCTTGCACTTACCCGGCGAAATGATTCCGGGACAATTCGGCCCAATCAGCCGCGAGCGCCGGTTCTGCAGAAACTCCCAGGCCTTCACCATGTCAAGAGTGGGAATGCCCTCGGTGATGCAGACGATGAGATCGAGTTCGGCATCGGCCGCCTCCATAATCGCATCGGCTGCAAACGGCGGCGGCACAAAAATCACGGTTGTATCGGCGCCGGTCTTATCGACAGCCTCCTGCACGGTATTGAAAATCGGCCAGCCTTCATGAGTAGTTCCGCCCTTGCCCGGTGTAACTCCACCCACGACCTGCGTGCCATAAACTGCGCAAGCCTTGGCGTGAAATGTTCCTTCCCGGCCAGTAAGCCCCTGCACGATCAACTTCGTTCGTTTATTAACCAGGATTGCCATAATTAGAATTCCTCACCACTGAGTACCATTGTGATCCCGAGCGCAGCGAGGGACCTTGGTGTTTGCCTGGGACGGCTTTGCCGGTGGCGCGGGCGGAAACCAGGGTCCGTCGCTGCGCTCGGGTGACAACAGTGTGGAGACATGTTCCTCTAAACTCTTCGGGCCGCAGCCACAACTTTATCCGCCGCGTCCTTCATCGTGTCGCTCACCACAAAATTGAATCCCGACTCCATCAAAATCCTCTTGCCCTCATTCACATTGGTGCCTTCCAGCCGCAACACCACGGGCAGCTTGATATTCGTTTTCCTCGCCGCCTCCACCACGCCCGTAGCCAAAGTATCCACGCGCAGAATGCCGCCAAAAATGTTGATCAGCACGGCTTTCACATTCTTGTCGCTAAGCAGAATTTCGAAGGCATGCGCCACCTGCTCGGCATTGGCTCCGCCACCCACATCCAGAAAGTTCGCAGGCATGCCACCGGCATACTTGATAATGTCCATGGTCGCCATCGCCAGCCCCGCGCCATTAACCATGCAGCCCACGCTGCCATCGAGCTTGATGTAATTCAGGCTGTACTTCGAGGCCTCAACCTCCAGCGGATCTTCCTCGGTGATATCGCGCAACTCGCGAATATCGGGATGGCGAAACAAAGCGTTGTCATCGAATGTCATCTTGGCATCAAGTGCGAACAGTCGCCCGTCTGTAGTAGTGATGAAGGGGTTGATCTCCACCAGCGAAGCGTCGGTGTCGAGGAATGCCTTATAAAGATTGGAAAGAAACTGCACTGCAGGATTGATCTGCTTGGCGCTGAGCCCAAGCTTAAAAGCCATCTTGCGCGCCTGAAACGCCTCCAGACCCATGCCCGGATCGATGTGCTGCTTCAAAATCGCATCGGGAGTCTCCGCCGCAACCTGCTCGATTTCCATTCCGCCCGCGGCCGAAGCCATGAATACCGGCTTGCCCTCGGCACGGTCAACCAGAATCCCCAGGTACAACTCTTTTTCAATCGGCAGAGTTTCCTCGATCAGCAACCGGCGCACGATGCGGCCTTCGGGCCCGGTCTGATGCGTGACCAACTTCATGCCCAGCATTTTCTCGGCAAGGTCCCCCGCTTCGCTGACCGACTTCGCGATCTTCACACCTCCGCCCTTGCCGCGGCCGCCGGCGTGAATCTGCGCTTTCACCACAACCCCGGTCGAACCGGCGCTGAATAATTCCCGCGCCGCGGCTTCGGCCTCTTCTCGCGAAGTCGCCATCGTGCCTCGTGGGACAGTTACACCATACTTCTTAAGAATCCCTTTTCCCTGGTACTCATGAATTTTCATAATGATGCTCGTCAGCTAAGAATCGGAAGGAACCTGCTTGCAGCTGGAACTGCGGGCAGCAAACCCTTGATTTTATAGAACCGCAGCGGATTAGAGCAAACCGATCTCCCGCGTCGTTTGAACCGGCAGTACATCTAACTCCAAATCGGGAGCGGGTTCCAGAATGCCTGGAGATCGCTCCCCGGGAGGCGACGCATTGTGAAAGTCCTTTCGTTGAATGTGGCGCGCCCGCGCCTTACGGTCTACAAAGGCACAAGCATCAACACGGGCATCTTCAAGAAGCCGGTCTCTGGCCGCCTGATGCTGCGCAGCTTGAACCTTGACGGCGACCGGCAGGCCGACCTGAGCGTTCACGGCGGCCCTTACAAAGCGGTCTATGCGTATCCCTCAGAGCACTATGGCTATTGGAAGAAAGAATTGCGTGAAAAAGATTTACCCTGGGCCGCGTTCGGGGAGAACCTCACGACAGAAGGGCTCAGCGAAGACGAACTCCATGTCGGCGACCGCTTTCGAATCGGTTCGGCCGCGATCATGGTTCGCCAGCCCCGCATGCCCTGTTACAAGCTCGCGGCCAAATTTCAACGTGATGACATTCTCGAAACATTCCTGCACAGCGGCCGCAGCGGGTTTTACTTTTCCGTAGAACAGGAAGGCGAGATCGGCGCGGGAGATTCTTTCGAACTCATTTCGCGAAATCACACTGGAATTACTATCGCCGAGATGAACCGGCTGTTCGTCCGCGAGAAATATAACCGCGCTCTGTTGCAGAAAGCGATCGCGACCGCCGAGCTGCCAGAGAGCTGGCGCGAGTATTTCTTGCCAAGGCTGAGCCCAGTTGGCCAGGAGTAAGTTCTGGTTTCCTTAGGGGTGGCTAAAGTTCAAGGATTATCGGGTTCAGGAGTTCTGCCGCGCCCGCGACCCGGGTGAACCCAAGGTGCTCCTTTGGAAAATCCTTCTTGTTCCCCGTTACCAAAAAATCGGCGCCGGCCGCAAGGGCGCACGCAATGAACTTGTCATCGCCTGCGCAACCATCTTGATGTAATCTTCGACACTCATGATGCCCACCGCGGGCACTCCCCGCCGGTCAACGACAAAGCGCTCGTGGTTCTCGACGGCGCGGTTCATAATCTGCCCGAACTGCGTGCGCGCGACATGGGCATCAACACGGCGCCCCCCAGAAGCCGGATCCCACGGATGCCCCGATCAATTTGGATTAATCCATGCATCGATGTATCTTTGAGACCCGGCTGATGTCGATGCTCCAGTTATGGCGTACCTGCCGGATTCCGAGTATCCTCAGCATTCCAGTAAAGTCGCCGAGGGTTCTGCATCGAAACTTCGGCACCCACGCATGATTCTCAACGCTCTTTATCGCATCGCCACCCATGGCCAATCGCTGGCCCGCGCCGAAGCGCGGGCCGTGATGTCCGACGTGCTCGCCGGCAACGGCACCGACGCGCAGATCGCCGCGCTGCTCATCGCTTTGCGCATGAAAGGCGAGACCGTGGAAGAGATCGTGGGCTTCGCCGAAGCCATCCGCGCCGCAGCCACTCCCTTGCCGATTTCTTTTTCTGGGTTGAGTTCTGCCGAATCCAGTGCGCTCGACCTAAGCGGCACCGGCCGCGACGCGCTCGCCGAATCCGCGCTGGTGGACACTAGCGGCACCGGTGGCGACGCCGCCGGTACCTTCAACATTTCAACCGCGACGGCATTCCTAACCGCCGGCGCCGGCGTGCGCGTGGCCAAACACGGCAACCGCAGCATCAGCTCGAAGTGCGGCTCAGCCGACGTGATGGAGGCTCTGGGCGTGAACATCCAATTGACTCCCGAGCGAGCCGCACAATGCCTGCGCGAAATCGGCATTTGTTTTCTCTACGCCCCCGATCTGCACTCCTCCATGAAGCAAGTGCAGAAGGTGCGCCGCGAACTGCGCTTGCGCACCATGTTCAACCTGCTCGGCCCGCTCACCAATCCCGCCCGGGCTTCGGGACAAGTGGTGGGTGTCTACGCGCTCGATATGGTCGAGAAGTTAGCCGAGGCGCTCAGCATGCTCGGTCTGCATCGCGCGCTCGTAGTTCACGGCCTCGATGGCCTGGACGAAATCACCATCACCGGCCCGACGCGCATAGCCGAAGCTCGCGACGGTTCGGTGCGCTCCTACGAAGTTGATCCTGAAGAGTTCGGCCTGAAGCGCGCCACGCTCGCCGATATCGCCGGTGGGGATGCGTCGGAGAATGCCGCGATCGTTCGAGAAGTCTTAGGCGGGAAGAAATCTCCGCGCCGCGATGTGGCGCTCTTGAACTCCGCAGCTGCGCTCGTAGCCGCGGGGCGCGTCGATCATTTGGCGGATGGAATCCCTCTGGCCGAACGATCCATTGACTCCGGCGCAGCTGCCGCCAAACTCGCGGCGCTGGCAAGTTTTACGCAGTAACTCCGCGAACGCACTGTTAGCCTCAGCAGCTAGAAGCACACAGGCCCCTGGCTCTTCTCACGATGACAACGCTTGCATTCAACGACGGTCCGGTTCTTTAGGGAGCGGCTTCACCCTCGATCTTGAACGTATTATTCGTCACATCGCTCTCGGGTACGCTCCCGTCGTTGACCACGACTTCCTCCGGCGCCTTCGCAACTTCGAAGCGGATCACGGCATGGCTCTTGCCGCGCACGACAAGCCGCTGCGTAGAGTCTCCGCCAGCGAACCTCACCGTGACCGGAACCTCCGCTCCCGCGGCTCCCAGGTTTGCCACGGTGACGGTGAGCACGTAGGCTCCGGGCAAAGTCTTGCGCACGAAGGCTGATTCTATTTTGAAATCCGGCAGGCCGCGATCGCGATAAACCCAGTCGTCGAAGAACCACTCCAAGTCGCGCTTCGTCTGCGCCTGGATGAGCCGCTGCAGATAAGACGGCTCTTTATCCTGCTCCGGACGATAGGAGGCAACAGCTTTCTTCAAGGCGGCATCGCCGACCATCTCGCGCAGCATCCACCACACGCACATTGCCTTGCTGCGATAAAGTTCCTCAACCGGGGTGTTGACCAGAGAGTGACTCACTTCCTCCTCCGATCGGGGCACGGTCGTCTTTTCGTTTTCCACGGCGCTGAACGCGGAACGGTGCAATCCCATGTAGTCGAGGGCAGCGTGACGTCCACTCTGCTGCTCCAGGTAGAGCGCCTGCGCGAAGTGCGCCAGGCCTTCGTTGATCCACGGCCGCGGCGAGGTGAGAGCCGCATGAGTCATCTGATGAGCCGCTGCGAGTCCCGCAAGCTTGGGATCGGTAGGGGCAAGCGGTAACAATAGGAACGAACCGCTCTCGAACGGGGCCGCGTTGGAGTCGGCGAGATCGGCGGTTTGCGCCTTCCCGTGCGGCGCCCCGAACCATTCCGTGACGAGCGGGATAACTTTGTCCGCCGCATCGGCATAGCCCGTAGCGGCGCCCTTGTGGCCGCGCAGATAATGAACCGCAATGGCAGCGCGCTCGACAACCTCATAATTCGCCATCACAAACGTGGGCACGACCGACCCCAGCGATTGGTAAGTGCAGTCTGCAACGAACTGACCCTTGGCCTCGAGAGCCTTCGGACAAGTGCTTGCGTTCAGCAGCAGCTCGGGCGGCTCGCTTTCGTCGCTGGGCGTTGCGAATTGCAGATGCATGGTGGCAGCAGCCTCGCGGCTCTTCCACCTGCCGACAATTTCAAACACGCTGCTGCCCTCGGAAAAACTTCCTGCCTCGGTGGCGATCGGATACCAAGCCACAAATCCCGCGCCGCGCACGGCCGTGAATTTCGCGCTGATCTGGTCCCAATCGGAGCTGTTCGCCTGCGCCTCGGGAGTTCCGATCCGCGTGAGCCGCGTGGCATCGAGCACGATCACGCCCTCGTAAGCGATCTCCAGAGCCACGGTGCCCCGCGGCGCGACGGCCTCGGGCAGAGTCACGATCGCCTCCGAAAGCTCCCCCGTATGATCGATGTCGGAAGAGTAAGCTTGCGAGACAAATTGCAGTGGCTTCTGCCCGGTCCTGATCGAACGCCAGCCGAGCGAAGAAGAAATCTGCAGCACGGCGATCTTCTGCGTCGTCGCCGAATCGTTCTGCAGAATGAGCGTGCCTCGAACGCCGAGCCGCTGAAGATCGGGATCGACGTGCACATCAAGATCGTATTGTGTGAACGCGAAAGCTTCCCGATCGAGAGAGAATGCACTCGCCACAGAGGCGCAGAGAACACAGAGAATACCAAAGCTGCGGAACTTCATTTCACGCCCGAAGCCGCCTCGTTATTTTTCTCGGCGTTTTCTCTTGCGCGCCTCTGCCGAACGATCTCATACATCACCACCGCACCTGCGACCGACACGTTGAGCGAAGGAACTTTGCCCAGCATCGGGATCGAAACCAGAAAATCGCATTTCTTCTTCACCAGGTCGTGCAGGCCTTTGCCTTCGGCGCCCAGCACCAGGGCGCAATCCATGTTGTAATCGAGCGCGTCGTAGGTCTGCCTGCCGCGCTCGTCGAGGCCCACCGTCCAGATGTTGCGTTCTTTTAATTCTTCCACCGTGCGCGCGATATTCGTCACCTTCGCGATGGGCAAATATTCGCTGGCCCCGGCGGACGTTTTAGTTACCGTGCCGGTGACTAGGGCCGCGCGCCGTTCGGGAATGACCACGCCATCGGCGCCCGCGGCATCGGCGGTACGCATGAGAGCGCCTAGATTGTGCGGATCTTCTACGCCATCGAGCACGATGACAAA
>Ga0187859_10001847_pt1 | contig 13309 bp, 14 predicted proteins | sample June2016WEW_10_1_2_FD_133019 | JGI IMG/M metagenome (GOLD analysis project Ga0187859, IMG submission 133019) | Peatland microbial communities from SPRUCE experiment site at the Marcell Experimental Forest, Minnesota, USA - June2016WEW_10_10 | ecosystem: Environmental > Terrestrial > Soil >...
GAGGGCTGCGAGGCCGGGATGGACTAGAGCTTCGTGATAGCGATATTCATCGCGCGAGCTGAACTGGAGATGGGAGTTGAGGAACAGGCGTAGATCGTCCTTCCAGCGCGTGAGGACGATGCGTTGGTAACGCGTGTTGCGGCTGAAGATTACTTCGTCGGCGTAGAGGCTGTTGTCGGCGGCCGATGAGATGCGGTCCGCGAAAACGGTTCCGGCGGCGAGCAGTGCCAGCACGGCGAAACATCCGGTGCGCAGGCCGAAGCTTCCCCCGAGTTGTTCGCGGAAAAGATATGTCGACCAGAGGGCGACACCGGCGTTCAAGATCCCGAAGACCAGCGCGGAGCGGACCAGGCCGAGTTTGGGTACCAGCAAGATTGGAAACAACAGCGATGCGCCGAGTGCGCCTAGATAGTCGAAGGTGAGGACTTGAGAGACGAGTTCGCGGAATTGGAAGCGCTCTTTTAAGATGCGCATCAGCAGGGGGATTTCGAGTCCGACTAACGTGCCTACCAGGATGACTACGATGTACAGCACCAGGCGGAATGCTTCGGTGTAGGCGAAGGCGAGGAAGAGCATCGAGGAGGAGAATCCTCCGACCAGGCCGACCATTAACTCGATGGATACGAAGCGGGCTACCAGGCCTCGATTTAGGAAGCGCGAGAGGTAGCTGCCGATTCCCATGGCGAAGAGGTAGCAGCCGATGATGGTGGAAAATTGGAAGACGCTGTCGCCGAGCAGGTAGCTGGCTAGCGTTCCGGCTATCAGCTCATAGATGAGGCCGCAGGCGGCGATTAGGAAGACGGAGAGGAAGAGAGCGAAGGTCATTTAGTAGGCGTTCACACGAGTGTGAACGCGGCACGCAGGAGTGCGTGCGCCACGATGAATTAGTGGACGGCGGCGGCTATGATTATGCACATGCCGATGGACATGGCGCCTACCAGCACGGCTAGCGCGATGTTTTTGTCTTCGACGATCTCTTTCCAGAGATGGTAGGGCGTCACCTTGTCGATGATGACGAAGGCGGCCGCGAAAATCAGGATGCCGAGGGCCGCGTAGACGATGGCGTTTAGCAAAGCGCCGGGATGGAATTCGGTCATGGATCATTTACCTCCGATGTATCGAGAATAGCCGCCGTACATGGAACGATAGGCGCCGGGATTATCGCGGATCGTTTTCGGCAGAACTTTTTGCTCATTGACGCGCGTGAGGCTCCAGCCGCTGTAGTGGGCATAAGTGGAACCGCCGAGCAGCATGGCGCCGTAAAGCAGGAAGAGTGGGGATTTCAATCATCACCTCCGGAACTTGGGCCGACGGGCGCGTAATCACTCTCGCGCCAGCGCGCGGATTCGAACCTGGCGGCCCGAACGGTTATAAATATTGGCGGGATCAGCAGCAGAAGGCCGGCGATCCAAAAGAAGGCATGGGTGGGCACGTCGCGATGAATCGTAAGTTCGTAACTCATGGACTGCAATATTCGGGATTCCATTTCGGGCTCGACCCTTAAATAATACTTGCCGGAAGGGACGCGGGGAACGATCACCGAATCGTGGGGGCTGCCTTCGGAACCGTCGCTGTCGCGATAGTAGCTCACTTCGCGGCCGAAATCGAAATCCTGGCCGGTATCCTCATTGATGAGCGCGAAATTGAAGTAGGCCCAGTTGTTGTTCAGATCCGTGCGGACGGATATCTCTACGTTCGAAGTGCGGCCGGTGAGTTCGAATGTCGGGGTGACGAACGCGGCATCGGTTTTCATAGCGGGTGTGAAGAGATAGGTGTTCTGGAAGACCTCGCGGTTCGCGGACGACATGCTGAAGAATAGCGCGATTGCCAGCAACGCGATGTTCAACCAAAGCCAGGTGCTCCACGCCGAGCCGGCCTTGCCTTCATACGGAGAGGGCTGGTTGGCAAAGACTCCGTAGGATGGGGGTGGAGATCCGGGAAGTTGGAAGGCGCCCCAGATTTGTTTTCCGGGAGTGTATTCACCGAGCGACCAGGTGACTTCTCCGGGCGTGGATTCGGCGGAGAGCATGTAGGGGGAAGAAACAAAGTCGCGGTCGTCCACGCAATCACCGACGCGGATCTGCCATGGAAACTCGCCCAGGATGAAGTTGGTCCTGGCGGTCAGGCTGTCGAAATGGCGGTAGCGGCGGCCCTGAAACTCGACGGCGGGCTTGCCGACGGACTTGGTCTCGACCGGCAATGCGCTAAGCACGCGCACGAAGTTCCAGTGACCCTGGTACTCGGTGAGATAGCGGAATCCGTAGTAGGGATTGAACAGCAGATATTCGTCCCAACTGTAGGAGTCGTCACCGGTCTGAACCTCACGCACCTGGAAGCCAATCACCTGGAACGCTTTGTCGCCTAGCTTGCCGCGCGTGCCGAGAGGGATCTTGGGTTCAATGCGCTCCTTGCGCTGAAACTTTTGAAGAATTTCGAACTCGGGCGAAGTTGCATCCAGTACTGAGAGGCAGTTGGGGCAAACGACATTCAAGGTGTGGGCAAAACCGCGCATCTCGACAGGCGCGCCGCAATTTGGACAGTTCAGCGATTTGGGTTTTACGACCTGCGGGGTAACGCTGGGAGTGGTCATCAGGACCATCCCTCGAAGACGCGCAGGTTTTTGAAATGCAGGTCGTCGAATTCGACGGCGCGGCCTTCGAAGAGCAGCGGAGGGTCTTCGCTGTAGTCGATGGTGGCGAATTCGCCGGTGGGTGTGCGCAGATCGGCGAAGAGCATTGTGGTCTTATCAAAGAACTGGAAGGGCAGTTCGCCCTGGACGCCTTTGTAGCGGGCCCTGGTTAGCGAGGTCGCGAGATAGGTCTTGCCGTTGAATTCGAACGGATTGCCGCGCTGGATTTCGTCGGGCGGCGGTAATCGGGGTGGGGCTTTGGTTTGCGCGGAGAGGTCGTATTCCAGTTGCGCGTCGGAGAGCCAGCCATTTGTGCTGTCGTTATAAACCAGGTGCCATTCGTTCCAGTAGCCTTGCTCGTAATGGTAGATGATGCGTCCGATTACTACGAAAGCTTTGTTTTGATAGACGCCTTCGGTTCCGATTTGGATGGGGGACGCGTCGGGAGGCAAGTCCGAGACTTGCCCTACGCGTTCCAGATTTACGTCGGTGCGGACCAGGATGGAGTGACAGAATTCGCAAGTGGTTTGCACGGCGCTGGACCAGCGGAAGGTGACCGGAGCGCCGCAATTGGGACAATTCGCAGCGGGGGCGCTCATGATTGGTAGGGACGGTCGACTTTGCGGATGGATACGTGGGCGGCGCCGAGGTGTTGTTTGAGGAGCGATTCGAAATCGGCATCCTCGCGGGGTCGGCAGCAGAAAATGTTCAGGCAGAGCGAAGCGTATTCGGGAAAAGTGTGGCAGGCGATGTGAGATTCCGAAAGCAGGCTCACGCCGGTGATGCCGCCGGTGTGGGGGAATTTATGCCAATTGGTTTTGCCGAGCGGGTGCAGGTCGAGTTGGCCGATGAGCGCGGTGAAGAGAGCTTCTAGTGAGTGCTGATCGGTGAGCGCGGCGGGGTTGCAGCCGTGTGCTTCAACGATCCATTCGAGACCGCTCATGTTTTTAGAAGGCTAGCACAAAAACCGGGGACACCATTGGATTTTGCTTGGCCGGATACGTTTCGGACGCTTGCCCATGGTGTCCCCAGTTTTTGTGGGGTTATTGGGCGCCGCCGCATTCGGGGCAGAATTTCGCGGATTTCGGAATCGGCTTGCCGCAGTTGATGCAAAACTTTGTGGCAGCAGAGGGCGCTGCCGGTGCGACTGGTGCGCCTCCGGTTGGTTGCGGCGCTGGTGGTGCACCAGGCTCGGGAGGGCGCATAGCGTTCATCATGGTCTGACCCATGGCTAGGCCTGCTCCCAAGCCGACGCCAATACCGGCGGCACCGCCGCCTTCGTTCGCGGCGGCAACTGGGAGAGATTGCGCTACCTGGAACTGCGTGTACTTGCCCATGTCGCCGATCATGTTCATGCTGATGCGCTGGTCGAGCATCTTTTGCAGCTCGTCCGGCAGCGAGATGTTCTCAACGACGAAACTTTCGAGCGAGAGTCCGAAGTCGGCGAAGGAGGGCTTGAGATTTTCGACGATTTTGTCGCCCAGCACCTGCTGGTTCGCGGCCATGTCCAGGAAGGGGACGGTGCTTTGCGCGAAAGTATCGGTCATGCGGGCGACGATGGTGTTGCGGAGCTGTCCTTCCAGATCCGCTACGCGATAGATGTCGCGGGTACCGCTGATTTTCTGGTGGAAGACTTTGGCGTCCGCGATTTTGTAGGCGTAGATGCCGTAGCCGCGCATGCGCACCGCTCCGAATTCTTTGTCGCGAATGGTGATGGGGGTCGCGGTGCCCCAGCGCTGGTCGGTCTCGACGCGCGTGGAGAAATAATAAACGTCGGACTTGAACGGGGACTTGAAGGCTTTGTCCCAATTCATGAGGTAGGTGAGGATGGGCAGAGTTTGGGTGGTGAGTGTGTAGAGGCCGGGGCCGAAGACGTCGGCGATTTTGCCCTCATTCACGAAGATGGCCACCTGGGACTCGCGAACGGTGAGCTTGCCGCCGTTCTGGATTTCCATGTCCTCCATGGGATAGCGGTAAGCCAGGATGCCGTCCTCAGGCTCGGTCCAGTGAATGACATCAATGAATTGCTTGGAAAGGAAACTCATAGGATTTGTCCGGCTCCTTGAAGTATAACGCTGGAGGGAGGGGGTTTGTTCCGGAATCCGGAGTGGAGGCGTGCAAGTGGATGTATCGGGGGGAGTTACAGGTAATTGTCCGCGGATAATGGCCTGCTCGACTACGCGCCTTTGCTTCCGTCGTAAAGTCGTGATCTCGCGCCTTACTTGAACAGCTAGGCATGATACGATTATGCGAGGTGGTCCTTTTAGGTAGAGCCATCGCGGCAATCTTCTGTTTGCTTTTGACTTCGTGCGCAGAATTCCGTCTCCAGACAATTCGCGGCACGAAAGCCGTGTGGCTTAGCAGAAGCGGGGACGACTCTAGCCTAGGCCAACTCAAACTTCTTGATAGAGGAAAGACGACACCTGTAAATGGTCCGCAATTCGTTCCTATGGATCACGGTACGGAGGTTTTCGTCACTGACTACACGAGCAAGCACTGTCAGGGAAGAAGTGTGTTCATAAAGATTCAGGTGAAAAACGGCGATCACAAGGGCCTTGAAGGGTGGATCTGTGGAGCAAACACAACTCATCGCAAAGGGGGCGCGCTCTAATAAAGATCGCCACAAACTGGTACGCTACCCAACTCGAGACCGGGGGCGTGTGATAATAAACTCCTATGAGACTAACCTTCATGGCATTGCTTCTATCAGTGGCTGCGTTTGCGCAACATCCGGCGCCTAAGAATTTGAAGTTGTTGCCCGCGGATGAGAATCTGATTCCGACCATGCGATCGTTCACCGTTGCGTTGGGACAAAAGTGTGACTTTTGTCATGTGCAGGGAGACTTCGCGAGCGATGAAAAGCATACTAAGGAGATCGCGCGGCATATGATCTCGATGGCGAAGGACATCAATGCTAAGTTCCCGGATGGCAAGACGCATGTGACTTGCTATACGTGCCATCGGGGAGCTACCGAGCCGGCGATGGCTCCGGAAGCGGCGAAGTAGGGTCGGGGCCTATCAAAAAATTGTGGGGACACGTCTGCTCACGTTGAGGTTGAGACGGTGAGGACGCTAGCCCGGCATGTCCCCACAATTTCTTACCTCAACAATTTTCAACCACAAATTTATTCGTAGCGGAGAGCGTTCAATGGGTCCACTTTGGTGGCGCGGAGGCCGGGGATCACGGTTGCAAAGAGCGCTACTGAAATCAGAGTGACGGCTACCGCAGTGTACGCCACTGGATCCTTGGCTTGGACGCCCACTAGCACTTTGGCCAGGAGCTGGGCGAGCCAGTATGCCGCGCCCAGGCCGATGGTCAATCCGATGCCAGCCAGCAGCATGCCTTGGCGGACGATCATCCCCAGCATGTCGCGCGTGGCGGCGCCCAGGGCCAGGCGAATGCCGAACTCCTGCATGCGCTGCTCCACCGTGTACGACATCAGGCCGTAAATGCCGATGGCCGCGAGCAACAAGGCCAGGCCAGCGAAGATGGTCAGCAGCAGCGTATTGAAATTTTGCCGGGCTGCGGATTCCGCGATCACTTGTTGCATGGTGCGGATCTTGGCCACGGGCAACTGGCCGTCGACGGCGAGGAACTCGTGTTGAATCGCGACACTGAGCGCCGAAGGATCGGTGGCGGTGTGAATGGCCCAGCTCAACGGAATAACGCCGTTGACCAGCTTGGTTAACCCGTCTGTTATTTGACCCTGGGGCACGTACATGACCGGTTGGTCCGTGCCGCTGGATCCAGTCTCGCGGACATTGCCGACGATTCCGACGATCTGGCGCGTGGGTTCCGCAAAATCGGCACCCAGCCCCTTACCGACGCTCATGGTTTTGCCGATGGGATCGTCATTGGGCCAATATTTCTTGGCGAAGGCCAGGTTGATAATAACTACGCGCTCGGACTTCCCGGTGTCGCGTTCGTCGAAGGAGCGGCCGCGCATGAGTGGAATGCTGAAGGCCTTGAAATAATGCGACGTTATGAAGCGCCATTGTTCGTCGCCATGGAACGGATTGCCCTTGTCGAGCGGGCGCCCATCAATGATGATCGGAAGATCGATTCCGCCCTCAATGGGCAGCATGACGGTGGCGGCGGCAGATTGGACACCAGGAAGCGACTCAATGCGCTGCGCTGCCTGACGGATCATATTCTCGGCCTTAGCCGTGGTGTCGTACTTGCCGCCAGTGAGCGAGGTCTGCATGGTAATGACATTGTGCGAATCGAAGCCGGGCTGCGCGGAACGCAATCCGAAGAAAGTTCGGATCATCAGCGCGGCGCAGGTGAGCAGGATAACAGCCAGCGCCATTTCACTGATGACCAGCAAGCCGCGGACACGATTCTGACGGAGGCCGGTGCCGGAGCGTCCGCTGGTTTCCTTCAAGGCGGAGTTCACATCCATGCGAGAGACATGTATTGCCGGAAATAGGCCGAACAGGATTCCGGTTAACAGAGACACGCCGATGGTGAAGGCCAGGACTCGCCAATCGAGCGCGCTGACGATAGAGGCAGCGTGCTGTTGATCGTTAATGCGCGGCAGGTTTCCAGGACTCAGGGCCAGCAGTGCGCGTATTCCCCAGGCTCCCAGAATAAAGCCGGCCAGGCCACTGAGAAGGCCGAGCATGAGGCTTTCGGTGAGGAGCTGGCGAACCAGGCGTCCGCGGCTGGCGCCGATAGCAGTGCGGATGGCGATCTCTCTTTGACGGGCGGCTGCGCGGGCGAGCAGCAGATTCGCGACGTTGGCGCAAGCGATCAACAGAACGAAGCTGACTGCGCCCACTAGAATCAGCAGCGGCAATCGGACGTCGCCGACGAGCGAATCGCGCAGGGGCATGACGCCGGCGCTTTCGTCCGGACCAATCAACGCCTGATTGGTCGCGCGGAATCGGTCGGCGGCAATTTTCATGTTGGCGTTGGCGGCTTGCATGCTTACGCCCGGTTTGAGGCGGCCGGCGGCTAGCAAATAGTGACCCTGGTTGGTGCTGTTCGGATCAGGCTGGAGGGCGATGAAGACGTCGGCGGGCGGGTCGGGACGAAAGCTGGAGGGCAGAATACCAACTACCGTGTACGGATCGCCGCCGAGGATGATCGGTTTTCCGACCAGCGCGGGGTCACTTCCAAACCGGTTTTGCCAGAGAGCGTAGCTGACGACGACGGCTCTGGGACCGCCAGGCTGATCCTCCTGCGGCGTGAATGTTCGGCCTTGGGCGGGGGTGACGCCGAAAACGCGGAAATACCCTTCGGAAACGTGGATACCCTTTACCTGCTGGGGGCGATCTCCAGAGCCGAGATTCATGCCGGGGCCGGCGAAATCGTAGATGGCCATGGAGTCGAAGGTCTGATTCGCGTTCTTCCAGGTCATGAACTTGGGGATAGAGGTGGAGGGCGAGATGTCGCCCGACTTATAAACGCGCTGGATTCGCATGATGCGGTCGGGTTCCGGATAGGGGAGGGGCTGGAGCAGGACCGTGTTGACCACCGAGAAGATGGCGGTGTTCGCGCCGATGCCGAGCGCCAGGGCGGCGATGGCGATCACCGTGAATCCGGGGGTCTTAATCAGCAGGCGGATGGAGTGGCGGAGATCGGATATAAGGCTGCCCATGTGAAATGTTACGCACGAGTCGAGCGAAAGTTCGCAGAAATTAAGGGTTCTTGCCGGTTTTGCCGATGGATAAGCAGCCAAATGGTGAAGACGCAAGCGCAACAGAGTATTTGGCCCGTTTCGGTGTTCGGCCTGGGTTTCATGCTGATCATCATGGGGCTGTCGGGAGTGGCCAGCATCCAGGAGACGCGGCGGATTCATCAGCAGATCCTGTCGGTGGAAGACAGCTACCGGCACATCGAAAATCTGGTGGAAGGGATTCGCGCGGATACATCCGGCGCGGACATTCTGCGGCGGGACCGGCTGCTGGATTCGAGCGTCGCCGGCGACAACTATGCGCGGCAGTTGAATGGATTGCGTTCCAAGACCCGGACGGATCTGGAGCGGTTGCGCGGCTTGCGGCCTCAACAGGAGAGCCGGGTTCTCGACCGGCTGGAGACAGCGCTCAGAGATTACTGGGACGCGGCCACTGCGGAGTTTCAAGAGAGTCCGCTGAAGAACAAGACGGCCTCGGTGCGGGATCAATTCGCATCCCAGAGCAAGAAGATTTTCGCCGTGACGGAGGAGCTGGGGAAGCTGAACGACGAAAATTTCGAAGCCCGGCGCCGGGAGTTGAGCCACGCGGTGGAGAATTTGCAGAACGACATCTGGGAAACGATGTTTACCGCGCTGATTTTGGGCACCATCATCGCGGGGGCGAGTGTTTTCCGGATCTCCGGGCTGGAGAAGGAATCGGCTGAATACCAGAAGGCCACCAAGCAGGCGGAACAACGGCTGCGGCAGCTATCCCAACAGTTGGTATCGTCGCAGGAACAGGAGCGCAAGGCGCTATCGCGAGAACTGCATGACGAGATTGGGCAATTGCTGACGGCGCTACGCATGGAGCTGGGAAATCTGGAGCGGTCGCGCGCGGCAACCGGCGGAGAAGCGGATACGCATCTGGATCAGGCTAAGAAGCTGGCTGAGACTACGCTGAAAACGACGCGCGACATCGCCATGGGGCTGCGGCCGGCCATGTTGGATCTGCTGGGGCTGGGGCCGGCGCTGGAATGGCAGACGCGCGAATATTCGCGGCGCTATAAGACTCCGATTCAACTGGACGTGGCCGGGGATTTGCGGGACTTGCCCGATCCGCATCGGACTTACTTGTATCGAATCGTGCAGGAAGGTTTGACTAATTGTGCGCGCCACGCACAGGCGAAAAATATTCGTGTGAGCCTGAAGGATTCCAACGGGCAACTGGCGGTGACGGTGGAGGACGACGGCGTGGGTTTCGATCAACACGGCGGCGTGTCGTACGGGCTGGGCCTTTTGGGAATCACCGAGCGCGTGCGGGAGCTGTGCGGCAATATTGCAATACAGTCGGAGCCGGGGAAGGGCACGCGGTTGGAAGTGATGTTGCCTAGGGAAACGGCTTAAAACCCGTTTCTGGTTGCTGGTTTCTGGTTTCTGGTTGCTGGTTCTGGGGTATTCTGTGTTCATTGTCCCTATGAAACAGGAATCCTTCGATCCAGGCTTAACTACTCAGTACAGCGGCGTACTTCGCCGGGCTATCAACAAAGACGGGACGTTCAATGTGCATCGCAAAGGGATGCGCTGGCGTGATGCCAATGTCTATCTGAAACTGATAGATACCTCGTGGCCGCGCTTTCTGACGGCGGTCGCCGTGGGCTTCCTGTTGATCAATTTATTGTTCGCCGGGGTCTACATGCTGATCGGGATCGAGCACTTGCAGGGCCTAGAACCGGAGATGAGCCCTTTCCTGAACGCGTTCTTTTTTAGCATTCACACGCTGACTACGGTTGGGTATGGGAATGTCTTTCCCAAAGGCGTGGGCGCCAACATGGTTTCCGCCGTCGAAGCCGCTACCGGCCTGATGGTTTTTGCGATCGCTACCGGGCTTCTCTACGGGCGTTTCTCACGGCCCTCGGCGCGCATTTTGTTCAGCGATCATTTGCTGATTGCGCCATATCAAGATGGCGCCAGCCTGCAGTTCCGCATCACTAACGCGCGGAGCAATGTCCTGATGGATCTGGAGGCGCGGGTGCTGCTGATGACCGTGGATCCTGTCGATGGGCAGCTGAAACGCGATTTCGTCGACCTTCCGCTGGAACGCCGGCACGTCTACTTTTTCCCGCTGACCTGGACCATCGTGCATCCGATCGATTCCGCGAGTCCGTTATTTGGAAAGACGGCTGAGGACCTGGCCAAAGCCAGCGCCGAGATTCTGATTCTCATCCAAGGATTCGACGACACTTTTAGCCAGACGGTGCATGCGCAGTACTCCTACAGGCACGATGAGTTCGTGTGGGGCGCGAAATTCGTGCCGGCTTTCCGCATCGATTCGGACGGCGACCTGTTGCTGGATGTGAACAAGATTGATGAGCTGAAGGTGGTGAGCTAGGTGCTCGGGCTCGCGTTTGCGATTGGCGTGGTCGCAGGGCTGCGATCTTTCACGGCGCCCGCGGCGGTTTGCTGGGCGGCGCACCTGGGATGGTTGCACCTGGAAGGATCCAAACTGGGGTTCCTGGGGACGACCATTGCGGTTTACATTGCTTCCGCGCTGGCGCTAGTGGAGCTGGTGCTGGACAAGCAATCGTGGATGGCCGCGCGCACCAAACCGGGTCCGTTGATCGATCGCATAATCATGGGCGCATTGTCGGGTGCGGCGCTTGGTTCGCCGCTTGGTCCTATATTGGGCGCGGTTGCCGGTGGCGTGGGCGCGCTGGTTGGCACTTATGGCGGATATCAGGCGCGGCGTCGGATTGTAGCGAATCTGAAAGTGCCGGATCTTGCTGTGGCGCTGGTGGAGGACGCGTTAGCGGTGGGCGGGGCGCTGCTAATTGTCTCGCGATTCTAGCTGTTGCCAAAGACTTTAGCGAGACCATAGTGGCAGGCGGCTCTGATACCTTCCGGGGAAAGGGCACGCTCCGCCGCAATCTCGGCTGCCCCGCGAACATCGTCGTTCACGTCCGAAAAGAGAACCTTGGGTGCGGTTTGCACTTTGCGTTGACTGCCCGGTTGCAGTTTCGGAGCGACTGTGGTCAGCCACAACTCATGGAGCGCAGGCAGCCGCGCGCCGAAGACTTGGAGCGTGTCGTGCATGTACAGAATGTCCTTGGCTTTGTCTACGCGTTCGCGTTTCTTGTGGATCAGAATCTTCTGGGCGATGAAGCTGACCGGGTTGGCGATGTGGATCGAAGCCGTGAAACCGCCGGAATGGAAATCGACGGACCATGGGTGGTCGAGGAGCAGTTCGATGAACCGAAGCCGCTGGGATGCAATGCCAGCGATTTGCGCAGTCGCTTTGCGTCCCTTGGCGCGGTCGAGCTCGCCGCCTACCAGGGGAGACAGGAACTCTGCGTAGAATCCAGAGGTGTCACCTCCCAAGTGATAGTGAGTGGCAGGCGGATGGTCCTCGCCGAAGAATTCTTCGAAGAAACCATGCGCGAGGAGGCGCGAACGAATGTCCTGCTCTCCCATGCGAGGGCGCTCGGGAAGGGCGATGTCCGTGTCTAACGTACTCAGGGGCGGATAGTCCAGAGGCTGCGCGTGAGGATGTAGCCGATAGAGTTGGTGCGCCCAGCCGCCCACGATAACGATGTGGGGCAGCCAGGGTTCCAGGGCAATCAACAAACGCGCAAATGGATCGGATACAAAGGCGCTGCTCATTTGCGGTTCTGAAAGAGCGAGCTCAAGGCTCGGCGCCGTATCTCGCGCGCTTGCTCGCGGCCACGTCCGGGATGCATGGAGACGTCCAGCCACACCTGCAATACGTCTGACACCGGGATGCCTTCGGGCTCTACGAGCGGGCCGAAAACGGCTTTCGGATTGGCGGGTATGCGCACCATCAGATCGGCGGGACGATTGGACTTGCTGAAATCGAGACCGAGCCGGGTCATCGAATCGAGGGTTAGACGTTCCATGTAAATATGCGGCAAGGCGCCCCGAACGAATCCAAGCCCTAGAGCGTCGGCAGCAGAAAAGAGGCCCAAACAGCATGGGGGCTGATTATTAATTTTTCGTGATGCATATTCTCGCAGAGCGGCGAGTAGCTGATCGGGCCCGCCCTTTATGATCCAACGGGCAGGTATCTCATTTGCCGCGGTACGGTTGTCCGCAATCCAGAGGTCCAGCAGTTCTTCGACGCGGACGATCTTGAGCTCTCCCTGACCTTTGTCCAGGAATCCCCGATCGGCTAACTGGTTCACGAATCGGGACGCGCTCATGCCCGAGACACGGGCGGCCTGGGCAAGCTGAGATGCGTTTCGAATTTGCAGCCTAGGGACAGAAATGAGCCGCTCCGGTAGACGCTGTCCGAGCAGGATCTTCAGCATCCATTGATTCAGGTCAGAGAACAGATTTGGCGGGTGTTGGGACGAGATTATTTGCTTGGGTGGGCGGCGCGCCGGAGGTGCGTTGAGCGCTTCTAGTCCTGCGCCGGCGAAGGAACGAAATCCGACGGAATCGATTACTCCGACGGCGACACCGGGAGCGTTCTGTTCCGCAAACCGATGGAGGTGTTCTGCAACCGACTCCGGCACGCGCTTGGATGCCACAATCGCGAGAGGCGCAACCGGCGAGGGAAGGCGGCGTGCAGATGCCTGGGCTTCGAGGATGGCCTGCGAGAGCAGAGGAATTAATCGATCGCGGCGACCCTCCGAGGCCGCTTTCACTTCAACAGCATACTTATGGCGGCCGGCTTGAATGAGTAGGTCCTCCGCCGCGGGCCGGAGAATTCGCCAGCCCCCTTTTCGAAAGAGGTTGGCAAGAATGCGGCGGAAAACAGGGCTCCGGACGGCTGGCATACGACCCTAAGTTTAACATGGCCGTGTTGGTTTCACATGGCCGTGTTGGTTTCACATGGCCGTGTTGGTTTCACATGGCCGTGTTTGTTTCACATCGCCATGTTAGAATGCCAGCCGACTTCGTGTCAAGCGCCCCTTAGCGAGGTGGCGACCACGTCCCACACTTTTGCGGCGATCTCCTGTTCGGGACCGCTGCCGTCGATCAGCCGGACGCGGCCGGGTTCGCGCTTGGCCAGCTCATGATACGCGTCGCGGACTTTGTGGTGGAA
>Ga0187859_10001851_pt1 | contig 13302 bp, 9 predicted proteins | sample June2016WEW_10_1_2_FD_133019 | JGI IMG/M metagenome (GOLD analysis project Ga0187859, IMG submission 133019) | Peatland microbial communities from SPRUCE experiment site at the Marcell Experimental Forest, Minnesota, USA - June2016WEW_10_10 | ecosystem: Environmental > Terrestrial > Soil >...
AAAGGCGATCTCCCGATTTCCAGCCAGTTGCCTGGCGGCTTTCAGGATGGTATCCAAAGGGTGACAAGGACTGTGGTTGCCGGCGTACATGACCAGGAACTTGTCTTCCAGGCCGTGGAGTTTCCGAAACCTGGCCCGCCCGGCGGCATCAAAACGGACCTCGGCGTCGTGCGACCAAGGAGGGATGACGACAATCCTGCCGGCATCAATCCCCTTGTCCAAAATTCGTTTCTGCATGAACCGGTCGAGTACGATCACTTTTGCAGCGTGACGCAGGCTGAACCGGGAACAACGCTCCAGCCAGCGTGCGGCCAGGGAACCCGGCCGGAGCCAGCCTGCGGCCAGGGCTTCGTCGGGATTCAAGTCCATGATCCAATAGCAGAACCGGGCCTGTCGCAGCCGGGCAAACCAGGCACCGACAAATGAAACCAGCGGCGGCGATGTCATCGCCACCACCACATCCTGCCTGGGCAGCCGGAATAACCTCCAGCAGCAGGACCAGAGAAAAGTCGCAAAATCGGCGGCGCGCCGCCAGCGGGCGCGTTTTCCGAATCCTGCGGCTGAGACGCGGAAGATTCGGACTCCATGCCAGGTTTCCCGTTTCGGGAAGACTCTTCCCGGGTCGTCATAGGCCCGCCGGCTGGTCACCACCGTGACCTCGTGCCCGCGCCCGGCCAGATGCAGGGCAAGGTCCGTCAAATGCTGCCCGCTGGATACCACGTCCGGATAAAACGTTTGATTGATCAAGGTGATTCGCATGTTGAGCAGCCTCTCCAACCGGTCACGCGTCACCGGTCACGTAAAATTTCCGGCTGCTCCACCTTGATCAACTTCTCCAACTCACGGGCCAGGGCTTGTTTTGCCTGTTCCGGATCATCGATGCCCGAAATCACAAATTCCAAAACCCTCTGCCCCTGATCGCCGCGGCCGGCCCAGATCGCACGAATCAGATTATATCGTGCCGACTCATGGTCCACATAGGTATCTTTTCCCGCGCCGGCCTCCCAGCGGCAATGGAAGACCTGGACGACACCCTCCCCGGTCTGGAACACGTAACTGCGAATCGGCAACTCCACCCCATGGATGTCCATCATGGTTAATTTCGGGCCCGAAAGGAGCGTCAGACCGGATGCCGTCAGGCAAATCTCCGGCGTGTGCCGTTTGGCGAGGTAACCCGCCACCCGGCCCGGCACCCAACTGAAGTAAAAACCCTGCCACTGCGTTCCATCAGGCTCGGTCCACTCGGCTTGTTGGCCTTTATCGAAACGCAGCAGGTTTCGCGTCGTGTCATCTATCGGCAGGTCCTTCAACGTGGGATTGTCCCGGGGAAAAGCCAGGGTCCAGGCCGGACCCCGTTTCAGGTGCGATTCGCGGCTGTGATACCAGATCTGGACGCCGGCCTCGACCAGTACCAGCCAAATCAAGAGCGATATGGCGAGAACACGGACATTCTTAAAATCTGAAATTGGGAAAGCTTCCGCCGTCGCTTCGCTCTGGCGCGACATGGAAAGCTGAAATAAATTTCTGCTTTCTTTGGCTCGTGAAGTGTCCTTGCTTGTTTCACTGGGTGCTTTCGGAGTTTCTGGTTTGTTTTCTGTTTCTGCTTTCTCATGTCTGCTTTCTGCTTTCTGCTTTGTGAAAAAGAAAGCCAGTCCCCAGAGCGCCAGCGTGCAAAGGATCGCGATCGTAATGCCCGCCGGATCATGATATTCAGAAATGGCGGCAACGCCTTTTTTTGCGGCAATCAATGTCAGCAGCGACATGCGGCAGATATTGAAGGCCATGGAAAAAAGAAATCCCAACGGAACCAGCAGCCATCGGCGCGAACGGCTCAAACGATAAAATTCTCCAAAGAAAAGGGAGATCATCAGGCTGCTTTGAAAGGAACGGATGCCGCTGCAGGCTTCGTCAATGCCCACCATGCCGGTGCCGACCTCGATGACGTTTCCGTGGGTGACGGCGGGCACACCCACCCATCCGAGCAATTCGACCACGATGGCCGCGCTCGCCCGCGTCAGATTTTGAATGATCGGCTGCTCGACCAGCGACGGCCAGGGTATCGCAACCAAAAAGAAGCAAATCGGAAAGGCCAGTTGCCTTGCCCAGCCCGGTCCTTTTCCAAGCCAGATGACACAGAGCGTCAACCCGACGGCCTCGATGCCAAGCAACCACTGAATGGGGTTCCATTCCGGGACGGCAGCTTCAATCAAACGTGTTGGCAGGTAGAGAAACGCCAGACAGGCAAATAAAAGGACCACTGACCACTGACCTCCGACCTCCGACCTCTGACCTCCGACCTCTGTAAAAGCGTGCCAGCGGCGGATGAGCAGCCCGAGGCAAAGAAAGGGAACCAGCAGGCCGTAGCTGTATTGCGGATTGGTCCTCCAATCCACCTGCAGGTTGTTGATCAGCCGAAACCAGAAATACGCCAGCGGCAACAATAAGATGGCCCATTTCAAGACGGCAGGAGACCGGAGCAAGGTGACGGCGGCATTCCGGTTGGTTATGGCCGGAACGGTATGTTTTGGCGTGGACATCGTAAAGCAGTTCGACCGGCTGGTTTACAGGGGTGCTGTTTCCGACGAAACAATTCGCCGCCTCGAAAAAATTGCCGGGTTTCCCCGGTAAATTCCCCAAGGGCTCAGATCCTGCGCGGTCACTGAACCCGCCGATAGGATCGCGTGAGAACCTACCGTCACACCCGGCCCGACCCAGCAACCTGCGCCCAGCCAGGCGCCGTCCCCGACTTGAATTGGTTTCACGATGAGATCAAACTTTGGCGATTTGTAATTATGGTTGCCGGTACAGAGAAAGGCGCGCTGCGAAATACAGACGTGGCTTCCAATAATAATCCGTTCCAGATTCTGCAGCCAGCATTCCTCTCCCAGCCAGACGTGGTCGCCGATGGTCAGCTTCCACGGAAAAGTGATTTTAACCTGCGTTTTGATGGTCACATTGCGTCCGACCTTGGCGCCAAAAGCGCGCAACACCGTCCGTTTGAGTGGCGACAGGCTGAACGGACAAAGCCGGAACAGCAGCAGGCTGACCAGTATCCAGACAAATTCACGCCCTTTGCCCGCGCCCCGATCGAAGTGGGCTGAAGAATAGGAAGAAAGGTCAACCGGCATAAAAGATTTGGTTCGTCGTTGAACTGATTTCTTAAATTACATACTCCGGCCGGGGACCATTCCCCGCCAGCCACTCATACACGCGGCACATCCTGCCGGCTATCGCAGGCCAGGTGTAGGATCGTTTCACCAGTTCCAGCCCCTTCCGGCCCATGATTTGTCTCTGTTCTGCGGAAAGTCCCAGCATTTGGCGCAGTCCATCTGAAATGGCCGTGGCGTGGGGTGACATTTCAATGGCCGCCCCTGATTGTACCAATTCCGGAAAATTGCACTCGCGGGTGAGCAAAACCGGAATGCCGGCGGCAGCCGCTTCCAGAACCGCCACACTGAAGCCCTCGCTGAAAGATGGCAGCACAAAAACCTCCGCCGTGGCCAGGACCTGTTTTTTCTCATCCCCATGCAGAGGGCCCGGAAAGACCACGCTTTTCTCCAAATCATAATCCTTCACCAGGGTTTTCAATTCCTGTTCGTAAGCGGGCTGGCCGGCTCCGGCGATCAGCAGGCACCAACCCCGGTAATCGCGCGCCACGTGCCGCCACGCCTGCAACAAGTTGGACAACCCTTTTTTGGGGTGGAGGCGGGAAAGGAACAAAATGCGGTGCCGCCCCTTCACGTCTGGAAATTTTTCATCCATCATGTCAACAACCTCCGGCAGATTTCCGATCTCCGGCACATCCACCCCGTTGGGGATGATGGCAATCGGATTTTCAAGCCCATAACGCCGGAAGTTGTCCGCTTCGGCGGCGCAGAGGGCATGGAGACAAGCCGCTTGCCGAAGGTTTTTGTCTTCAAACAACCACCCGGCCAGTTTTTTTTTAAAGCGCGAATGATTAAGCGCCCAGGGTTCGAGCATGCCGTGAGGCGATATTACCAGCGGGCAATGGGCCTTGTTTGCGCATATCCGGGCTAACATTCCCGAATAAATCCATAATCCATGACTATGGACAACTCCACCAGGACGCACCCCCATGCGCAGTTGGGCGGTCAACTCAGGTGAAAAACCCAAGGCTTTTGGTCCCAAAACAGTTCCGGCCGTAAACGGCAGGTGATGGCCTGCGCAATCCTCTTCGATCCATTGGTCCCTCAAACCAAACACAGAACACGGGAACCCTCGTTGATTGGTTTCACGCGCCAACGCCCAAACGACCGGGGGAATTCCTCCGCCCTGGCGCGAAAGCCATGATGTAACGTGAACAATATTTGGAGTCGAGTTTTCCACAGCTTAATCCGGCCGGACTGTAAACACGCGCGATCTCATTTCATCGCTGAGTGCTCAAATTACCGGCGGTGTCCCGCCCCCACGGTTGGACAACCCGGACGTTGTGTGGAATGGCCCTCACGCCTCAGTGCGGGATGTTGCGTTACCAGACGCTCTGCAATCAAGACAAGCAACATAGATTTGGTCTTGTCCGAATTTTGAGCAAAACCAATTCGCCGAGAACCATCTCTCCAATCTCAATGAGCGCTCAAATGGCAACCTGGCAGCAATTTTCCCGCCGAGGAAGCCCAAGCCGATGACCTTTACGATGCGCAGCCCCGCACTTTCGAGCAGGCGCTTGATTTGGGTATGACGCAGGTAATTGCCCTGGGGCTGCCAGCCTTTTTGCGCTGACCGCATGCGATGATAGGGCCAAACCAGAATTTTCAGACTCCACAAATTTCCGTGGTTGTTGAATACCAGCAAGCTTGATTCATCACGCAGCCGGCCCGCCAGCGCCCGCGTGGCGGCGACGCGCAAGTCCGGTTCGGCGTTGAGGAAAAATCGAAACGCGGTAATCAGGTCATATTTGTCTTCGATTGCGGCTCCCTTGGCAGTGATATCGCGACAAAGTACCTGCGTTGCGCGCAATCTCTGGCCAGCTCGCGCTGCCATTGATTGCGAAATCTCGATTGCGATGGCGTTGTCCACGATGGTTTCCAAATGCGCTGAAACCCGGCCAGTGCCGGCGGCGAAATCAAGATAGCTGATTTGGCCATGCGTACGGCGGAGGTCTGCGACCAGGTCCGAAAGAGCGGTTTTTTCAAGCTCCCACAGCAGGTGTGCGTAGGAGCCTTCTCGATACTCATTCTCGTCGTACCGGGCGGCGTCCTGCGCAGCGAGAAACTGGCGCTTGTAGGTGTCAATCATGGCTGTGGATGACGTGAGAGTCGGTTCCAGTTGCGGATGTAGAACTCGGCCGCTCCAGTATTGGAAGCGAATCTGAAAGCCAGGACCAGCATTATATCAAGCTTCTGCTGAGGTGAAGCCTTCAAGAGGAACCGGCTCTGAAATTCGCGCAGGCAGGTCTCTGGTCGGCTGGCCACTTTGCCGATGTTGAACGAAAGAAAAAAACATGCCCGGTCCGTCATGGCGGGGGCTGCGGTGTGGGTGGTCTCCCAGTCGAATAGCCACAAGCTTTCCGTATCCTGGGCCATGTTCGACAAACCCATATCGCCGTGGGCGCGGCATACTTCGGCGCCCAGTGGGAGCAAACGGGTCAGCTCCGAGTGAAAGAGCCGATGGCTCGCATTCAGTCGGGCGCCATATTCGCTCCACCAGGAGAGGCCGGTGATCTCTTCTGCGCTCAGTCGCCGATGCGGGCCGGCAATCCGGGCCAGGAGTTCAGAAACATCGGAATTGCGGTTAAACCGTGGCGGCCGGGCTTTCGCTGGAAGAGGCTCAAGCGCAAGGAAACAGTTATTCTCAATCTTGCCATGTCCCAAAACGCGTGGCAGGCGAATTCCTCTAAACCTTTGCCGCCCCAGTTCATGCAACGCGGCGGCCTCTCGTTCAAGGCAAACGCCCTCTTCCACCCTGGCTGCCACTTTTACAAAGGCGACCGGATTGAGGTCCTCGGACAGGAAATGGACGTAGAAACGCTGCCGGGTCGGTTGCGACGGCCATGCCAGAACAGAATACACCCGGAAGAAACCTAAATGGTGGCTGAGCAGATCCATCCAGCGGCGGTAACTGAAGCCCAATTCGTCTGTGAGGGAGGAAGGCCAGTTGCGGGCAAAAGCGAGCTCGGAGCGCGTCATAGCGGCCGTCTGCAATATTCCTGAGTAAAGCCTGCGCCTCACTGTAAATGGCTGGTAGCGCGATATGGCGACACGACGGAGAGTTCGGGGATGTCGCGGAACCGCCAGGACCTTTCTGCCAGCGAAGGAATAGAGGAGATAATCATCCGAAGGCTCGGTTCTGGCCTCGCCGGCTTCAGCGGCTCGCTCGTCAATGCTGCGCAGAGCTTTCACGCGATGCACCAATGCATTAATGCAGGTTCGGCCCGACAGTGTCAGTTGAGGCGGTGCTTGTTGCATGGCGGCGGCCACGGCATCACTAAGTCCTTTGCCGAAAGCGGCAGCGCCCCAATGGGAAATGAGCTCGCGACTGGCGTCGCCAAATGCTGACAATCTGAAAGGCTGAAAAGCTGAAATCTGAAACATCAGTTGGGCAAGCTGTTCGACGTCGAACGGATCAAAGGTGAATCCGTTTTTCCCTTCCTGAACCAGGTCTTGTGCGCAGCCGCAACGGCTTGAGACCAATACCGGCAGGCCGCTTGCCATCGCCTCGTTGACGACCAAACCCCATTGTTCCGTCGTGCTGGCATGGACAAAAGCGGAGGCCAGGCCGTAATACACCGGCAGCTCATGGTATTGCTTGAAGCCGGGCAGGTGGACGCAAGCGTCCAACCGGAGGTCAGAGATCAGACGACAGAGGTCGGATTTTAAAGGCCCATCACCGAGCAGCACCAGAGACCACGGGGCCGAGGGCGGAGGACAGAGGTCTAAGGCCTGATTTCTGTTTTCAACCTTTTCCCCAAGGCTCCCCACTTTCTGCTTTCTACTTTCTGCTTTCTCCCTGTACAGGGCGAAGGCTTGGAACAGTCGCAGCAGATTCTTTTTCTCAACAAATCGCGCCGATGCGAGAAAGAAGTTTTCCGGTAAACCGTACTTGTTCCTGATTTCTGATTTCTGATTTTTGATTTTAGCTGCTTTGTTTTCAAAGTAGCGATTATCCACCGCGTCGTAGCCCAGAAAGATGCGCTCCGGCGGCATGCCCAGTTCCGTCAGATAATCCGCATGGCTTTTCCCGCCCACAAGGCCAGCCGCGCAAAGCCGCACCAGGCGGCTCTTAACCAGTTCGCGCAATGTCGTGCGCTTTTCATCCCAGGCGCTTGATTCCGACATCAGGATGGCGGGCACGGAGTTCGTCGTGCACCATTTTAACGCCGCGAGGGAACATCGGTCGTACCAACCGGGCACCGCGACCGCCGCGGGCCTTAACTGGTTGAGGGTCTGGTTCACCACCTGAAAAACCCGCCGGGCTGGCTGCGATTCCGCTGCCGAACCGGGGAATAGAGTCATCCGGTCAAAACCTTCCTGTCCCTCAATCACGTCCCAGGCATAAGTTGGGTCCACATTCGAAAACTCAACCGCCGTGACTTTCAGCCTTGCGCTGGCCGACTTGAGCCGCGCATGGTGATAGGGGCCGAATCGATAAAAGAGAATGGCCACCTGCGGCCACTTTCCGGGAGAAGTACGAGTTTCAACTGCAGGGAGGCGAGTGTGACGATTTAACTCGTATCTCATTTATACTGAATAGTTCCTGCTGCTTGAGTTGGCGATAAGGTCGTGCGCGCTGGCAAGAAGGAGGTAGCCATCATAACGTAAGATACTTGGGCGCTTGCCTTTTCGCCACCCGCACAAAGAAAGCATCTAGTCCAAGGCGCAAAAGGATACAGATTACCAGAGTTACGCCAATGGACCCGAAAAGGTTGAACAGGGATGGAACACCGCAATGGGCCAATAGCCTGGTGACAGCCGGCAGCATGACCGGCGTGTGCCACACGTAGATGCTGCCCGACATCACTCCCATGGAGAGAAGCAGCTTCGAGTTGGCCAGCTTCGGAATCGCTTGCACCAGCCCCACCAAGAGGGGCGGCACTGCCAAGGATACGAAGGGCAACCGCGAAAGCACAAGAACGCCTAGCACTACAACAAGTACCACCATAATCATCCAAGGATTGGCAACTGTTTCTTTGAAAAATGGTCCGCTGATGACGCCAATCAAGAACGCAGCGAGATACAAAGGCAGCCTGTCGATAGCTGATCCGTGTGAGACCTCTGGATATCCTCGAACGAGATAAAACGTCAGCACCAACAGGAGGACCGCCACATATCCCGATCTGTGATAACGCTGGGTCAGTTTATCCAACCCGCAGACCCCAATCGAAATCACAAAAAGATAGGGAAGAAAATAAAGTTGGAAAGCCGGTGAATGAAACAGACCAGTGGCCAATATTTTGGAATTCATTTCAAACGCGTTGTTTTGGACCCAGCCCAGAGTTACCGTTCCAGCAAAGAACAAATTGTACAAGGCATTGTACAATAAAAACGGCACAAGGAGCGACACTGACCGCTTCTTTACAGTCATGGCGAACGGGACGGAATTATCGTACAGGAAGCCAGAACTGAAAAAGAAGGCCAGCACAGCCCAGTCGAAGAGCCTCGCCATGATAGCTTGAACCCCCAGCGTTTCTTGCGTGAACCGGCCTTCGAAAGAGGAATGAAGCACCAATACTCCAAAAATCGCAACTCCGCGTAAAATATCCAATTCCGCTATTCTTTTACCATGCATTCTTGACGATCAATGACCAAAAAACCAGTCCGGCACAGTTCGGCACCAGAGACCATATCAGCGACTATATCAACTCACGGAGATTGTGGGAAGCCCGGTGGCCTGGTTTTCCTCCATGTAGCCGGTGGTCCTGCATTCTTAATCCGTCTGACTCCTCCACCTATTCCCGCTACCTTTCGATTCATCCTCCACATTTTAACACTTTTTGTCTTCAGGCCATACATGGGCCTCTGTGGTCGCGCTCCGTAGCTTGACGGATGAAGCTGCCGTGCCCTGTAATGATCGAGCCACCAGACAACCATGGTGCCGAAGACAAACGGATAAAGTGCGATAAAACCTATGTCACGACCCATGTTAAATGTGGCAAATAATCCAGTTGCGAAAAGTGGAAGGCGGCCCAATTCTTGGATGCGAAGGTCCAAACGGGCAAGGATTGCCACCCAGAAACTCATCATCAGCGCGGCAAAAGCCGGTCCTATGACCCGTCCAAAATTTACCACGCCCTGGCCAATCATGCCGGTGGAAATGGTGGCGTACACACCGGCCTCGTTGGCGTCCCCGCCTGCCTGGCCGCGGGCTATCGCATAGTCAATCCCCATCAACGGCTTTCCCGGCCACAGCACACGTGGAATGGGATTCACAAGTTCTGCAAAATAACGGGCGCCCCAGTTGGGTTCATAAGTGCCTTGTTCCATGAAGGTGTTGATCCAGCACAACTCTTCATACATGTTCAAACCTTCGTGGTGGACCTTTTCGTCCGTGTCCAAGGTGAAACCCTTTTCCTTGAAGGCGTCAACAATGCTCATGTTGGAGCGATTGGCGATCACAAACCCCATCCAGGCATTGACCAGCAGAAAACATCCACCCAATACCAGGCCCCTCTTCAGCAGTGATCCGCGCAACCGCAAAAATACCCAGCTTAAAACACCGGGAATGACGACGACCAGCATCGTATTGCGGGTGCGGCCAAAAATAAAATAGGGCCAGGACACAAGACAACAACCCACCGCCAGCCAGCGAATCCGCGGGTTGGTGGAAAGCGCCGCCACGACACCAAAGATTCCACCAATCAGCAATTGCAGATTTACGGCTACGATAGAGAGAAAATCAAAACCCGCTCCTACTCGTGCGTGACTCCAAGGGCTTGCATTGTACCCGAGGAATGGGAAGAAGAAATACAAGATCTGATCTTTGAGCATAAGCGCTGCGACTCCGCAGAGAATTGCCCAGATGATTGCGCATCCATAAAATAACCGGCTTAACTGTCTTTGAAATACCGGCTGGCCCACGCCGTGTTTGATCAATTGCAGCATGCCACTGCCCCGGTGCAGATAACTCGCATTGAGCCACCGATGAATCGAAGGTGTGGCCACGAGGAAAACCAGTAAAAACCAGGCGACCTGCCACCACGCGTCCCGCAGGACGTCTGTCGTGAACAACTTGGCGTGATTGTTGGCATAGTCATTGTAAAAGGCATCGCCTACATACCAGGCGGCCACGGTTCCCAGCACCGCAAGCATCGGCACACCACTCGCGTCGTGCACATGCCGGACGGCATGGACGGCGCCAAGAAAAAGTACCGCGACCACCACCCAAAAAGCGAGCGGGAGGATTGAAAGAGTTTCAGACACAAATGAAAAAACTGAAATATTGAGAGTAGAAAGCTAGGAATTGCTGGCTCAGCCGTCTTCGGTGCCTTGTTGACACGACTTTGCCATATTTAAAAGCTGAAATTCAGAAAGCCGAAATTAATTTCGATTTTTTCCTTTCTGTTTCGCTTTCCCATCTCGCGTCTCCCACCTTACCTTTTCCATCGTGGCCCCAAACCTGCGGAGACTCTTCATCATTAGCTCGAGGTTTTCTGTCAAAGCTTCAAGCCCAAAGCATATGTGATATGTGTTTATACCACAAGATGCCCACAGAGACTTTCGCGGAACCGTTGCCATGGGAAACGCGAGGCGCAGCTGCGCGCGGCTTCGCGAAGTTGACGATTGGCTGGCAACATCCTTGACAAAAACTCAAGTTTTGCAACCAATTCATCGATGTCTCCAGGGGCAACTATATAAATGCCATCCTTTTCAATTCCCAGGTCCGGCAAGCAAGTATTGTTCGTTCCTAAAACCGGAGAACCCTGCGCCAGTGCCTCAAGGTAAACCTGACCAAACCCTTCCACCAGTGACGGCATCGCAAATAGTGTGCTGCTGGCATAGATATGTTTGAGTTCTCTCTCGGCGACGCCACGCCGTAACATGACGCGTGGTGTTGTCGCTACAAGCTGTTCAATGCCACGATCAATCACACGGCACACGAGCGTGAGTTTGCTTGATCCGGGTAGCGTCGCCCGTTGCCATGCTAGCAGCAGATGGTGCAATCCTTTGCGCTGTCCGCCGGAACCAACGAACACCACGTGGAATGCATCCGCAAGTGGTCGGACTTCAACTGCAGCCGGCACCTCAATTCCGTACGGAACGACCTGACATTTCCTTTCGTCCGCACCTGCTTCGTGCAGCGAATTTTTCGTAAAAGTGCTTGCGCAAAAAATCAGGTCGGCGTGTTTCCAACAGTCCCGTTCGCGCCGGACCAGTTCCTCGGGTAATTGTCCGGTCACTCCTCCAGAAAATGATTCGCCCACGTCCGGATACCGCGCGCTATCGGCGGCGAGGATGCGCTTTTCCAATCCAGGATGAGGATGATACTGAAACAAAACCTTGCGCGGCGTATGTGAATAGCAAGCCGTGAATGCCTCCCATGCATACGGACTGTAGAGCAACAGGTGCGAGCGCGTTTGCTCCGCGCGGCGCGCCGCAGCCCGCGAGAAATTTCGATCCAGCCTGCTGAATGTCGCGATCCGCGCGCAACCCGTCCGGTGGCGAAGATGCTCAACCATGGTTGTTCCCCACAAACAACGGACACGTTCCATGGGAATCCCTGGATCTGAACGGAAATCAATCTTTGTACGCACCGATTGCGGGCTTAATTTTGCCAGCGTCTTCATCCACGGCAACGCGTAGGCATCCGTGATAAATTGGTCGAGCAATCCAGCTTCGGCCAATGCGACCGGCACCTGATAGGAATCGCGGCGCCCGCGAAATGTGCAGACGTATTTTTCCATCACAACCACCTCACGTTCACCGCTTCGCTCCAAGATCAGAAACCAGCCACCAGTTGTTCAGCTCGCGCTGCTCGCGACCGAGCAATGGCACTGGACGCTGGTTCACTTGCAACAGTTGATGACCGTGTACGGAGAAAATCTTTTTTAACTGCGGGAGAAACCGTTCCTCATGTACCTCGATGACAAAGTAATTAGAGGGACAGATCCATTTCCGCCCGCCCTCTACCACATCCACTTCTGCACCCTCGACATCAATCTTCACCAGTGCATTCTTGTGCTGACCGGGCTGACCCAACGAGTCGAGCGTCATATAGCCGGGTCTGTTCTCGCGCCCGGCATACGCCTGAACCAGTTGGTAGGCCACGTTGTTTTGATCCTGCTCCTCGATGCTGCGGCGCAGCTTCACTATGTGCTGATCTTGATTTTCAATGGCGATGATTACCCCGGCTTTACCCAATCGCTTGAATGCCGCCCCGCAGCCAAAAGTAAAATATCCATCATTCGCGCCCACATCCACCACGCGCGTGACTCGGCGGAGCGCTTGCTCCAGCCATTGATTCAGCTCCCGCTCGTAGAGACCGAATATTTTGCGCAGCGAATCGCGCGGGTTCATAACGATGTGCGCGCCGCGGAATGGTCCGTGCCAGATGCGTACCCGAACGGGACGGTTCGGCAGACATTTTTTGAGCGCGGTCCCAATCATATAAAGCTTTTCGCCGATGGCTTCCTTCAGAATCGCAAATTAGGTGGAATCCAAACGCCAACTTTGGAAAAAACGGCCCAACCAAAAAATCCGTGTAAAGCCACGTCAATTATCCGCTTTAGTGGAACGCCCCTGGCACCGCGTAATGTTCCCGCGCGCCAAGCCGGCAGCAAATCCACATTTTTTAAAAGGCCGAAATTCAGAAAGCAGAAAGCTGAAATCAATAAATCAAACGCTGAAATGCTAAAATAGGACTATTGAACCACCGACGACTGAAACCTGACTTCCGATTTCTACTCTCTACTTTCTGCTTTCTGCTTCGCCCCTTCGCCCTATGACCCTGACGAAATGATCCGCAGACCGTCCGGAGTTATCGGCGGCGGTGGCGGGGATGGTATCACTTGCAACAGGGTAAAACTTGCCAGCGCCGTCCCCGGTTCTTCGCCCTTGAAACGGATTTGGTGCGCACCGGCGCTGAGGCCAAATACCTTGGGAACAATCTGGTCATTGTTCTGAGTGCCACTACCACGCCAACTGACAATGCGTTGCTCAAAACCCGATGTGATTGGCAGGATGTCCCAAATCATGGCTGGATCCTGGGGTGCGGCATCAATATTGACCGCAAATGAATTGGCACTCGTATTGGGCGCATCCACCAACGCCTGTATCTCGTAGTTTCCGGCATTGGCAACAGTGAAATTGAAAACAGCGGTTCCGCTGCTGATGTACCCGGGGGCCGGCG
>Ga0187859_10001854_pt1 | contig 13300 bp, 8 predicted proteins | sample June2016WEW_10_1_2_FD_133019 | JGI IMG/M metagenome (GOLD analysis project Ga0187859, IMG submission 133019) | Peatland microbial communities from SPRUCE experiment site at the Marcell Experimental Forest, Minnesota, USA - June2016WEW_10_10 | ecosystem: Environmental > Terrestrial > Soil >...
AAGGGCTCTGAGTGCAGACATATCTACGCCCTTTAACAACCTGACCCCGCCGGGCGCCTCGACGACCCAGCTCTCAGAATTCTTCGGCTCGGGCCGCCAGTCTAAGGCCACCGTTTTCGTTGACGGCAAACTGGCCCATGTGGATTTGTCCAGCTATATCTCCACCGACTTCATCTCGGCCGGTGTCACTTCGACTTCTACCCAGACCGATGGTTACACGCTTCGTGTCCGCCAAGCATGGGCGCAGGCCAAATTTGATAATGGCTGGAGCTTCCTCGCCGGCCAAGCGTGGAGCTTGGTGACCGAGAATGGTGTCGGAATCTCTCCAGACGACGACATGGGAAAAACGAACGATGCCCGGCCTAAGACGATCGATGCGAATTACAACGTCGGCTTTGACTTTGCTCGCCAATGGGGACTTCGCCTCACCAAGAGCTTTAACAAGGTGGCGTTCGCGTTTGCCTTGGAAAATCCGCAAGGCACGGAGACCAGCCACGGGAACGCGAATAATTTCCTGTTCACCCAGGCGGGTGCCAGCAACAGCTACAACACAACTGCGACCTATACCTTCAACCCCTCGCCCGACATCATCGCCAAGGTGGCGTTCGATCCAGGGTTTGGACACTACGAGATATTCGGGCTGTACGATCGCTTTAAGGATCGCGTATTCCCGTGCGAAGACATCGCCAAGACCACCACGTGCGGTACCAGCACGACCGCGGGGCCGAATCCCTCGGACGCCTATAACTATTCCAAGAATGGAGGCGGTGTCGGCGCCAGCGCGCGCTGGCTATTCGCCAAGCGCCTCACTTTTGGTCTGAAGGGCTTTGGCGGCAGCGGAGTCGGACGGTACGCCCCCGGCGGCTTGTCGGATGCCACCATCAACCCGAACGGTACAGTTCGCTTGATCAAGAACCTTCACGGTATCGGCACGCTGGAATTGAAGACCAAGCATGTCGATTTTTACAGCTACGGTGGAGTCGAGTACGCCAATCGTACGTGGAGCATTGATCCCGTAACTGGCAATCCAGTTGGTTATGGCGCCCCCGGGTTCAACAACACAGGTTGCTACGCTGAGCCTGCGCCCGGCACGAGCACTTTTGTTTCGGGTCCTGTAGGTGCCACTACTCTGGCGAATTGCACGTTTGACGCGCGCGCGCTGATCGAAGGAACCGTCGGCTTTTGGTATCGCTTTTACAGCGGGCCCAAGGGCAGGTTCCAGTACGGCACACAATACTCGTACGTGACGAAAAATACCTGGGCAGGAGAGGGCCGGCAACCGAACGGGATCGACAACATGGTCTTCACCTCGTTCCGCTACTACTTGCCGTAAGAATCAAAACGGTCCCGCGTCGCGGTTGGCGCGGGACCTTCTTTTTGACAGAGACAGTTTGGCGGAAACTCACCTTCTGGAGGGCGCGTTACCCCTTCAGAGTCACCACCGGCCTGGTTTTGGCTTACTCTCCTTTGCCCGGCCGGTGGTACTAACCTGATTTTCGATAATGAATCAAGACACGGAGTTGGCACGCGAAGCGAACGACAAAGGTTCGGGCGCTTTAGTGGACCTGCTTAATCGCCGCCTTAACTTTCTCTGCGACGTTTGCGGGCAGCGGCGCGTAGCTGAGCTGGTTGGTCATCTTCTGGCCGTCGTTGACCATCCAGGCCAGAAAATCGGCGAGGATCTTCCCCTTCTTCGGATCCTGGGACTGCTCTGGAATCAACAGCCAGGTAAAGCTGGAGATGGGATAGGCTGCTTTGCCGGGCGCGTTGGTGATGGAGACGCGGAAATCGGCGGGCATAGTGGCCGAGGCTGCGGCCTCGGTGACTCCGTCGAGCGAAGCCTTGACGAAATTACCCGCGGCATTCTTGACCGATCCGTAGGTGATTTTGTTTTCGACGGCATAGATCAATTCTATGTAGCCGATGGATCCCTCCAATTGGCGAAGTTGCCCGGCGACACCCTCATTGCCCTTGCCGCCGAGGCCGACAGGCCATTTCGGTGAAGGTCCCTTCCCCACTGTCGATTCCCACTCTTTGCTGACCTTCGAGAGGTAGTCGGTGAAGATAAAGGTCGTGCCGCTCCCCTCAGAGCGGTGAATCACGATGATCGATTTATCGGGAAAGTTGACGCCGGGATTGGCCTGGGTAATGGCAGGATCATTCCACTTTTGAACCTTGCCAAGAAAAATTCCCGCCAACGCTTCGGGAGTGAATTTAATTTCGCCAGTGATGCCGGGAACATTGTAGGCGGGTACGACGGCACCGAGCACGGTGGGAATGTGGAGGATTTTGCCTTTAGCTTCTTTTAATTGCTCATCGGTCATGGGGACGTCAGCCGCTCCGAAATCCACCGTGCCGTTCAACACCTGGCGGATGCCGCCGCCGCTGCCAATCGACTGGTAATTGACCTGAACGTCGGGATGCAGCTTGTTATATTCGCTGAACCATTTGGAATAGATAGGATACGGGAAAGTTGCGCCTGCTCCGTTGAGTTGAGTCTGCCCCATGACGGGCAGCGCTAGTACAAGAACTGCCAACAGCAGCGCGATGCGATGGTTCACTCGAGGACCCCTCTGGATTTTGAATTTACGTATTCCATTTTGTTTTATGGCGACAATGTTAACGGAAGGTTACAACTCAGTAAATTTCTGATGACCAACTTTGCTTTGCAAGCACTTAGGACTGCTTCCGACGAATTATTTTCTCCCTCACCCTATGTGGGTTGAGTCGCCGACAAAATTCTTAGCCGGAAGAGGAACACGGAGGGAACCTAGTGGCCCGCGTTTTTATCCAGCCCGATTCGAGAGACCGAGACGGACTTCTCGCAATGACGTTGGCCTCGGGCTGCGCTCCGATTTGCCGCCCTCGTCGATCAGATGCTCCTCTTCGCGGTCACGCCGACGTCGCGCTGGAGTTCGAGCATAAATCCTGATCTTCTGGCAAACTGCTGAACGGCGAGAAGCGGCAACTTTCTGTGGCCAATGATCCTCTGAAAAACGAGCTTCGTATCGCGCCGGGGTGGCCGGGAATTGAGCCGCGCTGGACTTCGAGCGCCAAGACCGGTGTTGGCACCGCGTTGAACCTGCACAGCCGAGTCTGGTTTACGCTGAGCCACGGCATTCTGAACGAAATCTATTTTCCGCGCGTCGATCAAGCGTGCACGCGCGATTTCGGGCTGCTGATCACCGACGGGCATGGTTTTTTCTCCGAGGAGAAACGCCATTGTACCTTCAGCAATGTTCCCTTTGAACCGGGAGTACCCGCCTACGAACTGACGAACAGCTGCATGCAGGGACGGTACCGGATTCACAAAGAAGTGCTGACCGATCCATGGCGAAACGTGGTGTTGCAGAAAATCAGGTTCGTGCCGCTCCAGGGACGACTCAGCGACTATCACCTCTATGCTCTACTGGCGCCACATCTGGCCAATTTCGGGTACGGCAATACGGGATGGGCAGGAGAGTACAAGGGAAAGCGCATGCTTTTCGCGCAGCGCGATGGTTGCGCTCTCGCGCTCGGCTGTTCTGCACCGTGGCTGAAACGCTCGGTCGGATTCGTCGGCGTATCCGACAGTTGGCGAGACCTGGAGCAACATTTTCAGATGACGTGGGAGCACGAACTCGCGGAGAACGGAAACATCGCGTTAACCGCCGAAATCGACCTGGCCGCGTGTGGCGGCGAATTCATTCTGGCGCTCGGTTTTGGCGCAGCCTGGGCAGAGGCTGGACAACAAGTCGTCTCTTCCCTGCTCACTTCTTATGAGACGACTCGCAAGGATTATGTATCGCACTGGCGGAATTGGCAGCAGACGCTGAAGAAGTTAGATGCGAAGCCGCGGGAAAAAGACTTATATCGCGCCAGCGTGGCGGTTTTGCGCTCGCATGAATCGAAAGATTTTCTCGGCGGCATCATTGCGAGTCTCTCGATTCCCTGGGGGTTTAACAAGGGCGACGAAGATCTAGGCGGTTATCACTTGATCTGGCCGCGCGACCTGGTCGAAAGTGCTGGCGGATTGCTGGCCGCGGGCGCGCACGATGATGCGCTTCGCGTGTTGCATTATCTCGAGGCTACGCAAGAGGCCGACGGACATTGGCCGCAGAATATGTGGCTGGATGGTCGTCCCTACTGGACCGGCCAGCAGATGGATGAGACTGCGTTTCCGATCGTGATGGTTGATCTGTTGCGGCGCGAATCGCCGCGCTGCTTCGGCAACGAACGCCGCTGGTGGCCAATGGTGCGCAAAGCGGCGATCTTCATTGCGATCAATGGGCCGGTCACGCAGCAGGACCGTTGGGAGGAGGACGGAGGATATTCGCCATTCACGATGGCGGCGGAGATTTCTGCGCTTTTGATTGCCTCCGATATGGCGGAGTCGCTCGGCGAGTCGACGGCTGCTGAATTTTGGCGGCATATGGCCGACACTTGGAATTTCAACATTGAGCGGCGAACCTATGCGACGAACACCGATCTCGCGCGGCAGATGGGAGTAGAAGGCTATTATGTGCGCATCGCTCCGCCGCCGACGCCGGATGGAGCCGCTTCACCACTGCAAGGATTTGTTCCGATCAAGAATCATCCGCCTGGAGATTCGGATTCGCCGGCGGTGGAGATTGTCAGTCCGGATGCGCTGGCGCTGGTGAGGTTTGGGCTGCGCGCGCCGGATGATCCGCGAATTCTCAACACTATCAAGGTGATCGACGAACTGCTGCGTGTGAAACTTCCGCAGGGGCCCGCGTGGTATCGCTACAATGGCGACGGTTATGGAGAACACGCGGACGGATCGCCGTTCGATGGTAATGGGATTGGGCGCCCATGGCCGCTGCTTGCTGGGGAGCGGGCGCACTACGAGCTGGCCGCTGGGCGTAAAGATTCCGCCGAAGCTTTACTGGGCGTGATGGAAAATTCGACGGATGCGAATCGGCTGATTCCCGAGCAAGTGTGGGACGCGAACGATATTCCAGAGCGCGAGTTGTTCATCGGGAAGGCATCCGGGTCGGCCTGCCCGCTGGTTTGGGCGCACTCGGAATATATAAAGCTGCGGCGGTCGCTGGCGGATGGCCAGATTTTTGATCAGCCCACGCAGACAGTGGAACGATATTTGGTTAAGAAAGTTTCGGCGACCTATTTCAACTGGCGCTTCAACAATAAGCCGCGGACGATGCCCTGCGGAAAGAAGCTGCGAATTCTGATGATCGAACCCGCCATGGTGCACTGGAGCTTCGACGGGTGGTACGACTCTCAGGACAGCGACTCAGTCGATAGCGGATGCGACATGCAGTATGTTGACTTGCCGACAGATTATCTCGCGCCGGGACGCCAAATCGTTTTCACGTTCTATTGGAAAAATCTTGCGCGCTGGGAAGGGCGAGATTACGAAGTGACGGTTGAATAGTTCAAAGCTGACGCGCCTGCGCGCGCTCGCACTGCTAAACTCTTATATCCATAAATCATTCGAGGACTCATGCGCACTCTTTGCTGCTTTGTTATGGTCGTATTGATGACAGTCATGACTGAATCGCAAACTCTGCCTGTGCCGCAGGCGATTACTGATCCGAAGCAGATCGCGTCCCAGCCCGATGCGCGGGTCGAGAAAAATCTTTCGGTCGAGAAGCTTTACATGACGCGACAGGTGGGCGGTGCAACGTGGTCTCCGGATGGGAGGACGGTCGCGTTTATCAGCAATCTAAGTGGGCGCAATAACATTTGGACGGTCGATGCCGAGGGCGGATGGCCCATGCAACTTACGGTGAGCAATGAGCGGCAGACGAGTCCAACGTGGTCCCCTGATGGTAAATGGATCGCCTATATGTCGGATTACGACGGCGACGAGCAGTGGGATATTTTTCTCGTCTCGCCGAAGACAGGGCAAGTCGTGAACCTGACGAATACGCGCGAGATCGCGGAGGAAAACCCTACGTGGTCGCATGATGGCCGGTATCTGGCTTATATCGTGAAGCCGAAGACTTCGTCGGTATTTGAGATCGATGTTTACGACACGGTGATGCGCGAGGTGAAGCATCTGACTTCGGGCACGGCTAAAGACCGGATGAATGTCGCACCGATCTGGTCGGCGGATGGCACCTTCATTGTCTATACGCAGGAACAGGCGAAGGGAACGGATTCGAATGTATTTGTGGTTGACGTGGAAAGCACGCAGAACACGCTGCTTACTCCGCATGATGGCGAGCATCTTTACTCGGCGAATGACGTTTCGCCGGACGGGAAGAGCGTGTTGATTACATCGAATGCCGCCGACGGCTATGAAAATGTCGGTTTGCTCGATATCGCGAGAAAGAAAATCCGCTGGCTGACACAAGACAAGTGGGAAATTTCCGGCGGGCATTTTTCACCCGATAGGAAATTCCTCACCTACACCGCCAACGTCGATGGCAACGCTGACATTTATCTCTATGATATCGCCGCCGGAAAGGCGCGCGATCTCGGTTTGCCGAAGGGAGTGAACCACATTGCGGGCAATCCTTCGCCTTTCACCCCCGACGGGTCGCGCATGCTCTTTTCACACACTGGCCCCACCGCTCCCGGCGACTTGTGGGTCTATACCTTCAGCGACAAGCCATCGCACCCGAACATATCGCATCAACTTACCAACTCGCTCGTCGGGGGCGTGCGCTCGGAAGATATGGTCGAACCTTATCTTGTGCACTATCCCAGTAAGGATGGTAAGTGGACGATCTCGGCGTTTGTTTATGTGCCTTATAACTTGCCGCACAATCCAGAGCATCCGGCGATCGTCTACGTTCACGGCGGCCCTACGGCGCAGACGATGAATACTTTCAATCGCTTCGTACAATACATGGCGAATCAGGGCTACATTGTGATCGCGCCTAACTATCGCGGATCGACCGGTTACGGGAAAGAGTTTCAACAGGCGAATCTTTTCGATATGGGCGGCGGCGATTTGCAGGATGTTCTTGCCGCGGCGGACTTCATAAAACAGACTGGCTATGTCGACCCTAAGAAACTTATCCTGATGGGCGGGAGTTATGGCGGTTACTTGACCATGATGGGAGTTACTAAAGCTCCTGAGGTGTGGGCGGCCGGCGTTCCGATTGTGCCTTTCGTGAACTGGTTCACCGAGATTCAGAATGAGGATCCGGTGCTGCAGCAATCAGACCTGGCGACGATGGGCGACTTAGAGAAGAACAAAGCACGGTATGAAGATCGGTCGCCGATCAATTTTGTAGACCGGATCAAAGCGCCGCTCTATCTGCTGGCGGGCGGGAACGATCCGCGGTGCCCGAAGAGCGAAGCGCAGCAGGTGGTCGATGCGATCAGGAAGCGCGGCGGAGTAGCGGAATATAAGGTCTACGAGAATGAAGGGCACGGCTTCGCCAAAGTTGAGAACCAGATTGACGCTTATAAGCGCGTGGCGGAATTTCTGAAAGCGCACGTTCCGCCCGCCGATTGCGGTTGCTCGCTGAACTAACAGACAATGCCTCAGACGGACATGAACAGGCGCGCGCTGCTGCTCTGCATCACGATGCCACTGCGCTCTGGCCCGTTTGCGGCTCGGATGTTGAATAGCGCCCGCTTATGCCGACCTGAATTATGCCGTTTCGCACAGCGAACAGCACCAGTTCGACCATGGAGTGGAGATTAAGTTTTTGCATGACGTTGTTGCGGTGAGTCTCCACGGTTTTGGTACTGATGCCCAGGCGCGCCGCCACCTGTTTCGATGACTCGCCTTCCGCTACAAGTTGAATTACCTCGCGCTCTCGCGGTGTCAGAGTGGGCGCTGTTTGCTCGTTTTTTGTGCTCTGAATATGTTCAAGGTATCCAGAGAGCAGGATTTTAGAGACTCGACCAGTGAAAAAAGCATTGCCGTGTCCCAAGGCATGGATGGCGGCAACTAAATCTCGCGAAGCATCGGATTTGAGAACGAAGCCCTGAGCGCCCGCTTCAAAGGCGTCGCGAACCACTCGGTCCCCGTCGGCCATGGTCAAGATCAAGACCCTGACTCTCGGATTGTCTTTCAGGATTTGGCGCGTAGCGTCCAAGCCGTTCAGGAGCGGCATGCCAATGTCAATGATCACAATATCAGGCTTCAATTCTTTGGCTTTGTCCACGGCGCTGCGACCATCTCTCGCCTCGGCGCACACTTCCCAGCCCAGATCGGCCTTGATCAGCGAAATCACGCCCTGTCTTATGACATCATGGTCGTCGGCGACAAGAATTCGTAAGCGGCTCATAGGGATGCGCTTCTTTCTTCAAAATGGGGTATAGGGGGAGGAGGAAAGGACCCGTAATCTCGGCACAGGGGGGAGATATCCGCGGCAGGAGTTAAGGGCACGATGGCGCGCAAAGTTGTTCCGGATTCATTGGAGTTGATTGACAGTGCTCCGTTGAGTTCGTCCAACCGTTCGCGCATTCCGGCCAAACCGACTCCCACTTCTGCGGTACCCTCGCCCAAGCCTTGCAACATTTCCGCGGGTATGCCCCGACCGCAATCTGTGATCTCGAGGATGACGGCTTCGGGGTGGTAGAGAAAACAAACGGCGACGCTGGGCGATTGGGCGTGGCGATGTACGTTGGTCAGGCTCTCCTGCAACACGCGGAACAGGGCGATCTCGATCTCTGTAGATAGGCGTTCGGGAGGTGTAGCGAAGTCCAAGGTGACATTGATCCCGCTGCGTTCGCCGAAGCCCTGCACATACCACTGCGCGGCCGCGGTGAATCCCACTTCGTCGAGCAAGGGGGGATGGAGGAGGTATGAGGTTGTGCGAATCTCCTTCAGCGCCTGATCGGCCAGGGCAGCGATATCGCACAGCACGCCGGCCGTGTCCTCGTCGTGTTGAAGCTTGTTTTCAAGGCTGACGGCGGCCATTTTCAGCGCTGCCAGGGTCTGTCCAGTGTGGTCGTGCAAATCGCGCGCTACTCTTCGCCGCTCTTCGTCCTGCGCTTTGAGAAGTTGTCGAGACAGCTTCTTGAGGGCAGCGGTGTTTTGTACGAGAAGTGATTCAAGCTGGGCGCGGGACGGTCGATCTCGGAGATTCTTGACTGAGAGCCACATGGAACCCTTCCTTTTGTCGGCAAGTGGAACCGACAGCTTTCTGGGAATATTTGGATTCTCACATATTGGCATTTGCATCGTCTGTTCACTATTGATCATGAGCCTTGGCTGGTTGCGATCGTCGACATCCACGACCTGAGCAATCCTGAACAGTTTGCCAGCCCTAACCCAATTAGAGTGAAGTCGGGAGTTGCCCATGCGCGCGACACTTCGCTTGCTGAAATCCGTATTCCTCGGCAACGTCTTTAGCCTGGAAGCAGCGGCAATTCCGGGTTCCGGCGTGCCGGGAGGTATGGTTGCGGCCACGGAAGATAGCTTTTTCCCCGCTCCAGCATCGGCTTGCATCGAGTGGGACGCTGCCGTCGCCGTAAAACAGATGCCCGCGAACATGATCCTTGGCGACGCGCAGACCTTTGTTCGTGAGGTCGAGCTACTTCTAAACCGTGATCGTCCGCATCTGGTTCTTGACTTGTCCGAGGTGAAGTGTCTAGACAGCGCAGGTGTTGACGTTCTGCTGCGCTGTTTGCAAGGGGCAAGCAACCGGGATGGCGACCTCAAGCTGGCGGCCGTTTCTCCGGAGCTGGTAAGTACCCTCGAATGGACGAAGGCAGGTCGCATGTTCGAAATTTTCGAGAGCCCGTCGGATGCAGTGCAAAGTTTCTACCAGCAGCGACATTTAGACTAACCAAGCCGCAACCTGTGATTTGAGGTCTCCCGCTGCGTGTCTCACGGGCAGTTGCGGCGTGGGTTGGTAAAAGAAATCCGCTCCATAGAGAAGAACGACAGGCGACCATTGTCCCGCAAGGTCGCCAAAACGCTAGCGCTGTAGACATTCGGCGTGCCGCTTCTTGACGGCTTCAAGGCGGAGCATCAGCATGTAGAGGACTATGCCTATGTTGATGGTTAATACCATCACGCGAAGCAGGTCTGGACCCCAGCGCAGGAGATCGGCTACTTCGAAGGGGATGTAAATGGAGCCCGAGAGTATGGCCAGCCATTCGGCCCACGGGCGCAGGTACCAGAGGCCGTAGGCTTCGATAAAGCGGAGGATTACGTAGATTGCCGCCCCCACGGCGATCTTCCAGAGGCGGACATCGCTGAGGCGGTAGACGAGATTGATGAAGACGCCTACGTAGTGATGGTAGGGATTGACGTGGAAGAATTCGAGGAAGCTTTCGGCGACTCCCCAGATATCTTTATGGCGCATGGAGAAGACGCCCAAGCCGGCGAGAACGACTACGATTCCCTTGGTGAATTCCAGGGTGGCTACGGTGCGCACGCCTTTGATGTGAGCGAGGTCGTCGATTTTGGGGTGGGAAAAGTGGGGGTGCATCAGGTGGGGCCTGTTTGCTATCCGGGGCATGGGCGCGAGTTCAATTTTAATGGGGAAAGGGATTTCATAGTTCGCAATCGGATAGCATCTGAAAAGTACTTTACGAAGGCTCGCCCGCGCAGCGTTTGCCTCATCGGCTAAAAACCCTTTTTCGACTCAACGCATTTATCGCGGCGGTGAACCGCCGCGCCACCTAATAAACCAATCGAAGCCTGCCGTTCTGCCACTCCAATCACGTTTGTTGGCGGACGCTGGCTCGTAACTCTTCCACTATTTCCTGCGCGGCCTTATGAGCTTGTTCGTTCTGGTTAACCTCGAAGGAGATGGCGCCTACGCGAGCATGGCCGCCTCCGCCGTAACGCTCGCAGACCCGGGCTAGATTGACTGTCGGCTCGCGTCGCGACCAGGGGTTCGAACCCACCGAGACCTTCACGCGGAATGAACTCTTGCTCAGGCCGACGCTGTAGATCGAATCGGGATGGAGATAGTAAGGGACGAACTTGTTGTAGCCTTCGAGATCGAGGTCGGTAATGTCGAAAAAAATCGTGCCGTCTTTTTCTTCGGTACGCTGGCGCAGGATGTCGATGGAACGGCGATGGCGTTCGAGCAGCGGCGGCAGGACGTCGGCCACGAAGGGTTCTTCGAGAATCTTGGCGAGCGGCTGGTAGGCGAGGAGCGGAATCATGGTCTTGACGAAATTTCGGTCGGTTGAGGCTTCGATGGCCATGGTTAGTTTCATGGCGGGAGCCTGCATCTCTACGGCGGATTTGGCGTCGTCGTACATAGCGCCATCGACGATGTCGGTCCAGCGCACGAGTTCGGCCACGGGACCGGGATCGAAACCGAAGCGCTCCTGGGCGATCATGGCGATAAAGCTGGTGCAGGATTTGAAATCGGGATCGTAGAATTTGCGATTGCTTTGATCCTGCTCGAAATGATCGGCGTCAGCGGGGGAAAGGAATGCGCTTTCGTGGTGATCGAACCACCACGTGATTTTGGGCGAACTGGAGTATTTGAAATCGACGATGGCATTTTCGTCGCCGTCGAATTGATTCTCGTCAAAGAGCGAGCCGGCGCGATGCAGCAGGCCGGAGTAAACGAACTTGACGTCGCTGCGGATACGCTCGCGGTAGAAGCGGGAGAACAGGGCGGCGGAGCAGGCTCCGTCAAAACACTTGTCGTGATAAAAGACTCGCACTTGCAAAATGGCTTCCCTTCCCACTTCTTTGGGCTTGTGGTGAAAAACAACTAGGGTTGCTGGTTTGGGGATTTATGTCAAGGGCAAGAGAGCAAAGTTTCAAGGTTTCAGAGTTTCAAGGCTTCAAAGAAGGAACACTTTTGAAGGTCTGAAACCTTGAAACCTACCCCTCATCACTTCCTGTGGCGGCGGATTTTGAAGTCGAAGCTTACTACTCCGTTCCAATCGCGCAGAGCGACGATCGAGATGTTTCTCGTGATGTTGTATTCGACTTGAATGATTTGCTGATTCGAAACGCTGACGTTGGTGCTATAGGTGAGAGTTAGATTGTTGGCCACCTGCTGTTCCACAGTGACCTGCGGCCCCCGAACCACGGCGGTATCGCTGGCGAGGCCTTGCGGATCGATTTTTACGCGACTGGCTCCAAACAGGCGCTGGAGGCGGCTGTTGACGGTGCTATTGAGGGCTTGATTGATCAGCAGGTTAGAGGCCTCGCCGCCGAATCCGAAACCTCCGCTGCTATTGGCGGCGGCGGATTCTTCCTGAGTGCGGCCCAGGGCTAAGAGGGCAATGACGTCGGCTTCGGGAAGCTGCGGCTCGGATTGCCAGGTAACTTTTAATCCGTTGGTGACGCTGGCGTCGCCGCGGAACTGTACGGTGATGTCGTAATCGCGCACGCGCGTGGTCGCCTGCAGGTCGATTACCGGCTGCGTTCGGGCGGGATTTGAAAAGGTAACGTCGCCCCGTTCCAATTTGTATTTCGTCCCGTTGAAAGTTACCTCGCCTTCCAGAACTTCGACGCGGCCTAGCACGGCGGGACGATCGGCAGTGCCGCGCACTCTGAGGTCGGCGTTGCCGGAGAGGCGCGCGATCGCGGTTTGCATTTGAAGCTCGGGCGTGGTGGCCACGTGGACATCCAGCTTCAGCCGACTCTGCAGAGTATCGCTATTGGTAAGGACAACCCCCTGTTTGCTCTTTTCGATGTAGGCGCCGAAGTCGAATCCGGGAGTGACTGCTAGCTTCGTGACCAGGACGTCGCCAGTCAGCAGAGCGCCATTGGTGGTGCCGGTGAGGCGGAGATCGGCATTGGCGGTCGAGCTTACTCCGGGGGGGTAGCGGAGACGGACACCACGCGCGGTGGCGCCGAAATCGAGCAGGAGAAGGCCGCTCTCGTAGGTGGCAGAGCCAGTGAGAGTGATGGTGCCGCCGCCAGTGGTACCGCTTAGTTTTTCAATCTGGAAGCGATTGCGATCGAAGATCAGAACGCCGTTGAGATCGCTTAGACCACTGGGGAAATCGTTGTGACTGACGAAAGTATCTTTGACCTCAAGGCGGCCTTGCAGAATGGGGTCGGAGAGAGTGCCGGCGGCGGTCAGGTTCACTCCTACATTGCCGCGCGCGAGAATCTTCGGGTTGAGCGATTGCAGGAGGGTGAGATTGACGGAGCCGTCGAGGCGCAGATCGAGTTCTTGCAGACCGCTCAGATGGGCGCGGCCATGGGCGGTAAAGTCGGTGCCGCTTCCGGTGAGGTGAAGATTTTCGATCAGCACCGATTGGTCGGTGACTTCGAACTTGATGGGGCCGACACTTTGCACTTTTACGTGCGCTACTTCTACGCTGAAGGATTGGAACTCGGCGCTGGCCTTTAAGTCACGCGGAAAGCGCAGCGGACCGCGCACGTGGAGTTTGCCTTCTAACGGGGACTGTCCCGTGATTTTTCCTGGAAGATAAATCCGCA
>Ga0187859_10001856_pt1 | contig 13295 bp, 12 predicted proteins | sample June2016WEW_10_1_2_FD_133019 | JGI IMG/M metagenome (GOLD analysis project Ga0187859, IMG submission 133019) | Peatland microbial communities from SPRUCE experiment site at the Marcell Experimental Forest, Minnesota, USA - June2016WEW_10_10 | ecosystem: Environmental > Terrestrial > Soil >...
ACATGCCAACCTCTCTAACGAGGGGCGGGTTGCCCTTGAACTCATTCGTCGTAATCTCAGACGGACTCCTTCTGACTGTCGGTTGCTCTTTCATGGTTTCAGTTCCGGACTTTAGCGACCTCGGACTGGTCGGTTCGGGTTTGATTTTCCAGCGGTGTTGCTGAAATTGTTTGTCGCTGGTCCAGCCGCCTCGCTGGTAGCAAGCCCATATCGTTCATTAGTTGTTTCCCTCCATCGCCTCTGCTTGATGTGGGTCTCCGATCCATCTGATAATCGGTTCCCCTCGATACCCGTGTTTCCACAGGAACCACGCGAAGGTGATCATGCCCGCCTTAACCGTCGCCCTGGGCCTCATGAACGGCAGACGAAAACTAAAAACGTAAACTTTCTCCAAAGGGGTTGACTCGAACATCGCCTTCCGCCTGTTTCCTTCGAGGAAATTTAATCGCAGGAGCAGGGCCACCTTGTCCGTCGTCGCCTCCAACGCCCGCTCTACAAATTGTTGAGCATGGCAAAAGGGAGGATTTGTTACGATGGAAGCCACCTTCGGGAGGTTTGTCGTAGCATCAAGAAAATCGACACCGCCTTCGCAGTAACCGTATTCGTAGCGATCCGTGGAAATAACGTCGTAACCGTGTTCAATCAGAACCGAGCTGATTGCTCCGGTTCCTGCGGCCGGTTCCCAAATTGGCCCCACAAAAGTCTCTCGCTGTAAAAGCGGCTCTATGGCTATCCGATGTGTCGGATAGAAGTCATGCGGTGAGCGGTCATTGCCGAACCCAATGATCCGGTGCCCAACCGAAGCCATGCGACCCCGCTCTTCGGGGCGGCATGCGGTGTTCAGTTGGTTGACTGGTAGGACCATTGGATTTCTCGTTTATTGGGGAATTACGTCAGACCCCGGGTATGATTTGGGACTGGCTTCGGCTTCATCCGGGAACTGACGGACCTGCAACGCTGGCGGGAAGTCCGCCATGTCCCCGCCCTTGAGACCTTTCTTGCCAGCCAATCGGGAAAGATGCGTCCCAAGTTGCTTCATAAAGAACGGGACATGATGCTTTTGAGCCGACGCCAGGATTTCCAGTGCCCAGTCGGTGTTGAACGGTCTGGCTTTCTGCCCGCTTTCCCCGCCCGCAATGATCCAATCAATGCCCTGCAAGTCCGGTTCGCCCACCGATTCCAACAGCGGTTCAAAGCTGACAAACTTTCGCTGGCAATGCGTTTTTCGCAAGATGTGCAACCGTGGCAGTCCATGCTGGCGGTTCTCGACGCTGACGCCGAAAAAGATGTGGCAACAAGCGGCGGCGACCGCCAGTTTGCCTTCCAGCAGGTGTTGCATCCTCTCAGCCCGTTTGGTCAGGATTTGGAATTGATGCCAGTTGGCCTGCACCATGGTGATTCCGCATTGGATGATGTAGTCGTCAGGAATGTCTTCGTGGAACAAATCGGACATGCTGTTTACGAAGATCCGCATGGGGGTTTTCCAGGCCAGTGGTTCATCTATTTTCTCGGGGACCAGCCGGAGGTCAAAGCCCTGTTCAAACGGATGCCCTGGGACGCCACGGAACCGTTCGGCGAAAGTCTCGGCGTAGCAGTACTTACAGCCTGGGCTGACCTTCGAGCATCCACGGACAGGGTTCCAGGTGCCGTTCGTCCACTCTATGGAGGATTCCTTACTCATTTGGGGTTCCGTTCTTGGCAATGGCTTCTGCCAACTGACGTTGGCGATCGCGATTGGCCTCTTGTACGGCCTGTTGGCCGTTTTTGGCGGGAGGGGTAATGACCTCGGTTCCCGCATGGCCAGAAGCTTGCGACTTTGCGACTAGTCGCAAAGTCGCATCATTTCCAGGCTCCCGCATGGCCTTGCGGCGACGGTAGTAGGTTGCTCGGTCATGTCCTGTCAGTTCTTTAAACCTCTTTGCCCTCTGGTACTGCGACAGGGTCTTGTCCTGAAGTAGCGTGTTGATGACGGCTGTGACGGGATCAATGTTGAGCTCTTGCAGAATGTCCTGCTTCCAGTCCAGACCGGCCTTTTTGGATTCTTTAGCCTTCAGGTACACACGCATTGACAGCCGATTCAGTTGGGAAATGTAGGGTTCAACGAACCGGACAATCTCTTTGTCCTTGAACCAAGTCTGTACCTCCCGATGAACTTCGTCGGGGCTGGGGCAGAAATAAATTAACCGAGCACGGTCCGCCAGGGCCCGCAGGTTGGCTGTATGCAGGGACCAGTCATTGCTGATGAGCAGGATGGGGCCCTTCAAATAGAATTCTCGGGGGACTCGATCATCATCTTCATCATCCTTGTCTCGTAAACGACCCGTCATCGAAAGCCATGACATCAATCGTTTGGCTTCGTTTTCGGTTGCGGCCTTCAACATTTTGACCATGATTTTGTCGTGGTAGATTTCGTCCAGGTCGTCGATCAAAATGATGTCGTCCTTGTATTCGTAGAATTTGAGATAGACGCCAAGAGGAGCGGCATGGCACTTGATGGGTCTGATCCCCTTGCAGAACCTCTTTGCCCGCCATGACTTGCCCAAACCACCGTCGCCGACAAGAATCATGAAGCGAATATCCCCGTTAGCGAAGGCTCTGAGGTTATCGTCCAATTTTGTGAAGGTTCGGATATTCATTTTTGCATTGTCCTGTTGTTGCCCATAACCCTCAGCTCGCTCCTTGTTCAACCAACTCGGCAACGGGTAGCTCTTCCGAGGCGGCACCAGCCTCACCTCGTTTGTTCAGTTTCTGCCAGACCGCCAGAATGCGGTTGCGAATGATTTCGCAGTCGGCTTCATGTTCCTCAACCGAGAGGCATGTCCGTCCTGTTCGTAGGCAAGCCTCGGCCATGGTCCCGCCGCCCGAACAGACCTCAAAAACCTCCTGCCCCTCCTCAGTCAACAGCTCAACCAGCTCGATACAGCCCCCGACTGACAGGCCAAATTCATGATGGGATTTGTCCCGAAAGTTGCTGGTGACCAACGACCGCTTCATATCTCTGGGCTTCCACTCGGTTGCATCGAAGCGTTGGAAAATGAGAACAAGCTTATGGTTTGCGTTGACCCGAATCGTTGGGCAGTAGCAGGACTGGCCAGGGCAATGGTAAACAATCTCGGTGCGAAACTTCAGAATCTGGGACATCGCTATAAGAATCGGCAACCAACCCTCAGAGCCGACCATCACCGTCAAGACGCCATTCTGAGACAATCCGCCTGCTGCGCAAATCTTCGCCAGTTCGATGTAATCTTCGGGTTGGTCCCATAGCAAATCTCCGAAGATGAAGCTGCGGTCTTTGATTTCAATGTCTTGGAAGCGTTTGCAGATGACGGGGTAACTCTGGAAGATGCTCTCCCTGGTCAAGGGCGGCACGGCTACGGCAATAACCGCCTCGTTGACAAGGTTCTTCCCTTTGATGAAATTGTCGTACGGACGCTTGACCCGATTGGTATCGTCCATGCTGGTAACGATTTTTTGCAAATCGGGGTTTTGGGGGTCGGCTGCCAACGCATCGCAAATCTCCATCGCCTTTCGAAGCGTCGTCTTCCCCATGCCGAACGCCTTCGCAACCTTATCGTCCGACCTCCCCCCTTCGTCCGCTTTGGACAGACGTTGCCCTTTCATCTGCCGCTGCCTTGCCCGCTCCTGCTCCATGGGCAGCAGGGTCTTCGCCATCGCCACGGCCTCGGAGATGGTCAGCGGCTTGGTGCAGAGATACATGTCCCGCTGGGCCTGTAGCAGGGCAAGGCCATCGTCGAGATTCTGAGCGACTACGCCCCATATTTCGGCCCAGCCGTTCAACTCAGCGGCGCGGATACGACGGAGGCCCTTTACAAGGGTATTGTCGGGTCGAACGATGATGGGAACCAACTGACCCCGCTGTTTCATCCTCGCCGCCAGTTCGGGAATGTCTCCGAGGTCATGGCGGAAACGCTCGCCGATGATGATGTCGGCGATGGGCAGCATGACCTTGCCGATTGCATCAGGCCCGAGCTTCTGCCGAATCGACGATTCGTTTTGCGGTTGGCGGATCTCAGTACAATTGATTGTTGTCATTGTTTTCATCCCATTAGCTAACGCCGTGGCAGTACGCATTTCCGGGTCGCTGCAAAGCTATTGCCGATTGCATCCATTTTGGTTGTCGCGCCGTTATTCATTCGTAATTGCAGGTAACGGTTTGGCGGCCGTCTTTTCCGGGTTCGTCTGCTTGGTCGCGTCGGTAGCAGGCGGCGCTCATCGCGACCGGAGAAACGGGCGACAGGAGCCGACAGGGGCGTTGATTGCGGGAATATTGAATTACCACCCATCAAGTGCAAATCGGCTACTGTCGACGCAGGTGACGAGTGCGCTAGAAGTCCCCAAAGTCATTATCAACAGACATTGACTTCAGAAGTGTCAAACATTTACACTAAACATTGGCGATTATACTTATGGCGACCGCTCCACCAGAAATCCTGCCGATTGTGAAAAAGCTCTGTGAGCGCAACGAACTCGATACGCAAGAATTCAATGAGCTTTCCTTTAAAATATTTGGCCCTTGTGTGAATTCCGGCCGGTTTGACTTTATAAAAAAGGCCGTCGGAACCACAGACAATGCCGAGGCACGGGATACGGCATATTGCGAATTGGCTAGCGAGTTCTGTCGGAAGGACACTTGGAAAAAAGCCTTGAAGACGATCGGGGATGGCATTTCCGATGCCATTTCCAACGAGAAACAGTTGATTGCTTACCTACGCGCATCGGCTTGGAACGCCCTTGACGATTGGCTGACAAGCGGCACGGTTTATGGCGCACTGCACCAGAAAACCCTTGTCGTCTTGAACGCCGGTTTTGAGAGGTTAAATGCCTGACGAGATCCGCCAACCTAAGAAGAAACAACTGGAATGGTGGAGACCGTGCGGCACTACATATCCATATGCTCCGTGGTTGACTGCGGATGAACTGTGTGAAGGAATTGAGTTCCTCACTGCCGAGACTCGACACGCGGGGTTGTCCTGCACACTTCCTTCTCCAGAACAAATCCGGCAAGTCCTCGGCGCAGTTTTCGACAACCATCAATCAGGATTGAACATCGATCAGATAATGGGAGTACAGCAGCACGTATTCCAATTTCCCATGGCCGCTGCGGATCCGATGCAGATTGAGTACGAGGATCCAGAAGACAGTTCCTTGGTTGAGGTCGACCATCAGAAATTTGCTCGGGGGGCACCAGAATCAGAAACAAAGCCTCCCTGGCAAGGGCTTGTTTTCCATGAAGCAATCGAAAAAGCTGTCGATGCAATAATTGCAGCCGTAACAAAAGAGGATAGGCGCAATGGCAGTGCCGCAGCCGATGGCGAGCTCGGGAAAGTAGGCAAGACGCTTTTCAGTTGGCTGATTTGGGCTGCGAGGGCTGAATATCGCGTTGATCCCCAGAAACTCGTTGAGTGCTTGAAAAATCGAGGCGTTACGCACCCCGAGCGATTCGCCAACAGCCAGAAATATGGCATTGAGGTTTTCGCAGAATATTCGGGCATTTCCAAAGGGACATTGGACAACCTCAAGAACAAGACAATACCAGACCTCCTAAATGACATCAGAGAGGAATTGGGACTCAATTCGGACTGCTACCTTGATATTGTGAGAGTTCTCTGCGTACGGTATCGCAATCGTCCGGAATTCATCACCGATGTGCCGTTACCTATTACAAATGGAAGGAGAGAATCATGATGGCGTTTTTCTTCTTTTTCTTCTTGTTTGGTGACGATGCCATGGACTTTTTCAATGAAGATGATGAAGGGAAGGCGTTAGAAGAATCCTTGCGCCTGTGGCCAGACCCGACCGATGCGCCGGATGTCCCAGTAGACCGTGCGCTATTGGAATTTCATCGCAATCCACAGCGCGTTCAGCCGGAGGGACTGGCTTTGCAAATTCGTGAGAGCGTGAATTGCAGGCGGGCGATAGATCGGTTGCTGATCCGGCGGGGTGTGCATCCAGTGCAGGAACTGTCAGTTTGGCCCTCCGACGACAAGGCCGCAAACGAGACACTTTCTGCTGAGACGACTAACAAGTTACGGGCGATATTTCAGAAATACCCACGCCACCAGTCGGGACAAGAAGGAATCACAGCCCAACGGGGGGCACAAGAAATACCAACGGAAATCATGCCGGGTCAGTTCTGGAACACGGCTAGCGAATGTGAATATTGGGATCGCAGAGCAAAAACGATGAGGAAACGGTGGACGTTCCTCCCGATGGAAGTGCTAATCGTTTCGGGGCCAGAGACAACCGAATGGGGAGACGAAATTTGCCAAGTGGTGCCCTGTACCGATGCATTGCTGTGGCGGAAAGAGCCTTCAGCCGGAAAAGATGTCGCTGTAACAACTGACACCGGCGAAGAGTACATTGCCCATCTATGGCTGGTCTGTATGATGAGCCGCAGTCAATTAAGTGGCCTTATTGGAACCGCACACGGGAACACAGTATTTGCGGGGATTAGGCACCCTGCGATTAGCAAGTTCGACATGCAAATTGACCACGCCAGTTGGAAAACAGCAGTGAAAATGAACTTGGATGCGCTCAAGCAGCAAACTGCGGCAGATCTCGCAGAGAATCGTTTAGAGGCTGAAAGGCTTACACACCGTGCGGCCTACCTCTGGCTCACTGCCCGTTCTCGCTACTTAAAATGGGAATCGACCAAGTAGGGGCTCGACCAGAGTTTTCAAGGGTGCTAGTTCGACTCGACCTTGCATCGCACGATAGAAGTCGTTGGCAAGTTCTCCGAAAACCTCTGGAGAGGATGTCCACTTAGTTGCCTTACTTTGGGCGTCATTTCTTGGGCGAGTTTGACATGAGTATTTCATCAAGCTGTTTTTGACGAGTGCGGTTGAGTAATTTGCGAAGTGCCTTCGCTTCGGTTTGTTGGATTCTCTTTTCGGTTTCCCGCCCACAGAATTCTGCTGACGAATGGCCAGCTAACCAGCCGCCCACCGCTTCAATTCCCTCACAATTCCGGCGATTTCCGCCCTCCCCATGATTTTTAGGAAATGCAGAAAACCGCTATCCCTGCTGTAAAAACCGCCGCCCGACAAGGGAAACCTCCGGTCGTCGCAGAATAACATTTGTATGATCCGTATGGCTCCATAGGGCCAATGAAACAAACTTGAGCAATTGCTCCGCCGATGCAACGGCGAGAAAGGAAACGATGAATGATGAGACAGCCACTTTAGAATATTCAGCCCTGACGGATGGGTCGGCAACCGCTTCACCGGCGGGTCATTCATCTACCCTTTTGCAACCGTCTGGGCTGAATTTGCCCATAGCGGTTAAAAAGGCGGGCGTTCTGCCTTGCGAACTCTTCGTCAAAATTGACGCCCGCAACATCATGCCGCTGCATCTGGTGGACGCCGCCAATTTCTTGCAACACAGGATAATCGTAAACCAGCAATACAATCATGCGGATGAGACCATCCGGGGCGTTACCCATCGGTATACGAATTTGAAGGCGGCATACCTCCGCAAAATCATCGGAACCCGTCTCTGGAAGCCGCTAATCAATGAAGCCATTCGCATCGGCCTGATTGAACGCAGATACTACATTCCCGAAGAACAATCTTTTGGCTATCGAATCGGAGACGCCTACGCCGACCGTCCCATCACCATCGTTGAACCCGGAGGTAAACGCATCCGGCGACGAATACTCGCCTTCCGTCATGACAAGGCCGAGCATAAACTCCGAGACAAAACGTACCGCAAGTTGCTGGACTGGCTCGGCCAGGTCAGCATCCCCCTGAAAGTATGGCCCGAGATCCAGGAGCAGGGATATGCCCGACATCTGGCCAAGGGCGGCAAGCTCAGTCGCCCTGAGTACTTTGATTACGTCCAGACAACCCTGCTGGCCATCCAACGCAGGCAATTCCGCTTAGGGGTTGACCACTTGGGACGCATCCAGTCGACGGCCACCACCCTGATTAAACCGGCCCGTAAGCATCTAACCATTCAGGGACAACACCTGGTCGAGATTGATATCCGGAACTCCCAGCCTGTCTTCATGACCCTGATGCTACTGAAGCAATTCCAACCCGATTGTCCAGAGGAAGGTGGTGCCGGATCCATGGAATTCATATCATCCAAAGACATAACCAAAGGTGCCGGATTCAAGGAATTAGAGACATATACATCATCCAATGCTATTTCTTACTCTTTTGGGTCTAAAATGTCCGTTGGTTCAGATTCTTGGTACTTGTCAGTCCCTACTGTAATAGATACTAGGCTTATGATGTCCGGATTGACGCAAGAATCTGGGTGTCAAGACGTTGGATTTACAACGCCTGAATATCCAGCGGATGTTGAAAAATGGCTTCGGCTGGTGGAATCCGGCAACCTCTACGACGAGCTGATGAGGGAGATGGGCTGGGCTCCAGACCGGCGGGATGAGTTCAAGTCGAATGAGTTCTTTTCCGTCCTGTATGGCAACCCGACCAATTTCGGTTGGAGAAAAACAAGGGCTGGCAGTCTCCTGCCCCCATCGGAGTTGAAGCCGATCCTAGCGAAGAACTACCCGACCGTCTGGGCGTTCATTGTTGCCTACTACAACCGGTTTGGTCATGGGGAACTCTCCAGAGAGATGCAGCGACAGGAATCCAGGCTCATGATCCTGGGCGTATGTGGAAAGCTGGTCAGGGAATATCCCGAGTGTCCTATCGTAACGGTCCATGACGCAATATTAACGCCCCAACCCTGGGTCGAGACCGTATCGACGGCGATCAACTATGAATTCCGGTTACTCGGCATCCAGCCGACCCTGACTATTGGTTAACAACCGTGGCGAGAGCGGAAAAGCCTCACGGATATCCATGGATCGCTCCACAATTAACACATTTTAATCAATAGCCCTGGGAAGCATTCCTAACCCTTCACAATCAGGCGGGGGCATCGTGGAGCGTTTCAGGAAGAGCAGCCAGCTCCCTTGATCCAATGCAGGCAAAAAGCGGCTCATGGGCGACGGGAATCGGGTCCCGCTCGGGCGTGGGCAAGAACAGGAGTCGCAAAGTCGCATCATTTTTGTCAGGCCGTCTGCCCGATTATGGCGTTTGAGGTCCGGCTCGAAAAAAGGAGAGGCGGATATGCCTGTACGCCAGAACGCCGCTGGCGTCTGTTAGTACACGATCACCATCACCGTGGCCGTCTGGACTTCCTTGTCCGAGTCGTTGAGACCTCGGAAGCCCCGCCACCGAACAACTAGCCGATATGCGGGTCGGTCGCAATCGGCGGCGTCTGAGTTTCGCTGATGGCGGACAGACCGGTTTTGTGATGGGTTCTGGATTGGTTTACACGAGTTGGTTCTGCTTGACAAACGGGAGAACTGGTCTGTAAAATACCCGTCTTGCCGCTGGCGCGGTAATGCCAGCGGCAAGACGGGTAGAAATGGCGCGAATCTGTGAGATTCGCGCCATTTCGTTAGCCCTCCACCCGTTTCTCATCCTGGGTTTGTTAATTCCTAAGGGATTTGTATTGAATTACTTGCATATGGATTGGTCGCGCATGTTCATTTATTCACCTTGTTCATTAATAATGAACGTGGCATTATAATGAACATATGAGAATAAGATCGGAGAATTCTGAGTCGAATCTCGTAAACCGGGCGCTAGAGGCGGCTCCCCAAATACAACACTTCAAGGTCATCTCGTACACGCCCAGTCCGAGCCATGAGACAGAATTCGATGGCATGCTTTCCGTCGAATACAAGGCAAAAGCGAAGCGATTGTGGGTGGAAATCAAACCCAATTTGCATTCAGCCATTATACATCGTCTTGTGGAATTGGAACAGCTACGGCCCCCAACTGAACCCATTTTAATTGTCTCGGAATTGGTCAGTCCCAACATCGCGGAGGTACTGCGTAGGGCCAATCTGAATTTTCTTGATGCCGCAGGGAATGCAAACCTTTCATTTGGCGATCTCCAAGTTTTCGTAACGGGCAAACGGCGCAAAATCTCAATGCCGGACTTGAAGAGAGGACGAGTGCTTCAGCGCAACGGGCTCGTGCTAGTTTTCGCTTTCCTGACCGATCCTGAACTCGACCGAAATCCTAGGAACGCATTGTTGAATCAGCCTCTGCGAAGAATTAGCGAACAGGCAGGACTTTCGCTCGGCTCCATAGGTCAAATCATTGGTGAGCTAGAGGAGCAGGGATATGTCATTGAAGAATCTTCTCGGGAACGACTTTTAATTGATCGGCGAAAACTCTTGGAAAAATGGATGACTGGATATACGGAACTTCTGCGGCCACGATTGAGACTTCAAAAATACCGCTCGCCATCCTCGGAATGGTGGCGCAGTGCGCGAGCAGACCCAGACAATGCATTGTGGGGAGGTGAAGTGGCCTCGGCGAAAATGACCGATTATCTGAAGCCCGAAATCTACACATTATACTCCAAAGGCCTCAAACATGACTTCATTATTAGAAATGACCTGCGAGTAAGCCAATCAGGTGATGTGGAGGTGCTCAGGCCATTCTGGGGAAATCTGCAATACGCAAAATGGGATGATTGTACGCATCCGCTCCTAACATACGCAGATCTGATTGGGAGCAATATAGAACGTAATCTGGAAACGGCGCAGCGAGTCTATGACAAGTTCCTTCGTCCAGTTTTCTATACCAATAGATGAGGGAAAACGGGAAACGCTCCTCAGGATTGCGAGAATCATGCTGCGGATGCGAGTCCCGATGTTTCTCGTAGGGGCGTTTGCAAGGGATTTGCAGTTCCTGCATATGTACAGAATAGAACCAGGTCGTCGCACAGAAGACGTTGACATCTCTATTCAACTGCGGGACTGGGAAATGTTCAACGCAATCAGTCAAGCCCTAATCAAGGACGGGTTCGAAAACCCGTTTCCAGGACACCCGGAGAAGTTCAGGGACAAGTCAAATGGACAGGAAGTCGATCTTCTCCCGTTCGGAGAAATATCAAAAGACGGGAAGACGATTCTGTGGCCAGGAGACAAGAAACCGTGGACGATAACTGGAATGAATGAGGCATTTGAGAATGCATTGCAGTTTGAGCTCGTCGGAGGCTCCGAACGCCACGCAATTCGTTTCATTACCGCGCCATCGTTTGTTGTTCTAAAATTTATTTCCCTTTATGAACGCCCGGAAGAACGACAGAAATACGACGGGCCGGACATCGGTTTCGTAATGGAACATTACCTCGATATTGGTAACCGAGCCCGCCTGTCGGCATCCCCTCATGACGATATTATGGACATCGTGAACGGAAATCTGGATCATGCGAGTGCGCTCCTGCTCGGACGCGACATTCGGGCTTCAACCTCAGATGCTGCTCGGAAGCGGGTTGTCGAGATTTTGCAGGCGGAGTGTACGAGCAGCAGCCGTGTCCGCCTGGCGCGTGAGCTTAGATTGATCTGTGAAGGGGATTTTAGGGAGGCGAGGAGGCGGCTGAAATGGATACAGACGGGTCTAACAAAACGGGTCGCATGAATTTGGTCGGAGCGGGATAACGAACCCAGACGCATCTGCTTTTGGCAAGAGCAAGATCTTTTGGTCTTCGTGCTGCGTCGATGGCGTTTCCTCAATAAGGAGTCACGCGTTTTTCCCGGACTATTTCAGAGTATCTGAGAGGGGGGGCTTGGTGAATTAGCAAGTGTTGAACCGCATTTTCCAGTCCTGCAATTTGCAGGTGACAGATTGGAAGGGCGCGAAAGTCAACATGCAGACGGGCTGCATACGGGGCTTGACTGTGTGGAAAAACCACGCTGTGTGTGTGGCAAAACAGGAGGAAGCCATGACCATGGTCAACCAGCAAACGCCACCACCCCAAATACGCCCGTCCTGTACTCGAAGTCCTGCGTGGTTCTCTACCCGAGCGATTTTTGACATTGGCGATCAGACCTGCTACCATCACAGCGTGTTTGCATGACGTAAGTCACTAGCCCCACACAACTTACAGCGGCGCTTATTTTCTTATTGAGTTAGTGCAACAGGCACGTTGTGTGTCGATCAACAACCAAAACAGGAGGATGAAATGAGCAAGTCGAAGCGTACTGCCAAGTCCAACCACAAAGTCAACTCCGCCAAGAGGCCCAGCAAGAAGCGCCAGCAGAAACACGCGCTGCCATCCGCCACGGAAGGCCCGCCGCCCAAGACCGACTGTCCGTATCGCCCCGGTACGCTCTACGCAACGTTGTTCACCGAGGGCAATCGGGAGTACATCGCCAAGGACGAGCTGATCAAGAAGGTCGCCGAACTGACCGGCAAATCCGAAAAAGTCGTCGGGTTCGCGTATGCGGTCTTGAAAAGCCCGAAGCATCGCTCGAACAAGGGCCGGAGCACGGAACTGGTTGAAGGCGACAAGGTCAAGTTGATTGCCAACCGAAACCGCCATTGAACCGGCTCGGCACAACTAAACGTCCACCACAGACAACGAGAAGCGCGGATAGTGTACCACTGAACGACTCGGGCCTGCGGGTCCCTCAAGACCCAATGGCCCGGGTTGTTGCCAACCCGGTCGGCCGTTGAATCTGATCGAAAATCCTGCGCTCAGCTGGCACAAAAGTACCGCGCAGGAATCGATTCTCGTGCTGGTCGTCAAAAAATTCTCACCGGCCGTTTTCAGATCCCCTCCCCGATTTCCTCAGAGTTCTGCAAGTCCACCCGACGTAGCATCCCAAAAACCGGTTCCTTATTATCTAGGGTTTCTGCCCAAATCCACCGAATGACACTTTGCCATGATAACTGTTCCGACCGCTCCCAGTCCCATGATCAAGCTGCCACGGAATATGGCTTGGGACTCTGACTTCATTGACCGATGGCTTTGGCGGCGGGAACAGATCATCCTGGCGATTGCAAAGGGGTACTGCCTCCTCGATTCCAAGGCGCATCTCCATCCGGAATTTGTTTACCCATTCATCCCCGAAGATCTTCGCCATGAAGTCGGGCCGACGCCGTGCCAGATGCAGTATGTCGGAGCCCCCAAGACTGCGATTGCACGTCTGCGGCAGGGCGACCTGGGCATCGAAGATAAACTGCGACCATGGACGCCCGAATTCTTTCACGGACTTCGACTGGCAGGAGCTCTCTCTGAGAAGGAGCCAGGCAGGTATCGCGTTGATGTGAAATGCCATCCGGAGCTGGCGGTGGACATTTCCGAATGGAAGATCGCGGGCAGGCTCGGAAACAACGATGGATTCGGACGCCGACGACTGACTGGGTGCCTCGCCACGCTCATGCCTGTTCAAGACCCATTCGGAACTTCTGTTATTGCCGGGCTGTTAGCAGGAGCAAGGCGAAGGCATGTCGATG
>Ga0187859_10001857_pt1 | contig 13291 bp, 9 predicted proteins | sample June2016WEW_10_1_2_FD_133019 | JGI IMG/M metagenome (GOLD analysis project Ga0187859, IMG submission 133019) | Peatland microbial communities from SPRUCE experiment site at the Marcell Experimental Forest, Minnesota, USA - June2016WEW_10_10 | ecosystem: Environmental > Terrestrial > Soil >...
CAGAAACATTCCGGCTATGGAGGCGCTGATTAAGTTGGCCATGGTGCCGGCTAGCATGGCGCGAACGCCCAACCTGGCAAGGTCGTTGCGGCGCTCGGGGACTAATGCGCCGATGCCGCCGATCTGCATGCCGATGGAGCCGAGGTTGGCGAAGCCGCAGAGGGCGAAGGTGGCGATGATGAAGGAGCGCGGGGCGAGCGTGGCTTTTTGCGCGCCGAGCCCGATATAGGCGATGACTTCGTTGAGGGCCATGCGGGTGCCTAACAGGTTGCCGATGGCGCCGCAATCGTGCCAGGGAACGCCGATCAGCCAGGCAACCGGCGCGAAGAAGAAGCCAAGGATCTGGCCGAGCGAGCCGGGAACCCAGTGCATGTAGTTGAGGTTGTGCGTCCAGAGGAGCAAGCCGTCGAGCAGGGCGACGAGGGCTAGAAAACTGATGAGCATGATGGCGACGTTGAGGGCCAGCTTGCCACCGTCGATGGTGCCGCGGGCAATGGCGCCGATGAGGTTTTCTTTTTCTTCCTTGCGCAGCTCGTCCTTGGGCATCACGACGCGGCCTTCGGTGGCGGGGACCCCGGTTTCAGGGACCATCATTTTGGCTACGAGAATGGTGCCGGGCGAGGTCATGATGACAGCGGCCAGAAGGTGCTGGGGCGCTATGCCCTGGGCGATATACATGGCCATGATGCCGCCGGAGACATGGGCCATGCCGCTGGTCATGATGGTCATGAGTTCGCTGCGCGTGGCTTTGGCGAGGAACGGGCGGATGGTTAACGGAGCCTCGGTCTGGCCCATGAAGATGCTGGCGGCTACGTTCATGCTTTCAGCGCCGCTGATGCGCATGGTCTTGAGCATGAGCCAGGCCATGCAGCGGATGACGATCTGCATCAGGCCGATGTGATAGAGCACTGCGAAAAGCGCGGAGATGAAGATGATGGTGGGCAGCACCTGGAAGGCGAAGATGGAGCCGAGAGAGCCGGTGGGGATGCCGAGAGGGCCAAAAAGTACCTTGGTGCCGGCGTAGGTGGAGGCGAGGATGGATTTGACCACTTCGCCGGCCCACTGGAGCGCCTGCGCGCCGTAGGAAAGACGCAGCACGATGAAGGCGAAGAGGAGTTGCAGGCCGAGTCCCCAGGCTACGGTGCGCCAGCGGATGCGTTTGCGGTCTGTGGAACCCAGATAGGCCGCCAGCAACACGGCCAGTATCCCCAATACTCCGGTGAATCGATCCAAGGCGATGTCCTCGGTAAAGCAGGGAACAGGGAATAGGGAATAAAAAAACCCGTTCAGTCCGGCCTATTACCTTATCGCTGATTCCTCAAAAAACTACCTTACAACATTTTGCAGGTAAGCTTCAGCGTTTTCGCGTGTGAAGATTTGGCTGACTAATGGAAGTTGCGGCGGTGGAGTTTCAGAGAATGTGATCGCATTCTTCAAGAGGGCAATGGGCTCAGCGAGAAGCGCGGGGTTGGTGGCGTAAAAGGTGGCGATGGGCTGGCCTTTTTGGACGCGAGCGCCGCGGCGGGCGTGGAAGAGAATGCCGGCATGGGGATCGACGGGTTCGCCGGCCTTTTCACGGCCTGCGCCTGTGCGCTGGATGGCCCAGCCGATTTGGGTGGTATCCATTGCGGAGATGAAACCGGATTCCCAGGCTTCGAGCACCTGGGTCGCTCCGGGCTTGTGGAAGGTTGGGTTGTTGAATACGGTAGTTCTGCCGCCTTGTGCCTCGACCATGGAGAGGAAAACGCGCAGCGCGGAGCCGTCGTTGATTACCGCTTCGGCGCGGGCGTAGCCGGCTTCACGGGTCGCTGACTGACCGGCCAGATGGATCATCCATCCGGCGAGGATGAGAGAAAGCTCGCGCAGGTCTTCGCTCTCCGTTGGTCTGTTGCCGCGCAGTAGTTCGAGGCACTCCATGATCTCGATCCAATTTCCGGCGGCGCGGCCGAGGGGCTGGTCCATATCGGTCAGCAGGGCGACGGTGCGGGTTCCGGCGGCTTCAGCGGTGGCTACCATCAGGGCGGCCAGGTATTCGGCGTCGTCCCGCTTGCGGAGAAATGCGCCGGAGCCGGTTTTTACGTCGAGGACAAGGGCGTCGAGGCCTTCGGCTAATTTCTTGCTGAGGATGGAGGCGCAGATGAGGCCTGGGCTTTCAACTGTGCCGGTGCGGTCGCGCAGGGCGTAGAGAACGCGATCGGCGGGGACCAGCGTCGGGGTCTGGCCGACGATGGACGCGCCACAACGGGCGAGGACTGCCTCAAATTCGTCGAGGGAGAGCGAGGTGCGGTAGCCGGGGATGGATTCCAATTTATCAAGCGTACCGCCGGTGTGGCCGAGGGCGCGGCCGCTGATCATGGGCACGGTTAGGCCGCAGGCGGCGGCGATAGGAGCGACCAGGAAACTGGTTTTGTCGCCGACGCCGCCGGTGGAGTGCTTATCTACGGCCACTTTGCGGAGACGGGCAGGCGAGAATTTTTCGCCAGAGTCGCGCATGGCCAGGGTGAGCGCGCGGGTTTCATCGAGCGAGAGGCCGCGTAAAAAGGCGGCCATTAGCCAAGCGGCAAGCTGTTCGGAAGGAATGGAGCCAGAGGATGCGCCGGCGACCAGATAGGCGATTTCGCGGGCGTCGAGCGCGCAGCCGTCGCGTTTTTTGCGGATGAGGTCGATGGTGTGAAGGGCGGCTGGATCGATGGGCATGGCGTCAGGGCTCGATAAGTTGACTGCTGAGATTATCGCAAGCGGGGGCGAAGTTGGTATTTTTAATTGTGACCGATGGATGGAATCCGGCCATCGCAGCAAAAAATTTACGGACTGATAAGGGTGATCTGAATGAAATCGATATTTTTGATTTTTGCGATGATGCTTACGTTGGGCGCGCCGCTGAGTTGCCTGGCGCAGGATGCCGGAAAAACTTCGAAACCCGATGCCATTACGGTGACGGAGGGGGAGATCACGCTACCTACCTATGAGCAAGTGGGCAGATTTATGCAACCGCCGCTGTTCGCGGATTCGACTTTGCAGGGAATCTATCCGTTTACGACGTTCAAGCGGGAGTTCAAGACAGGCGGTCCGTTGCCGGAGAAGTACCATGCCATCTTTGTGGAGAGCGAATATTTCAAGCTGACTTATATTCCGGAGCTGGGCGGGCGGTTTATGGAGCTCTACGACAAGGTGCACGAGCGGGAGACTTTTTATCACAACGACGTGATCAAGCCCACCTACTTCAATCCGCGGTTTGATTGGCCGCAGGAGGGCATTGAGCTGACCGGGCCATTCGATGAGCACTCGCTGACCTGGCACGGGGAGCCTTACTGGTCGCACCTGGTGCTGAGGCATAAGGATGGGAGCGTATCGGTTTTGCTGGGAGAGCTGGACCCGATTTACCAAATGGATGTGACTTTCACCGCGACGCTGCATCCCGGCGTGGATGCGCTGGAGATCAGAGCCTTCTGCTACAACGGCAACGACGGCGAGAAGCCGCAAATGTTGTGGACGAATGCAGCGTTTCCGGTAACTCCGAAGACGCGTTTTCTATATCCGATGACGGAGACGGTGGGCCACACAACGGGGGTGGTTTCGCCGTGGCCTATCTATAACGGAGTGGATCTGAGCTGGGCGCACAACCATATGAGCATGCTGGGCGTGTTTGGCATCGACAGCTACGACAACTATGGCGGGGCTTACCAGTTCGATCAGGACTATGGGGTCTTCCGCTATGCGGATCGGAGAGTTGTGCAGGGAATGAAGATGTGGACCTTCGGGTTTGGGCCGGGGTCTTCGGAGGTGGAGCACGGCTATACCGATAAGGCCGGTCCTTACTGGGAGGCGCAAAGCGGGCGCATGGTTTGGGACGGCCACTATGAATGGGTCTATCCGCACCAGGTGGAGCAGTGGCGCGAGTGGTGGATTCCGGTGGCGGGCATCGACGGCCTGACCACGATGAGCAACGATGTGGCGCTGAATCTTGACGTGCATGCCGATGCGGCGGGAATGAATTCCTCTGTGGATGTGGCGCTTTCACCGGTGAGGCCGATTCTCGGCGCGAAGTTGCGAGTGAAGGCCAGTAGCGGGGAGTTGCTGAATACGACCGTGGATTTGATTCCGGGAACGCCGGTGAAGAAGACGGTTGCGGGAATTCATGCGGACTCGGCGGGATTGGAAGAGATGGAGGTGGAGATCACCGCCCCAAATGGCGCAGTGCTGCTGGATTATCGGCGCCCCGATAGCAATCCGGGCGGCCACGATACGCCCTTTGCAAAAGGCCTCAAAGACGCACCGATTCCGCTGGAGAAAATGACAGCGGAACAACTGGTCATTGCGGCGGAATTCAAACAGAAGGATCTGAATTCTAACGAAGCAGCAAAGCTGGCGAAGCTTGCATTAGAGAAGGATCCGGGATACTCCGCTGCTCACCAACTGCTGGGAATACTGGAGTTCAACCAGGAACACTTTAAGGCGGCGGCGGCGGAGTTTCAGTTGGCTGTGGACCGCGACCCCTATGCGGACGCGAGTTGGTATTACCTGGCTACGAGTGAGATGAAGCTGGGCGAAGAGAAGTTGGCGGAAGATAATTTTTATTTTGTCTGGCCGGGCAGTGGATACTATGGCGCGCGCGAGTACCAACTTGGACTGCTGAATTTTAAACATCATGACCTCGCGGCAGCGGCTGAGCATCTGACTGGCGCGATCAAAGCGAACGCGCAGGATCTCAGTGCGCATCTGCTGCTGGCGTTGACGGAGCGGGATGAGGGAGACAAAGATGCGGCGCTCGAGCAACTGGCGCAGGTGGAAGAGATTGATCCGGCGGACCGCGTTGCCCAGGCGGAGAAATATTTTTTGATCGGAGACGAGGCGGTCAGGGACAAGCTGATCGAATTGATGGGAGAGCGGACCGAGAGCGCGATGGAGGTTTCGATTTTCTATAGTTCGCTGGGCCGGTGGAAGGAAGCTGCGGCGGTGCTGAAGATGGTGGAACCGCCGCGCGACAAAGACACGTGGGGCACGCCGCCACTCTACTTCTACACGCTGGCCTACGCCGTGAAGCAGGCTGGAGATGCGCAGGCGGCAGCGGAGTATCGCAAAAAGGCGCGGGCGGCGGCTGGGACGGTGGAGCGGTTTGCTTATCGAGCGGAGAGCGAGGCGCCGTTGGCGGATGCGGTGAAAGAAAATCCGAAGGATACGCAGGCGCGATTCGATCTCGGGTGCCTGCTCTACTATCGCGGGCGAAAGGCGGAGGCGATCGAAGAATGGGAAGCAATCAACCAGGTGAATGCGGCGGATTTTGGCGCGCGGCGCTCGCTGGGGTTGGCTTATGAGGAAGGCGGGCAACTGGAGAAGGCGATTCCACAACTCAAAAAGGCGGTTGAAATCAATCCGAAGGATGAGGATACGCTAAACGATCTGGCGACGGCTTATGCGCGCGCTGGGAAATTCGACGAGCAACTGGCGTTGCTTGAAGATGCAATCAAGCGTACGCCGAACAACGATCGCCTGGTGGAAGGCGTTCTGGCCGTCGATCTGATTGAGGGCAGGTTCGATGCTGCACAGGAGATCGTCGATCATCACACGTTTTCTCACGCCGAAGGCACCGATCAGTTACGCGACGATTACCGCGAGCTCAAATACGGCAGAGGGTCGGAGGCTTATAACAAGGGCAACTATGAGCTGGCGCTCAAGTTGTTCCAGTCGGCGCTGAAGCCGCCGGCTAATCTGGGACTGGATGATACAGAGCACCAGTCCGCGCCGCGCCTGGAATATTACATTGGGCGCACGCTCGATGCACTTGGAAGGAAGCAGGAGGCACAGCAGGCTTACCAGGAGGGCATCGGCGGAGTGGATCATCTGGCTGGAGGCGGCGGCGATAGCTGGAGCCCGGACAATTTCTTCATCGTGCTTTCACTCGAAAAATTGGGACGGCACATGGAAGCTGCCAATCTGGCTAAACAGTTCAAGACGGTCGCCGATTCGAGGCAGGAAGGGAAAGAACCTTTCTATGTTGCCAGGGCTACTTATTTGCAGGGGCTGATTGCGAGTTTCAGCGGCGATCCTGAGGAGGGGCACAAGCTGATTGCACAAGCGGTGCAGATTGAGCCGAACTACATTGAGCCGCGATTTGAATTGCGGGGCGATGCGATCGATGCTGCGGGGCGCAATTGATCCGGTTTGAATCGGAGTAATTAATCATGACCGGGCGTGAAAAAGTCCGCGCACTCAGCGATTTCCGGCGGCCAGTAGAACGGTTGCGGCGGTGAGCAGGGCAAGACCGGCGTAGAGCGTGCGGCGGGCGCTGGCGGGCGCTGCTGTCCATTCGCCGGCGAGCAGGCCGCCGATGTTGGCTGACATGATGGCCAAAATCTGGGTGAGACCCCAACCGACTGAGGTGCCGAGTGCGCCGAGGCAGACAGAGGCGACGCCATAGATTGCCAATGCGCCCATCCAGAGGACGGCCATCAGGACTGCGAAGCCGGCATCGGGCATCCAGGGCCCAAGAAAGAGGCCCCAGGTTTTTTTCTTTGAGAGCAGATAGAAGCAATAGGCGAGGTTGGGCAGCAGGCCTCCGGCGAGACTGACGGGCCAGACGGTATAGGCTGCGCGGATGGGCGAGATGCCTAACTGGACGGCGCGGGCTGCGATCTCCTGGCCGAAGACGAAAGAGTAGTTGATCATCGGAGCGAGAAGGCCGCAGAGTACGGCGAGTGCAAGCGCCAAAGCGTAGCCGCTACCGGTCTCTTTTTTTGCTTCCTGCTCACGGCGGCTCCCGGCGCGGGCTGAGAGTACGATGCCAGCAAGCATGACGGCGAGTCCGGAGAGGATGAGGGCGCCGTTGGAGGTGGCGAAGACGGCGCGATTTTTGAAGAGGAGCGGAACCAGCGTACCGCCCAGCGATCCCAGACTGATAATGATGGCAAAGCCGAGCGCCTGGCCTAACCGCGCAATGGAAAGTCCGAATAATACCTGTGCAACGCCCCAGGCAGCGCCAAGAATAAACGGCAGAAGCAATTGGCCGGGAAGCAGCGAACAGTAAATGCCGCGCAGGTTTCCGGCGAGCATGATGGCCAGTGTCCAGGGAATGATGACGAGCGAAAAGAGGCTGAAGATCAGCCAGGTGTTTTCCCATTGCCAACGGTGGGCGAACTTCATGGGCAGCATGCTGTTGCCCGAGCAGAGGCCAGCTACCAAGGTTAATGCGAGACCGCCCCAGACGATTGCCGGCATAGCTAGCACCTTTGCCGCGTAGTTTCGTGGTCTCCCAGGTCCCCAAAAGCGAGGGACCTAGGGCACCCAGGTTCGTGGGTGGGATTAGGAAATCACGAATTCGCGGTACTAATTCCCTTTCTTTGCATCGTATTCATGCACTGCGTCGTACATGGCGACGAGATTTTCAGCGGGCACGTTGGCCATGATGTTGTGGACTTGCTGGAAGACGAAGCCTCCGCCGGGGGCGAGCGTTTCGCACTGATGGAGGACGTGTTCGCGGACCTGGGCGGGCGTGCCTTGGGGGAGAATCTTCTGCGTGTCGCAGCCGCCGCCCCAGAAAGCGAGGTCGCGGCCGAAGTCGCGCTTGAGGCCCTCGGCTTCCATTCCGCGGCAACTGATCTGCACGGGGTTGATGACGTCGAGGCCGGCGTCGATGAGGTCGGGCAGCAAAGGGCGCACGGCGCCACAACTGTGAAGCATAACTTTCGCGTTGGACAATTGCTTGGCGCGTGCCCACAGCATGGCGTGGCGCGGTTTGAAGAATTCGCGGTACATGCGCGGCGAAATTTGCGGGCTGTTTTGCGCGCCCAGATCGTCGCCGAAGAGAATGACGTCAATGGAGTCACCGACCGCGCCGAGGAAGATTTCGAGGTTGCGCATGTGAATCTCCATCAGTGCGTCAAGGAAGCGATGCACACGTTCCGGCTCGGCGGCCAACAACATGAGGAAGTTGTCCATGCGGTAGAAAAACTGCCCCATCTCAAAGAGGTTGGCGCCAAATGCACCGATGATGGCGCGGCTGGTGGATGCGCGCAAAGCGCGAACTCCGCGGGCGAGTTCATCGGGACCGGAGATGGATGGTCCCGGCGGGGTAGGTAATCCGGTCCACATTGCCTCCGGATAGAACGCTTCAATTTGGGAGAGATCTTCAACGCCTTCGAGGAAGGGCCAGTAGGTCTGATCGAAAACCAGCGATCCCTCAGGCATGCGCGCCATGATTCTTCCGCTCGGGCCGCGGAAGACCCAGTCGGGACCCATTCGCTCAGGCAATGCCCAGGCCGGCATTCTGCACGGCGATCCGTCGAGCAGGGTCCAATCGGCCCACCATTTGTCTTCGTGGCAGAAGGCTCGGCCCAGTTCAATCGTATCCACGCCCAGGCGGTCGAGCACATCTTCGTGGACGATGGCCAGTTGTTGGATGGCATCGTAAACGTCGACGGTACGCGGCACAAGACCGAGTGCGGCTCTGAGCTTGGGATAGGCGATGGGGGAGATGCCCGACGAGCGATAACCCGACAGGTCAATCGGAACCCGGTCGGGCTGTTGATGGTTCAGGGATGCTAGTACACGTTCCCGAGAGGTCATTTCGATGCTTCCGATCTTCGATGTGTGGCGTTTCGCAGTTATTGAGTCCGGCAAAATTGTGTCATTGCGCCGTCCCTACGGGACTCCGTAACGAATTTATGGGATCCACTTTCCCCACGCTGAAGCGCGGGGCTAACAAACTCTGCGCCTCCGGCGCGTTCGTCGCGAGCGCTGGTCATGCAATCTTCAATAAAGCGCTGCTTTTCCTAGCGTCTGGGCGGACATTTCTTCAGCAGTCCTCAACAGCCGGCAACTTCTCGGGGTGCTGAATCACCTCGAATTTTGCCGACCTTCCATCTTACATCTATTTGCGATTTACTTTTTCGCACCTAAGACTTTCGGCCTCATGCCGCACAGGCTTTGGGGTGTTTCATAGAAGATCTGGCGGGCGGTTGCGAGCGCCAATTTTTCGTCGTACTGACCTTGCGCGATCTTTCGCGCCAGCACATTTGCCAGCTGTTTGCGAATCATTGTTGCCTTGGCATAGCACCAGTCGGCGCAATAGGCATCGGAGAGATAGCCGATCTGCTTATTTACCGGGAGCATGTCGAGGCGAGTTTCCATCACCTGGCGCATGAACATGGGGAAGAAATTGTGCCACCAGTAGGCCGCCAGGGAAAAGTTGGGCAACTCGCGACAGAAGGTGCAGAGCGTCTGGTTGGCGTGCAGGCTGGAGATGTGGCACTGGAAGTTCAGCTTGGGATGGCGTGCGATGAGCTCGCCTAACTCGCGCAGGGTGGTCTGGCGAATGCGGCTGGCGGTCTCGTAGGGCAACGGGTCTGCACCGAGCGAGAACTGGAACATAAATCCCGGATGGCTGTGCTCAAGGCGTTGCAGATATTGCTCGATGATGTAGTTGGCGTAGATATCGCGTTCCTCGGGGCCGGCCTGCGCGCGACGCTCAAGGGCTTTCGTCATTTCCGCATCGGTTACCTGGCGATAATCGAAGTCGGTGGAAAAATGCTGAGCGGTGTTGAGGATGCGGTCGTAGGGAGTGACGGCGCAGTAATGATCGAGGCAGTCGTGCACGTCCTTGAGGGTGCGGATGGGGCGGGGAACAGGAGGACGTGCACTGAACGTTACGGAGATGGGCGGCTCCGGAGTCTCGGCGGCCCAGGTGCGTTCCAGCTCAAACAACGCGGTATCAAATTCACCCCACTGGCCGCGGGAAAAAAATGCCCACTCCAGGCTGTACTGCAATAAATCATTGCTCGCGCCGTCGCGGCCGCGCCAGAGTTCAGTGCAGGTGCGCTGGATTCCCGCGCGGTCGAGGGTCTGGATGGCCCACGACTTTCCGGCACGCTCACGGATCAGGCCGTCGAGCTTGCGCCAGTTATCCGCTGTAATCGGATCGGCGAAACCATATAGGTCCTTGAGGATGATGCGCACCATCCAGAAGCAGGAGGTGTTCTGAATCCTGGGCAGGTATGGAATGGCTTGTTCGAGGCGGGAGTGCGACTCCTCGATGGAGGGCATCTCATCGAGGCGCGCGCCGTTGGGGCAGCCCGCCGAGTAGAGGTCGCTGATGACCATGTGGTAGAGGAGGATGTCGTCGAGACCGCGCGCTGAAAGGTGTGCCGCGTCAAGGTGCGTGTGGGCATCGAGCAGCGGAATTTCGCGGAGGGCTTCTTCAAGATGGTTTGCAAGTTCTGCGGTGTTCATATAAATCTCCTTCAATAAGTTTTTGTCATCAGACGATTCACGTCGTCGGTGGTGGGCATATGCTGCCATCCACTAGGACGGGTGGCAAAGGCCGCCGCCGCGGCTGAGGCAAAACGCAAGCAATCGGGCGCGTCGTTGCCGCGGGCTAAAGCAGCGGCGTAGGCGCCATGAAAAACGTCGCCGCATCCGGTAGTCTCAAGGCTTTCAACACGCGGAGCCGGCAAGTGTTGAACAGTCGCGGAGGCGTGAAGGTAATAGCAACCATCCGTGCCGCAGGTGACCGCGGTGCAGGCGCGCTGGCTGCGGCGGTGCAACTCTTCGGCGGCCTGCGCAGGCGTTTGCGATTGTGTGTAAGCGACAGCGAAGTCGCGCGGAACCAGGAGATGATCGGCGAGGGACATCATCTCGTCGAGACGGGGTGCGTCGAGCCACTCGAGATCCATGACGACCGCTGCACCCGCCACGCGCGCGAGCCGGGCGGCGTGAATGGCCGTATCGGGGCCGAACTGGTCAACAAGAAGCACACGGGTATTGGCAACGGTTGCCGGGTCGATCTGGCTGGTGGGAACGGGTGCGGTACGGCTTACGCTGTAAAAGATATTCCGCGTGCCGGCTTTTTCGTCGAGGATGATTATGCTGTGAATCGGCCCCGCACCGGGGGTGCGCTGGATGAACTGGCAATCAATCCCGGCGGTTTGGAGAGCGTCAAGGGCTGCGGTGGAAAGTTCATCGTCGCCGAGGACGGCCGCGTAGGCGCAGTGAGCGCCCAGTCGGCTGGCAGCGGCGAGGGCCGTGGCGATCTGGCCGCCCACATTTCGTCCCTCGCGGTTGATTCTGACCTTATGATCCGGAAGCGGGTACGAATCCACGTACACGCAATCGTCGACGGCTATGGTTCCGAGGCCAAAAATGTCGAATTCCGGCCTGGGCATTTCAGGCTCCGAGGCCGGCGAGTTGCATGGCCTTTTCCGGGTCGACCTGGTCGTGAATGACGGCCTTGAAGGCGTTGACCGCCTTGGTGATCTCGGGGAATCCCCAAATGTTGCGACCAACCACCATGCCGCGGGCGCCGCTCTGAACCACTTCCTTTGCCATGGTTAAACTGGCGAGGAAGTTTGCAGCTTTGGGTCCTCCGGCCGCTACCATCGGAACCGGGCAGTTCTCGATGATTTGCTTATAGCTGGCTACGTCACCGCAATAGGGCACCTTGATTACGTCCACGCCCACTTCAATGCCGCAGCGAACCGCCCAGGAAATATCCTCGGGGGTAAAACTGATATCGACTTTGCCGTTGCTGAAGGTTCTGGGATAGACGTGGAGAATCACGGGCATGTCCCAGACCTCCGCCTGGCGAACCAGATCGGCTACGCGCCGGACGTGGGCCGCCTCAGTGGCGCCGCGAACGAAGGCGCAGGTGGCAAACGCGTCCGCGCCGAGGCGCACCGCATCCTCAGGAAGCGCAATCGTTTCGTCGGCTGTGTCGTCGGGACGGGCTGCGAGACTCTGCACAATGAGCGGAATGGTTCCCGCGTAAGGCGGCCACCAGCCCAATGCGATTCCCTTGTTCATGGTGATGGAATCGGGCTTGCCGGCAACAATGGCGGCAATGGTTTTGGGTAGCTCGCGCAGGCCTGTTTGCATATACAGATCCTGGTGATAACCGAGAAAGTGATCGATGGCTACGGAACAAAGACGCCCCGAAGGATGACTGAATAATCTTTTTAACCGGACACTTTTACCTAATCCCATTTCATCTCCATTTATTTTGATAACACGTGAAACTCGGCTCGCTCCGAGGAGGAACCGTTAAACTCTGCGCACCTCAATGTTCTGTGCAGTCAATTGCTGGGCGATCTCTTCGGGGAATCCTGTATCTGTGATGATGCAATGGACGGCTGATAACGGAGCGACGCGTGCCATCGCACGGGAGGGGAATTTGCCGGAGTCAGCCAGCAGGATGACCTGTTTTGCCGCCGAGATCATGGTGCGCTTGACGCGCGCCACTTCGATTGAAACGTCAGAGAGTCCGTTTTCAAGCTCGAATGCATGTGTGCCAAGAAAGAACTTGTCGGCCAGCAGATCACCCAGATCGCGCTCCGCAAGCGGACCTACTGTGCCGATCGTCTCAGGACTCAGGCTGCCGCCGGCCAGCACCACATGAGCGTCAGGAAGCGAACCGACTTGAATGGCGATATTGAGGCCGTTGGTAATTATCGTCAGCGGAGCAAGATTCGACAAACGCTTGGCCATCTCCATCAGTGTCGAACCACAATCGAGCATGATGGTGTCGCCGGGCTGAACAAGACTGGCGGCTTCCTGGCCGATGCGCTGCTTGGCTTCAAGCATCAGCCGGGCGCGCTGATCGAAGGCGACAGATAGAGACGTGTGGGTGCGGGCGATGGCGCCGCCGTGATCGCGCACCAGAAGCCCTTCATGCGCAAGCAGTTCCAGATCGCTCCGGATGGTGACTTCAGAGACTCCCAGAATGTCGCTCAACTCAGACACGCGCAAGCTTCCCCGGGAAGCTACTAACTCGGAGATCATGCGCCGGCGGTCGGCGACAAGATGGGGGCGTCCTGTCGGAACCGGGGAAAGAACTGGATTTTGACCGCCCATGGGCATGCTTTCCTGGTTCCGTGTCGAAACCATGTCTCTGGAAATTCAAAGAATAATATAGCGTATTTTGTGAAAAAACGCAAAAGTAATGAAATGATATGAACAAATTCAATATCATTGTCTTTCGTTTGCTTTCAATTTAGCATTGACAACGTAATTCTGCTTATGTTGGAATTCGGTATCGCCTCCGCCGGACTGAAGGGAAGAGTGAAACAGCGTGCTGTCGTGGATTGATACCGTCATTATTTTCGCAAGCCTGGGGCTGGTTGTTTTTGCGGTGACGCGGGCCTCCCATAAAAGCAGTACGGGGAAAGAGTACTTCCTGGCAGGGCGCGACCTCAGCTGGCCGTTCATCGGCATGTCGCTTTTTGCTTCGAATATTTCAGCGGAACACGTTTTGGGGATGGCTGGAGATGGGTACCGTATCGGCATGGTGGCCGGCGGCTACGAA
>Ga0187859_10001860_pt1 | contig 13277 bp, 10 predicted proteins | sample June2016WEW_10_1_2_FD_133019 | JGI IMG/M metagenome (GOLD analysis project Ga0187859, IMG submission 133019) | Peatland microbial communities from SPRUCE experiment site at the Marcell Experimental Forest, Minnesota, USA - June2016WEW_10_10 | ecosystem: Environmental > Terrestrial > Soil >...
CGCTCGAGGGTACTGGATTGCGCCATGGGTTCGCACTTAAGGTAGAGGCCGCTCCGTTCGGCGTCACCTTGCAGGCGGCCTTGTCTCGAGAGTTCGGCGTATTGGCAACCGATCCGGATGCAATCCTGTTGGCGCTCGACTATCGAGCTTATTTTGCCGACTACGCCCTGCGCGACACCGACGCCGATGTTACCGTCGACGATGCGCTCGACAAGTTGCGTGGCTTGGTGCGGGCGTTTCAAGCGTCCAGTCGCGCCGCAATTCTTGTACAGAGCATCGTCGCGCCGCCCGAACGTCTGTTCGGTTCCTTCGATCGCCGCCAACCCGGTACGCCTGCTTGGCTGGCGGCTCGCTTCAATGACCGGCTGGTCGCGGAAATCCTTGAGACTGGGGTAATCCTGGTAGATGTTGAGGCTCTGGCGGCGCAGGTAGGCCTCGGACTTTGGTATGACCACACCCAATACATGACGGCTCGCCTGCCCTTCGCCGATGAATGCGTACCTTTATACGCAGAGCACGTGCTGCGGGTGGTTGGCGCCATGCGTGGCCGTAGCCGCAAGGTTCTGGTGGTTGATCTCGACAATACGTTGTGGGGTGGCGTCGTCGGTGAGGATGGAATCGACGGAATCCAGCTTGGCCAGGGTGATCCACGTGGCGAGGCCTTCCTCTGTGTACAGCGCGCGGCGCTGGCGCTCAAGCAGCGTGGAGTGCTGCTGGCCGTGTGCTCGAAGAACGACGAGCCGGTGGCGCGGAAGGCGATCCGCGAGCATCCGGAAATGCTCCTGCACGAAAACGATTTCAGCGCCTTCCAGATCAATTGGGAGGACAAGGCTACTAATCTGAAAATCCTCGCCGAGCGCCTATCGCTCGGGCTCGCGAGCTTCGTCTTCCTTGACGACAACCCGTTCGAGCGCGCCCAAGTGCGCCAGTTTGTACCCCAGGTGATGGTGTTGGAACTGCCCTCCGACCCGGCCAGTTACGCGTCCGTGCTGATGAATGCGGGGCTGTTCGAGGCGGTGACCTTCTCCCAGGAGGATCATACTCGTGTAGAGCAGTATGCCGCCAATACTCGTCGCGATACTCTGCGGGCCCAGTCGTGCGATCTCGGTGCATTCCTGCGTTCGCTGCAGATGGAAGCGATATTCACGACTGGCGGTGAAGTCGGCTGGTCGCGCTTCGCGCAGTTGATCAACAAATCCAACCAGTTCAATTTGACCACGCGGCGCTACAACGAGGCCGAGATCGCTGCATTGGTGGCCGATCCCGTGACACTCACATTGCAGGTGCGCCTGGTTGATCAGTTCGGCGACAACGGCATGATCTCAGCCGTAATCGCCGTCCCCGAAGGAGACGACTGGGTACTGGACACCTGGGTCATGAGCTGCCGTGTGTTGGGTCGTGAGGTGGAGTATGCGGTGCTCAACCACGTCGCCGCCGAGGCTCGTGCGCGGGGTATCCGCCGCCTGATCGGTGTTTATCGCCCTACCGAGCGGAACGGCATGGCGCGCGACCACTATGCCAAGCTCGGTTTCGTCCGCGTCGCCGCTCGAGAGGGAGAGGATCGCTGGATGCTGGATCTCGCCCAGTTCACCGCGAGGGACGTCCCGATCACGATCACCAGTAGTCTTGTGCCGGCATGAGTGGACCGCACCTGATTCGCCTTCTGCTGCTCGGCATCGGGACGTTCCTATGGTTTGCGATCGGCGGGGAGTTGCTCTGTCGCTTCGAAGGCGGTTGGCGGCTCGACATCGCGACCCTGACGGGGCGGCCGGCGGCGCCACCTGATCCGAACCGGGCGCGCGAAAGCGAGCGCGCGCTGCTTGCCACCGTGACGTATCAGAAGGGAGTGGACCCCGCCTGGTTCTTTTTGCCGCCGGCCAGCATCGAAAAACCCGCGAGCTCGATGCTGCGGGTGCGCACCGCCGCCAATCCTGAAGGGCAGCAGCAGCAGAACTATCTCTGGAACGACGCTTTACTATCGCATCCGGATGCGAACTTAGTCAGGTTGCTGCGCCGGCTGAAGATCGCCACGCTGTTCGCCTTCCCGAGCTTCGATGGATCGGTGAATCCGCCCTATCGTCTGTATCCCGACAACGACTATCGGCCGACCCCGTGGATCACGAACCACTGGGGGTGGCTCAGCCCAGAGGTAACCGTAAAAAAGCCGTCGCGCACCATCCGAGTCGGCATCGTTGGCGATTCTACATCCCACAACCGCTACGGGTTTTATCTGCAGGGTTTCCTGGATGCCTGGGCTCGCGCGCATGGCCTCGACATACGCTTCGAGGTAATGAACGCAGCTCGCCAGGGACTGGGTTTCGAGGACGAAATGGCGGCGTTGAAATATGAACTGGGCCCGATGGGTCTCGATTATGTTTATGAGTATTTCGCGCCGAACTTCTCGCTGAGTTTGCAGCAGATGGTTGCCTTTGCCACGCTGCCGCCGGGCGTCGAAGCGGGGAAGCCGCCTCTCGACGGACATCCACGGTTGGACGCAGTGCGTCGCGCGCTCGATCCCCTGACGCCAGTTTCTGCCCTGGCACGCAGCATCCGCGACGGGATAGTCCATGAGGCAGCGGATAGCTCTCTGTACGAACCAGGCAAGCCCCGCGTGAAATTGCATTTGCCGCCGGTCAGCGGGGGCAAGGTGGTTATAGAAGAGGTGTCCAAAGATCCGTATTTCTGGCGCTTGCTCGTCCAGCTCTCCCGCTTCAAGGTGATAGCCTCTAGTCTGAACGCGAAGCCGCTGGTCTCAACCGAACGGCTTTGTGTGTGGGATGGTATGGTGCTGCGTAATGGCAGCAGCCGCGCTCTGTATCAGAAATTGAACGGGCCGCAGTTTTGGCCCTTCTCCTATGCGGATCTGCGGCGCGTGCTGGCTGTTCATAACAGCGCGATCAGCACATGGGCAGCTGCGAACGGCGTGATCGTGGTGGATATCGACGGGCGCTTGCCGCGGCTGCCGGAGCTCTACATCGATCCCTACCACGACGTCGCCATCAGCCAGCAGTTGCGCGCTTGGCTGATCTTCCAGGCGATGGTTCCACAGCTTGAGCATGATCTGGCCAACAAGCTGGTGCCGCACGATAATGCGGAAAAGAGCGGCCTGCACCCCTATCTGGACAAGCCGATCGAGGTGCTGGATCGCAACCAGTGGCTGGCGCGGGTCGAGGAACAAAGCTCCGCCAAAGGCGCGACTGTGGTGCATTAACGCTTCGAAGGTTGAGCACGGATTGATATACTCCAACTACGATTTTCTGCTGCTGCTGCCGCCGCTGATTGTCTGGTTCTATAATCTGCGCGGCGTCTTCGCGCAGAACCTGCTGCTGTTGGCGGTCAGCGCGCTATTCTTGGCGTGGACCAACCTGTGGAATCTGCTGCCCGCCTTCGTCGTACTGGCAGTGGTGTATCTTTGGTTCCGGCTGGATGCTCGCTATCGTCTCGGCTGGCGCGGCGCTGGACTGGTGATCGCCTTTCTGGTGCTGCAACTGGCCTATCTGAAATATAGAAGCTTCATCGCCCAGGCCTTCGGTCTGTCATTGCCCATTCCGGCTACGCTCGCACTGCTGCTCCCGCTCGGCATCAGCTTTTATACCTTCGAGGCAATCAGCGCGATCGTCGACATCCAGCGCCGCCGCACGCGTGTACCGGCGATGAGTTGGGCGCTGTTTATCATGTTCCTGCCGCACCTGGTGGCCGGTCCGATCGTGCGCTGGCGCCAGCTCTCGCCGCAATTCGCAAGTGCCAAGCGGTTCCATTGGCGCAATCTCAGTGTCGGACTGCATCTGTTCACCGTCGGCTTTCTAAAAAAACTCGCCGCCGACCCAATCGGGCATATCATCGACCCGACCTGGGCCGCAATTGGGCAGGCTAAATGGTCGGCGCTGCTGTTAGCGTTGCTCGGCTTCTCCGCCCAACTTTATCTGGATTTCTCCGGCTACACCGACATGGGACGGGGGATCGCGCGCATGCTAGGTTTCCGCCTGCCGCTGAATTTCCGGGCTCCGTTTTTCGCAAGCAACCCGAGCGACTTCTATCGACGCTGGCACGTCTCATTGTCCAACTGGATTCGCACCTTCCTCTACGACACACTGGCTGTAGCGGTGTTCCGACGGGTGCGCGGGCGCAAGTGGCAGAACCGCACGCTGTTCGCAGTGATCCTGGTGGTAATGGCGCTCTTTGGCCTGTGGCATGGCAGCGCCTGGCACTTCGTACTGTTCGGCGTGGCGCAGGGCTTCGTAATCGCCGGCTGGGCCGTGGCGACCAAGGGACGTGCGCCCCGCAGCCGGCTCGGTTGGATCGCCAGCCTGCTAGCTCTGCAAACCAGTTGGTTGTTCTCGCTCATTTTGTTCCGTGCCGACAGCCTGCCGGTGATCGGTCAATTCCTGCGCGGGCTGGGCCGCGAGGGTTGGAGCGACCCCGCGTTGCGCTGGTGCCTGGTGGCCCTGGCGGCGACGATTTTGGTGCAGGCCGTGGACTATTACGTGCGCCGTCGCCCGGTCGCACGCGTCCTGTCTGCTCTGCGCGGCACAGCGCTCGGAACACTCGCGGTGACCGTGGTCTTTGCGGGCGCCTTGGCGCTGAAGATCTCACTTGATGCTAAGCGCATCGCGGCCGGCGGGTCGGGCGAACAGAGCGACAGCTTCATCTATTTCCGCTTCTGACATGACGACACGCCGCTTCACTATGGTGCACCAGGAACGCTTCATCGCGCTCTCCGGGGACAGCAATCCGCTGCACATTGACCCGCTAGTTGCCCGGCGATCCATGCTGGGTGGCGTGGCGGTGCATGGCATCCATCTGCTGCTATGGGCACTCGACGAGTTGGCGGCACAGCGTGGTCTGAAGGGCTTCTCGCGCCTGCGCGTACATTTCGACCGTGGCGTGTTGGTGGACGAAACGGTGCAGTTAGATTGGCGCGGGGATGAAGGTCGCTTGGTCGGCCAGCTGATAGGTGCTGCCGGCTCTTTGGCTCGCATCACTCTCACGCCCTCCGAGACCCCCGCGGTACTCTGGACCGGGGCAACCGGCATCGCCACGGCAGAATGCCAAGAGCACGACATGCCAGCGTTGGAGGGCCGCGCCGGAGAGATCGATCTCACGCTGCCGGTAACTTGGCAAGCCATGTTCGCGCATCTCGCCGTGAGCTTCCCTCCGTCGCATGTATCCGTGCTGCTCGCCACAACACGGCTCGTCGGCATGGTCTGTCCTGGCTTGCACTCCATCTATTCCGCCCTGGATTTGACCTGCGATCCTGATTCAGCTCCTGGCAAAACGTTGCGCTGGAAGGTCACCCGAGCCGACCCGCGTGTGCGGGTTGTGGACATCGCCGTATCGGCGGGAAGTCTGCGCGGCTCGGTGATGACACTGTTGCGGCCGAAGCCCTATTTCCAGCCGCGCCTAGCCGAGCTATGCGCCGCGGTACCGCGCAGCGCTTTCGCCGGCCAACAGGCGATCATCATCGGCGGTTCGCGTGGACTGGGCGAGCTAGCGGCCAAGCTGCTAGCAGCCGGCGGCGCGCGCGTCGACATAACATGGTGCCGGGGTGAGGCTGAAGCGCTGGCGATCGTAGCGGAGGCAGCGGCGCTCGGCCTCTCAGTGCGTGCTGCGCAGTTCGATGTTGCCGCACCGCCAACTGACATGCCGGCTCCGGATGCGCCTTACACGCATATGTACTATTTCGCAACGCCGCGCATTCCGGCCGGGCGGCCAGGGCAGTTCCAGCCGGAAGTTTTTGCCAAGCTGCTGGATACTTATGTCACAGGTCTCGCGCGTTGCGCCGCTTGGCTAGTCCCACGCGCCCAGCCGAATGCCCTGATCTGGTATCCCTCCACCGTCTTTCTCGAACAGCTAGACCAGAATTTCGCCGAATATGCCGCGGCCAAGGCCTGCGGCGAGGCGCTCTGCGCACAGCTCGCCGAGCATCTGGCGCCTTTGCGCCTGATCTCGGAACGCTTGCCGCGCCTACCTACTGACCAGACCCAGTCGCTGACGCCCCTGGTTGTGTCAGACGGCGTGGCCACGTTGCGCGCCTCGCTCGAGCGCGTGGCCAATCTGTAGTCCGTTTTACGTCACTTGATCTTGATCTGGACCGCCATCCCCCGCTGGACGAGAGGCGACGGGTTTTGGATATCGATGAAAACCTGGCCCGATTTCATTTCGCGAACGGTACCTGTCATCGGATTACCCGCCCCGGCGATCAACAGCGCGGCTGCCTGTCCCGGTTGAATCCGGGCTTGCGGCTCAACGTTGGCTACCGCTTCGAGAACCAGGGGATCCACGGCGATCTGAAACAAATCCGTCAGCGCGGGTGTCACCGGTTGGCCCAACCGGCCGCGCCTTGCGATGACTACTCCATCCGTGGGCGAGTTCACTTCGCCAACCGCCGCCTCAGCCCCGGCATCTTCCAGTTCGCTGGTCTTTTGTGCGAGCACTTTTCGCGCAGGCTCGAGTTCCTTTGTGTTTGAGTCCACTCGGTCAGCCGCGTTCTTGGCGATCTCTGCCAGATTTTGCGCCGCCGCCTTCAACGAATTGTACTCGTGCTCCGCTTTCTCGTATGCCAACCGCGGCGTGACGCCCTCCTGAAACATCGTCTTTTGCCGCTCAAAAGTCTTCTCCGCTTGAGTCAGATCCAATTCAATCCGCGTCGCATCGGCTTCCGAGCGTGATACTTCCAGCCGCGCCGCGATCAGGGCCGATTCAAGTTGGCTGAGATGATTCTGTGCTTGCTCGGCTTCCAGCTTAGCCACCTGCTGACCGGCAGCCCGTTTCGGATTCCGGATGCGAGCGAGAACCTCGCCTTCCGTTACATGTTGCCCCACATCGGCCATGAATTGATCGATAGTTCCATCCACCGGCACGGGAACATTTATTACATGGGCGGCCTGAATGGTTCCAGTCAACGTGATTTCCGCCGGCGCAACAGGAACAGTCCGTCGCAGCGCGGGCGCGATCGGTGAACGACGGAACGCAACGAACCCGCCTGCCACGAGGCCGAGCGCCACCACCCCGGCAATCGCGAGCATCCACCTGCCACGCATACCCCCGATGTTACCGCCTGCTTTCTGCCTCCTGCCTCCTGCTGCCTGTCTCCCGAATGCTACAATCCTCTTTATGTTCCGTGGATTGGAACACACCGCCATTGCGTCTCCCGATCCCGCCCGTCTGGCGGAGTGGTACGTCCAAAAACTCGACTTCCGCATCAACTACACCTACGACGGCAACTATTTTGTGCGCGCCGCCGATGGGTCGATGCTCGAGATCATTCCTTCGCAAGGCGAGCGCGTACCGCAGCAGATGAAGGACCCGGGCATCCGGCACTTGGCCATCAGCGTAGACGATTTCGATGCGGCGCTAGGCGAATTGCGCAACCGGGGAGTCCAATTGCTCACGGAACCATTCGCAAATCAAGGGAACCGGCTGGTGTTCTTCAGCGACGCCGACGGAAACATTTTGCATTTGATCCAGCGCGAGCGTCCGCTCCCCTGATCGGAATCACGATTGCTCACCAAGGTTTTCAAGGCATTCCAATACCGCGACTTCCGTATCTTGTGGACGGGAGCGTGTATTTCCAGCATCGGTACCTGGATGCAGATCTATGCCCAAAGCTGGCTGGTCTTGCAGCTTTCCGGCTCGCCGTTCTGGCTGGGCGTGGATTCTTTCCTGGGCAGCATTCCGATTGTCCTTTTCTCGCTGGTCGGGGGCGTGTTGGCAGACCGGATGTCGCGACAGCTAATCCTAGTCGGCTCGCAGGTAATCCAGTTGACCTGCGCGTTTTTGTTAGCAGCCCTGTTCGCCACCGGTGTAATCTACGTCGGCGGCCCCAAAGGTTTCGGAGGAGTGTGGCCCATTCTGATGCTGTCGTTCATCGTCGGTACCGCGCAATCTTTCGGTGGGCCGGCTTATCTGTCGCTGGTACCATCGCTGGTCAAACCCGAAGATCTGCAGAACGCTATCGGACTGAATTCGATTCAGTTCAACGTGGCGCGCGTTATCGGGCCCACGCTTGGTGGTCTGGCGCTAACACAGCTCGGAGCCTCTTGGTGCTTCTCGCTGAACGGCTTGTCATTCATCGCGGCGATTGCTTCCCTGTTGATCATCCGGCCGAAATTCGTGCCCGCGAAGACTGCTGAATCCGTGCTCACCAGCATGCGGCAGGGGTTCAGCTTCATCCGTAAGCAGGCTGCCATGGAGGGGCTGATCGTGCTGGCTTTCGCCATGACATTGCTGGCTTTCCCGCTGATCGTATTCGTGCCCGTATTCGCGCGTGATGTGTTTCACGGAGGGCCAAAGCTTTACACTGTATTCCTGGTGTGCTCGGGCTGCGGCTCCATCACCGGCGCGCTGGTGGTAGCCGGACTCGGCAAACATCGCCACCAAGGCCGTTCGGCTTTATCGATGCTCATCGCCCTGGGCGCATTGATCACCAGTTTCGCGCTTTCGCGAAATCTCGTGCTGAGTTGCGTTCTCATTTTTCTGGCAGGAGGAATCCTGCTGGGGGCTTTCGTGACCATTAGCTCGCTGGTGCAGATGATCACCTCCGATCAAATGCGCGGGCGCGTGATGAGCGTGTATAACGTAGCGTTTCGCGGCGGGATGCCTTTCGGAAGCCTCATTGTCGGCGCGCTGGTGAAGCAGTTCACCGCCCCCGTGGTTATAGCCTGGAACGGAGTTTTGCTCGCGATCTTAGGGTTGTACTTCCTGCTTGTTCAGAGGAAGGTTGCCACGCTGTAGCGGCGCAGGTAGTGTCTCAGTTTGAATCTCGGGATTGGGAAACGGACCTCCGGTTGTTGGTCACACCGACAATGCGGCGCGCAGATGGTGTTCAACCTCGCCTCCGCGCGACGTCGGCTCAAGCTATTCTGAAGAACGTGGGAGGGAGATTTGCAGCATGGCAAAACTTGTCTACGGATTGAACCAGTCCCTCGATGGCTACGTCGACCACACGAAGCTTGGGCCGCCTGTACCCGCGGGCTTCCGTCACTTCATCGAGCTGGTGCGGGGCCTGACGGGCGTCATCTACGGTCGCCGCATGTACGAGATCATGCGTTATTGGGACGAAGATCTTCCTGATTGGGACGCGGAGGATCGCGACTTCGCGGTGGCGTGGCGGAGCCAGCCGAAGTGGGTCGTGTCGCGTTCCCTCAAGTCTGCTGGCCCCAACGCCACGCTTGTCGCGGATGACTTCGAGAAGGTGATACGCGGGCTGAAGGCTGAGCTGGCTGGCGAGATTCACGTTGGCGGACCAGTCCTGGCGCAAAGCCTGACCGAGGCCGGTCTTATCGATGAGTATCGACTCTACCTCCGCCCCGTCGTGCTTGGTGGTGGCAAGCCATTCTTCGCCGGCACCCGGCCGCCGCTCCACCTGGTGGCCAGCGATTTAATCGCCGATGACTTGATTCGGTTGACGTACGTTCCTGCTTAATCGCGCGACTCGCCCGACGGACTGCGCTCAGAAATTCAAACTGAGACACTACCGCGGCGCGGCCGGCGCTGTAGAATTGTAGATGATGAAGTCATTATTGCTTCTCCCCGCTCTATTTGCTATTAACGGATTCAACGATAGCGACCTGATCAAAGCGCGCGATCGTCAGGACAAAGCAGCGCTAGAAAAAGTGGTCGGCGATCTGAAACCGCAGGCGGAAAAAGATCCCAAGGATGCAGTGGCTCAATATCGGCTAGCGCTGGCTGAATCTTACTCGGCGGAAGTGGCCATTGAGACGCACGACAAAGCCGCTGCCAAAAATGCTGCGCAAGCGGGCATCGACGCCGCCGAACGCGCCGTTGCGCTCAAGGCCGATTCCTCTGAGTATCAGCGCATCCTTGGAACACTGTGCGGCCAAATGATCTCTGGTATGGGTTTGGCCGGCCTGAAGTACGGCAAATGCGCGCTCACTGCGGTCAATAAGGCCATTGAGCTGGACCCCAAGTCGTCCATCAATTATTTGAGCCACGGCGTAGGCAACTATTATCTGCCCGCGGCCCTGGGCGGCGGCTACGAGCTGGCTATCAAAGATTTTCGGAAGGCCATTGAGCTGGATGGCAAGAACGCGGATGCCTATCTATGGCTCGGAGTGGCACTCCGCAAGGTAAACCAGCCGGAAGAAGCGCACAAAGCCATCGCGAAGTCTGTGGAGCTGAATCCCAATCGAATCTGGGCCAAACAGCAGTTGGATAAGACGCCCACCAATTGATGCGCGATCGGCTCGCGATCGGCGCCGCGATCATCGCGCTTACGCTTCTCAGTTATTTCCAGTTTCCCGGCCACACCTATTTAGGATCGGACACGCAAATCTACGTGCCGATGCTGGAACACATCTGGGACCCTTCGGCGCTCACGCGGGATCTGGTGGCGCCCAAGCCGCATCTGGCGTACACGTTGTACGACGAAATCGCCATCGCTCTCCGCTGGCTCACGCATAGTTCTTTTCAAGCGGTGCTAACAGCCCAGCAGCTCTTGTTCCGCGCGCTCCAGATTTTCGGCGTGTATCTGCTGGCTCTCTCTTTTCCACTGGCGCGGGGAAAGGCGTTAGTGGTGGCGGCCTTCTTCACATTGGGAGCGACCATCGCCGGACCCGCGGTGCTTACCTTCGAATATGAGCCAGTGCCACGCGCGTTTGCCGTGGGCCTGATCTTTCTCGCAGTCGGACTTGCGGCGCAGAACCACCTGATGTGGGCGGACATCGTGGCCGCGCTCGCGTTCCTCTACCATCCACCCACGGTGTGGGTGTTTTGGGCGGTTTATTTGTGGCTTGTCTTGCGGCACCGGGATTATCGCGACCTGTGGCCGCTCGCCGCCGGCATCATAATGCTGTTCGTATCGTCACGGTTGCAGCCGGGAGCGGCCGAGCCGCAAGCATTTTTCACGCGCGTCGGTCCCCAGCTGGAGAAGCTGCAACGCATGCGCGCTTCCTATAACTGGATCTCCACCTGGCCGGTCCAGCTGATCTGGCAGTACGTGCTGCTGTGCGCGGTCTCCATGCTCGCGTTCTGGAGAGTGCGGCCCAAAGCTGCGCGCATTTTTCTCATCGGCATGCCGGCGCTCGGCATCCTAAGCGTGCCCGTTTCGTATATTCTGCTCGACCAATTGAAATGGGGATTGATTCCACAGTTTCAGCCGGCGCGTGCGCTTCTTTTCCTAACTGCATTCGCCGTGATCCTGGGCGCGGCGGCAGGCATTCGCGCGGCCGAGCAAAGGCGCCGGATTGAATCCGTAATTTGGTTTGTGATGGTGCTGGAGGTTCCAACGGCGGTGCCCGTCTTCTCCATCTCCGCGCGCAATCTTCTGTTGTTACTTGCGCTAGCTATCGCATTATGTGGCGCGCTTGCGCTGGAGCGATTTCGTTTCGCGCCGGCGTTGTTGGCCGCGGCGGCGATAGCACCGAGTTTCGCTTTGCCCTACCTGGCGCACGTCCGGAACTATCCGCACCCTGACCTCGCTGGCCTGGAAGATTTAGCCCTGTTCGCCCGCGCGCAAACTCCCAAGGACGCGGTGTTTCTCTTCGGCGATGCCGGAAGCGGCGCCGATCCGAGCATTTTTCGCGCTGAGAGCCGGCGTGCCGTCTATGTCGACTGGAAATCCGGTGGACAGATGAATTTCAGTGAGCCGCTGGCGCGCGAGTGGTGGCAGCGCTGGCAAGCGACCAACGCGCTGCATTTCGACCCTTCGGAGATCGGCCGATTGCAGGACTTGGGAGTTGATTACCTTGTGCTTTCTCCAAGCCACCGTTTGACGGACCGGCAGCCGACCTACGAAAACGGCCAATTCGTTCTGTACAGACGCTAGCGGCCGGACGCGAGGAATTCCTCCACTTCTGCCCGCGCCGGTACGGACGCCTGGGCCCCCATGCGCGTCACCGAAATCGCAGCGGCTGCGTTTGCGAACCGTAGCGCGTCCTCTATTCCCCGATCTTCCGCCAACGCCACGGTCAGAGCTGCGTTGAATGTATCGCCGGCGGCGGTTGTGTCCTTAGCAACCACCGGAAACGCCGGGCTGAGAAGCTCCAGTTTGCCGTCCAGGTAATAACAGCCCTGATCGCCCAACTTCAGCAGGACCGCTTTCGGGCCGCGCTCCCGTAACGATCGAGCCAGCCCAGCTGCTTCGGACGTCGAAACGCGTCCCGGCTTTAGACCCAGCAATAACGACGCTTCGGTTTCATTCGGAGTGAGGATATCGACGGTCGCGAGCAATTCCGGTGATAGCGGCGCGGCCGGTGCCGGATCCAGAATGGTTCGTGCGCCTTCCGCCCGCGCCAGCTTCAGCGCCGCCGCGACGGTATCTAACGGCGATTCCAATTGGAACAACACGAAGCGTGCGCCACGAAAAACGGAGCGCATCGCTTCTGTTTCAGACGCCGCTAGCGCGTGATTGGCGCCGGACGCGACCACAATGGAATTCTGCCCAGTGGTGTCCACCGAAATCAGCGCCACTCCGGTGGCCTGGGAGCGAGTGGCATGAACTGCGCTGACATCCACACCGGCAGCGGAGAGACTGGCTTTCAAATGATCGGCGAAGACATCGTAACCAACGCGTCCAACCATCCGCACCGTTACTGAGTTCGCGCCCAGCCGGGCTGCGGCCACGGCCTGATTCGCACCCTTGCCGCCGGGAATCATTTGGAAATTGCGGCCGAGAACAGTCTGGCCGGGCGCGGGGAGGTGGTCCACCGTCACCACGAAATCCATGTTGAGGCTGCCCACCACGACGAGCGTGGTCATCTGCCAAGATCGATGCCGAACTTTTTCAACTCTTCGGCATAATAGCGACGGTGCAGCAGGTCCCACTCCTCGGTGCCTTCGGGGATTTCCTTTTTCTGCGAGCGGATCTTGGTGCGCGCCGCGCGGTCCACTTTTTCTTCCATCGACAAAAGCTCGGTCATGGAGCGGACAATCTCCAGCCGCACGTCGTTGGGGTCCTTCTTCAAACGAAACTCGCGTGCCTTGCGGAAAGACGTGACCAGCTTGTGGGAGATGTCGTTGATCTTGTCGCGAGAGAGCTTCATGTTGTCGCCCGTATCGCGGCCGGCCGCCCGGATCACCTTACGCTGCGAAATCAGCGTGTTCTTGATACGCCGGAACATCTCCTGATAGCTGACGCCTTCGCGCCGCATGTAGTCGCTATACTGGCTCAATAATTCGCGGACCTCGTCGTTCAGGCGATCTTCCACCTGCAACTCGTCCTGGATGACGTGGCTGATCATTTCCGTGGCCGAAGCAGGATCGGTGGTTTCGATGATCTGAGGCGTCATCCGTTTTACGAGTTGTCGGGACAGGTACGC
>Ga0187859_10001864_pt1 | contig 13265 bp, 25 predicted proteins | sample June2016WEW_10_1_2_FD_133019 | JGI IMG/M metagenome (GOLD analysis project Ga0187859, IMG submission 133019) | Peatland microbial communities from SPRUCE experiment site at the Marcell Experimental Forest, Minnesota, USA - June2016WEW_10_10 | ecosystem: Environmental > Terrestrial > Soil >...
ATCTGCTGGCCGACATGCGCGCCGAGGGTCTGCGGATCGCCGAGCGGCCGAAGATCGTGGTGCGGTCATGAGCGCGCGGCACACGCCGGGGCCGTGGGTCGTCAGCGACGACGGCCTGGTGACCGGCCGCGACGGCCGCGTCCGCTTCGCCGGAACACCCTCGATCGACATCTTCGACGCGAGCGAGTGGCCGTCGGAACTCGCCACGGAGGCGCAGGCCAACGCGCGCTTGATCGCCGCCGCGCCGGACCTGCTGGCCGCGCTGAAGGAGCTTTACGGCCACGCGTACGGCGCGGGAATCCCGTCGATGCGGCAGCCGATGCTGAACGCCCGCGCCGCCATCGCCAGAGCAGAAGGCCGCACGCCATGAACATCCCCGTCGATGGCCGCTTTCCCTTTCTCGACGCCGCCCTGGCCGGCTGCGGTGTCCGCGCGATCGCGGTGGGCGATAGCTGCACCGTCACGCCGCGCGACCGCGCCGAGGCCGTGCTGCGGTCGCGGGAGCTGACGTTGCAGCTGGACCTGCGGGAACTCGGCAGGCAGGCGCTGAGGGCCGGCGGAGAGGTCGCCCGCTGGCAGGATATCGTGGCCGAGGACGAAATCGAGGTCGAGCGGGCGCGCGCTGCGTTGGCAGAGATCGGGGAAGCAGCATGATCGTTATCCTGATCGTCCTGGGGTTCGCCGCATTCGTCGTTGCTGACTGCTGGGGAATGTCGAAATGAGCGCGGCCCTGGACAGCGACAAGCAGAAATTCGTCATTCGCCTGACGCTGCTTCGCCTGATCGAACAGGACGATCTGCTGCGCGTCGGCGTCAACCTCGACGGCCGCGCCTGGCAGACGTTCCGCACCAATCCCTACGTTTTTCTGATCCGCGCCGATGATGCGACCGCCGACGCGATCTGGCGGCTGATTTGCGAGGGGGAAACCCGCCGATGACCGACACGCCGCAACACACGCCGGGGCCGTGGGAGGCGACGTTCGATCCGTACCCGGATGGCACTCCGTATTTTCGTTTCAGCGGGGGCGATGGATTCGCTGGCGAGGTTGAGAAGGGCTTCGGGTTCACGGCGATCATGTCGAAGGCAGACGCGAGCCTGATCGCCGCTGCGCCGGACTTGCTGGCGGCGCTGGGAAAGGCCGACGACCTTCTCAACGACAATTGGCAGGCGATCACCGACCCCATGACGAAGAACGAACTCGCGAAAGCGCGGGCGATTGGCGAGGAAATCGAGGCTGCAATCGCAGCCGCAAGGGGAACGAAATGAACGTCGCAGAAAAGCCTGATCTGGAACTGCCGCTCGCCGAGCAGCAAGCCGGCCAGGAGATCGCCGTGCGGCAGCCGGAGAGCGTGCCGGCGATCCGGGGCGATCAGGCACCCACCCCCGGCGCGCTGTTGACGGCGTTCATGGAACTTGCCCGCGATCCGAATGTCCGGCCGGAAGTGCTGACGACGCTCGCCGGCATGCAGGAGCGCGCAGAGGATCGACAGGCCGAGCGCGAGTTCAACCAAGCCATGTTCCGCGTGCAGAGGCAGTTGAAGCCGATGATCAAGAAGGGCCTCGTCAGCCTTGGCGAAAACAAAGGCAGCTACAAATTCCTGCGCCGCGAGGACTTGGATGCAGAGTTGCGCCCGATCTACGAGGCCGAGGGCTTCTCCCTCAGCTTCACGCAACGCGCCGCGGCGAGCGGCGGTCTGACGATCTATATCAAAGTACGCCACACCGGCGGCCATAGCGAGACGAACGAGATGGAGTTGCCCGCCGACACCGGCCCCGGCCGCAGCCCGCTACAGGCCCGCGTGTCCACCATCAGCTTCGCCGAGCGCGTGCTAACGGAGATGGCGTTCAATGTGGTGCGCGCCGACGACAACGGCGTTGCTGGCGGGAAGAAGTTCATTTCCGAAGAAGATGCGGCCGCGCTCCGCGCGCTTGCGACGGCGGTCGGACAGAAGGAAGGATCGTTCCTTGATCAGCTATTCGCCGGCGCCGTTCGGTCGTTCGATGAGATCGAGGCTGGCCCTGGCTATCTTGCCTGCCGTTCGACTCTTGAGGCGATGAAGCGGCGGAACGAAAAACGGGCCGCTGGCCAGGGAGCCGCCTAATGCCCAAACTGTATTTCGATGTCGATCAAGGCTCAGCCGAGTGGTACAAACTGCGCTCGAAAATCGCCACGAGCAGCGAGTTCCACAACATCCTGACCCCCGCGAAGATGCAGCTTTCGACGGCTCGCTTCAAATATCAGGCCCGCATCGTCGCCGCACGGCTGCTCAACTGGCAGGCCGACAGCCTCGAAAAGATCGACCACATCGCGGACGGTAAGGCATTTGAGCCGCTCGCTGTCGGACAGATGGAACTCATCAGCGGCATCCAGACACGGAAATTGGGTTTCGCCACCACGAACGACGGCCGCTTCGGTGCCAGCCCTGACCGCGTGCAGATGAGCGGTGAGGCAGTCGGCGTCACGGCCGAAGTAAAATGCCCGACGATCCCGATCCAGATGGAGCGCCTGCTATTCGGTCACGGCTCGGATTACGCCGTCCAGGTCGCCGGGCAGCTATGGGTGTGCGAGGCCGACAAGGCGATCTTCTTCTCGTTCAATCCGAGGATGCCGCCCTACATGGTCGAGACCGGCCGCGACGAAGTAATGATCGGCAAGCTCGCCGCGGCGCTCGAACAATTCTCGGACGAACTCGAAGCCCTGACCGAGAAGGCGAAGGCCCTCGGCATGTTCCAGGCGTTCGCGGAAGTGCTGCCGCCGGCCGACACCGAACTCGCGCCCCTCGATCACACGGCGGAAGATTTCGTTGACCAGTTCGTCGAGACGCGAGCTGCGAGGGGGATGGCGTGATGCCTGATCTTGTTAGAAGCGGGCCGTGGCCTGGACTGCCACCAACGATTGCCCCGAGGCTGATGTGTTCGGACTGCAAATTTCACTCCGCCGCAATGGCCGGGTGGCAGTATGACCGTTGCGGACACCCCGACGCCGACTACGGCAGCGTGGTCAGAAACGACCAGAAAATTACCTGTGCCGACTGCCGCAATTCGGAGGGCCAGTGCGGGCGCTTGGCGAAGTGGTTTGCTGCGAAGGACGCTCTCTGATGCCGAAGCGCGACGGCCCGATCACCCGGCAGAAGGAACGCATCGCCTCGATCTTGCAGGCGATGGCCGATAACGCGCGCGAGCGGCCGCGGCTTGAAATCCAGCTTTCCGAGGCGAACGCCGCGCTTGGGCTGCTGACGGGGAAGCCGGAGCGCGCAGAGCCGGAATTGCGGCTGGTGAGGGACGGCGATGTCTGATCTCTGCCCGACCTGCGGCCAGCCGATGCCGCGCCGGACGATTGCCTCGGTGGACGCCCTGGTGGCCGCGCTGCGCGTTCCTGTTCCGCAGGACAAGTGGCCGCGCCGCTCGAAGAAGTCGGCCCCGATTGACCCAGGACGGCAGGTCTATGCCGCCCAGGACGGCAGCTATTTCATCACGTACGGTGGCGCAGAGGTTGGTCGAGCCACGGTCAAGGAAGCCGTCGCCGCCGGGCGCCTCGTTCGCGAGTACCCAGAAGCGCCGAACGTCGACTGCTGGAGGTTGGCGTGAGCATCAGGCACACACCGTCCTCCGCTAACCCTGCCCTGCCGATGGGCTGCGGAACCTCGGGGCGTGCATTCAGTCTCCGGTATATCCACCCTACCCTGTATCGGGGGTCAGCCGCCTGCCCCGCAGAAGCCCCGCTGCGGCCCGGCCAGTCTGGGCACAAGTCGGGGTGGGTATCCTTCAGGCCGCACGCTGCCAGTCAGGCGCTCGGAGGCCGGGTGTCACCGTGGAGTTCGCGCCGGAGCAGTCTCGCGTGGTCGACCGCGAGCGAAGCCGCCATTGATTCGGCCAGATCAGTGTCAGGACGCCGGGGCAACCGGAACCGTTCATTTTCACCGCAAGCCGCTTTCCTCGGGTGGACCGAGGTGAGTTCGGCTGAGGTGTTGAGGAAAGGGAGGGCCTGCGGTATATCGTGCCGCAGCGGGGCCGTCTTTTCCCTGGTGATCGCCAGCCGAACGCTGAGCGGTCACCGCCGGGGCGGGTCGTCAAACCCGACCCCGGCAACGGCTCCGATTATGCACAGCCTCGCGCTTCGGTGCAAGCCATGACCGCCCAAACGCCGGATGTGGCGGGGCTGGTGGCGGACCTGCACCGCATCAGCGAAATGAGCATCTACAGCGACGGATTGCGTTTCCTCGCAGGCTCAGCCGCCGCCGCGCTCGAAGCCCAGGCGCGGGAGATCAAGATGCTACGGGACGCGCTAGCGAATGCCAAACGAGACCTAATCCCTCGCGCTATCGTCGTGGCCGAACTACGCTCGTGGCAAGAAGGTGCCGCATCGGCATCTAAGCTCAAGAAGGCCCTACAGGGGCACGATACCAATCTGGCGAAGTCGCAGGCATGGGAGTTCGCCGCTGGGCATGTGGAGTTTGCCATCTACCCGCTCGCCGAAATCGACGCCGCCCTCCGTGCCCGCGCGGCGTCGGGGGAGTGATGGCGGTGGGCATCTCGGCCTGCTTGACGAAGTTGGCGGACCGCGCGGCGACCAGCGATTCTTTGGCGCCCCGATTCCTGCGTCAGTTCTGCCGCATGGCGGTCTATGTTCTCGCAGTCAGCGGTTTCTATCGGCTTTCATCACTGCCGGTCTCGTTCGCCCTGACCCTTCTGGTCGGCGCTGGCGTCCTTGCGCTTGGCTGGCTCGGCTTCCGCAAGTTCTAGCCGCCGCCCGCGCGCCGGGCGGTTAGGCGGCTGCCGTAGCGCCGCTCAGGCCTGCGCTTCCTCGGCGAGCCGATCCTTGTTCACCGCCGACGCGAACGCCGGGGCAAGCTGGCGGAAATACAGCCCGTGGGCCTCGCGCAGCCGCGATCGCAGCCAGCGGTGCGTCACCGGGACCAGCATGCCCCATGTCGCGATGCGCACCGTGTCGGTGTCCCCGAGGCCCGTGAAATCCCACGCGCAGCAGCAGTGTCCGCCCACCAGCGCACCCGGATCGCTGCCGTCGTCGTCCAGCCTCAATCCGGCCTGCACGGCGTCCAACCCATCCCAAACGGCACCGGCCTGCACCCCGTCCATGTCCCGCTCGTACAGGTCGATCCCGAGATACGCCACGCCGAGGTCGTTCATGCACACCGCCAGCGCGTCGCGCGTCAGCGGTAGCGTGCCTGAGAGGGCCACCAGCGGCACCTGGTCGCCAACGTCGAAGCCCGTAGCCGCCTGCCGCGCCAGCACGTCCAGCAGCACCGCGCCGTCCGTGGCGGCCATGGCGGCGTCGGTGGGGGCGCAGCCGACGCAGGCAGCAAAAAACGCTGGGACTTTCGCATCCTCAATGGCGACTCGGTAGTTCGCCAACGCAGATACGGCTAAGGCGGCGTTCGCCAACCCGGCGGCAGTGCACGTTGGTAATATGTCGTTTTTGAACATCCTCGGCTGGAACGGCACCGCGCTGCGGTCCAGGCGCGGCGGCGGGATGGCGACCGAGAGCCGCGCCGACATCAGCGCCGGAGCGGAGGCGAGGGCGGCGGGACTGTGCGGCAAGCGGCCGAGGCGCATTACGGCGTCGCGGCGGCCTTGAGATAAGCCCGCGCCTTCGCCGGGGACATCATCGGGGCGGCCGAGAGGGTGGCCGAGGCGGTGACTATTCCGGCTTCCGACGCGATGGTGCTGATGATCGACAGCGCCGCGTCAACGATGGGCACGATGGCGCCGGCAGCCTGGAAGAACGGCGTCACCAGCCCGGCGACAGTTTGGATGTCGCTGATGACCGCCGAGACGGTGGTGCCGGACGTGGCGACGCTGGCGATCGAGGCCGCGTCGCTGTTGAGCGTGGCGATGGCCTGCGTGACGGCGGTGGGCACTGCGATCTTCGCCTGCGCCAGCAGCGCCGGCAGCGTGGCGAGGGCCGCAGCGACCGTCTGGATGTCCGTGGTGAGTTGCGTCGAGGTCGTGCCCGGGCAGCCCGTCAGGGCCAGCAGCGGCACGGTGGCAAGCAGGTGGCGGCGGTTCATGTTGGATATCCTTATTGAGGGATCGGCACGTCAGATCAGGCGCCCAAAGCCCATGAGCACGGCGTAGACCGCCAGGACGCCCGGCAGAGAGCACGGCCCCATGCCCCACTCGGCCGACCACGGCCAGACCGGCATAACGGCGCAGGCCGCAAGCAACAGGACGGCGGCGATGCGATAACCGAGGGCCCGCGCGGCGAGTGCGGGGAGGCGGAGGTGCGGCATGGGGTGGGGTCTTTTCACAATGACTACCCTACCCCATGAGGGGGAGGGGTGGGGGGTATTTCAGTCGCAGCCACGGCCAACGGTCTCGCCGTTCGCGCCGCTGGTAAAGTCTTTCCAGTGCCGCCAGCCGCCCGGGCAGAGAAACCCCCATTGGCGGATATTCGGCCCGGTGATGAACAGCGTCCAGACAAACCGACCGGCAATCAGTTCGACGCGATGCGCGGCCACAGCGCGGCGCAGATAGATCGCGCCCGGACGACGCAATTTCACGGAGCCGTCCACAAGATGCTCAAGGTAGGAACCTTCGAGCAAGATGCTGGCGTTCACCCACGGATGGTCATGTAACGCGCGGTCGTCGTCGCTGCGGAGGAAATGGTGCAGGTAGATATTGAACCACCGATTGCGCGGGATCACCCACCAGCGTTCGAGGTACGGGTCATCGATTCCGCCGATGATGAGGTCAGGCGGCCGGCGATCTGACACGCGCCGTTGCAACAGCCGCAGGAGTGCCGCAGTCGCGCTCACATCACACCGCCCCGCCGCCCGGGAGCGGAGTGGCCGCCTCGGCTTCGTCGGCCTGCTTCATCAGCAGCGCCGCGAGTTCGCGTGCCTGTTCCGGCGAGAAAATGATGTGTGCCACCCCGCGAGCGTCGCGCGGCAGGTCGGGATGGTTGAGGATCACCTCGCCGTCCCTGTGACCGACTTCAAGTGTATTCGGCGCCAGATCGCTCATCACACCCCCGGCGCGGGCGCGGCAGGCGGGGCGACGGCGATGCGATGACCGACGGTCACGAGGGAGCCGGCAACGGCGGCGGGTTCACCGTCGCATCGGCGGGGGAGCCGGCTGTCGGCTTGCTGGTCGGCGGCGCGGTGCTGTCCACCTGCTTGACCAGCGCGAGAACGCTCTCCGCCGTTGCCTCGACCGCCGAGGCGATGGGATTCGAGGCGATCCAGGCTTTCGCCAGCGCGATGCCCTGCGCGATGATCGGCGACGATGCGGAAAGCGTCTGCACATCGGTCTCAGCCTGCGCGGCCATCCCAAGGACCCAGGCTGCGGCATGCTGGGCCGCGGTGGCGACCGTGGCGAGATCCGCTTCCGCGGCGTCGACGAGGCTGGTCATGTCGGAATTTCCTCTCTGCAACTTCGGGTTGACGGCTTGCCGGTGGCAACCTACGCCCGCCAGCAACGATTTTCAACGGCGGTGCAATGACACCTGGATTTGCTACACTGCCAGCATGGCCGACGCGACCCAGATTGCCGTCCTGGAAGCCGAACGCACGCTGCGCCTGGCTCGGCGCGCGCTCAATCGAGCGCAGAACACAGCCGACTACCGACGGGCATGGACCGACTGGATTGCGGCGTCGCTTTCCCTGGAGCGAGCGCGGGAAACCGCAGCTAAAGCTTCCCCACGTTCGCCGAAGCCGCCTGGACGATAGCCACCGCCTGCGCAAGCTGCGCCTGCACGCTGGCTGGCGTGACCGTGGAGGCCGGCGGCGCTGCGGAGCCGGCGGCGATGGTGCCCGTGTAGGCCCCCACATCCAGCCACAGCGAAGGCGGCAGCGCAGTATCGCCCAGCGCCAGCGGGCCATCCCAGCCGGTCGCAGCCGCCGCCGTGTCGTCGATGATGAGATACCAGGTCGTGTCGATGAAATCTGGCGGGGTGACGTAGCAAAGCACGCACGCCCGGTCGATGAAGATGGCGGTGTAATCCGGCTGCACCCAGACCGTGTAGCGGTGCGCCGCGGCGGACGGGTCGAACGCAACCGGGATTGTCGTCGTGCCCTCGTCGGGGCCGCTCCAGTACTCCGCCATGTACGCGGCGTTGCTGCTGTGCACGCTGCTGGTGACCGACAGCACGCCCGCCTGCGACATCACCATCTCGAACACGTCCAGCTCGGTGGTCTGCTGCCCGTTGTTCGGCAGCAGCCAACCCGCCAGCCACCGGCCCGGTTGCATCGGGTTCGGCGCCTGGAACTCGAACTCGAAAACCCCGCCGAGCTGCCCGTAAGGGAACGTGCACATGGCGCCGGAATAGAGCGGCCGCCCCGCCAGGTAGGACGTCAGCGCCGCCGCGGCAGCCTGCGCCGCGGTGGCCTTGGTGGGTTGAATTTCGAGAACCCCGCTTTTGATCAGGAAGGGGCTGCCGAGCAACTGGATCGCGGCACCGTTGGGGAAAAAGGTCAGCTCATTCAGCAGCCCGCACACCGACGGATCGCCGGCACCTGGCGCGAATGGCGGCGGCGTGAAGGCGTACCCGGCCATTGCGTTATTCAGCGTGCTGAGCGGCGGATTGCCCCACGGGAACGGCGCGGCGCCGTTGTAGGCTGGATTGCCGATGGCCGGGGGCGCGAGGAACGGGGCGAACGGGAGCGCGCGCGTGGCCTTGGTCAGGTCCAGCGCGGCGCCGATTGGGGTCGCTGGCATCAGGCGGCATCTCCGTTCGTCACGAAGCCGTGCCACATGCAGCCGCTTTTCAACTGGACAGACCTCGCGCTGCTTGGCGGGTCAGCATTCAACGTCAGGTCGTCAATGCTGGTTCCGACCATCAGCCACCGTCCGGGTCCAGGTGAGACATCATCAGGCACGCCGCGCGACCGGGACCAACAGACCACGGAATGCGCCCCGCACTTCGGACAATCGAACATCACGCCTTGCGCATCTTTGAACGACACGCCTTCGGTAAAGTCGCCGCGGGGATCGTCCAGCCTGATGAACGTTGCGTCGAGCGCCGTCAGTTTCATGGTCAGATCACCCGGCAGATCACGCCCGCGACCCACAGCACGGCCAGCGCGGCGAGGATCGTGCCGGGGGTCATCGCCAGCCGTGGTAGCCGAAGCCACCGAAGCCGCCACCGCCGAACAAAAGCCAAATGACCAACAAAAATATGACCAACCCGCCGATCCCGAAGCCGCCTTGCGCGCCCCATCGGCCGTAGCCGTAGTAGCCGCCTCCGCCCGCAAAAATCAGCACCAGCAGCAGAATGAGAAGCATGACAGCCTCCGCAAAGCATGCACCATGCGCGCGATGGCTGGGCGGCGGTAGAGACGGAAACTACCTATGGGCGGCGCTGCTGCGGCGGGACTCCAAGTCTCCCGCTAATTCCACGTTCCGAGCACGGGCACGGTATGGAGATTTCACCGTATCGCAGCAGGTGCCCACTCTCAAGGCCCCCAACACCTACGCCACCCCGCCGCCGCCCGCAAGGGTCAGTGCCCCGCCGGCCCTCGCGTCTGAACGTATATACTGACGACAGAACCGATCAGCATGGCGACGCCCAAGACCAGCAGCCACATCTTGCTTGCCCCGGCCGTCGTGTCCCCGATCTGATCCAGCCGCTTGGTCAGCGCCTCCACCTTGTCGGCAAGAGACGACAGCCGCGCCTCCATTTCCGACTTGGTGGAGAACCGCCCTTGTTGATCCTGCACCATCGTTCGCAGCTCGTTCAACGAGTCAAGCCGCGCTTCGTTGGCCTCGCTGGCAAGCCCGACCGCCTCTTTCGATGCCTCAAACTTGTCCAGCAGGCGCGTTTCGATGTGCGATATCTCGGCCGTGAAATGCACGTAAAGCGTGCGCAGCGTCCAGCCGGTATCAACCGGGTCCGTGCCGCTCATCGATCAGCCTGGCGGCTGGTCCGGTTGCGCAGCGCCGGTCACGGCATTTTCGCCAGCAACTCAAAAAGCGCCGCCGGCTGCTTGATGCCGACCAGCACCACCAGGATCCCGAGCGCGGTCATGCCGATCAGCCGCAGGCCGTTCGACTTGTCGATCATGGTCTTTATTTGCAGCATCGACAGCTTGAACTCGGTGACCATCTCGTCCTTCGCCGTATCGAAGCGAACGCCGATGGCCCGGTGTCGCTCGGTGCACTTCGCCTCGTGCTCGACGCGCCAGAGGTCGAGTTCGCGCACCCGCTCGTCCAGCAGCTCAACCCGCTTGGTCTCCGCGTCGGTCATCGGCAGCCCCCGCGTCGTTTCTGGAGCCGCCGATGGGGCCGGGATCAGGTGCCGGTCCATGTCGCCGCCTTCCGTGCTTGTGTTCTATACACGGGGCTGTGAACGCAGCGTCAATCAGGTCGCTGGCTTGGCTACTACCATGGCCTTGAGCGCCAGCAGGTCCTCCTCGGTCAGCGTGGCCTTCCCGACGGTGATGCTCGGCGGTGCCGGCGGCTTGGCGCGTTCGGCCGCGACGAACTTCTCCCAGGCTGCCTTGCGCTTCGCCATCGTGGCGATCATCGGTGTGACCTCGTCGTCGGGCAGGATGTCATTCTCCTTGGCGGTCGCATGCGCGATCAACACCGCCTTCGGATGCCGCGGACCCTGACCGGCAGCGACATTCGATGAGCCGAGCATTTTCGTCTTCATGACGGTGCCCTTCAGCACTGGCGTCACCAACGGCCCGTCGCCACCGCCCCCGGCACCAAAACGAAGCTGGCCGGTGAAAGCCTCGGTCACCACCAGCGCGTGCGGCGTCTGTTCGTCGTTGCCGTCGTAGGTGAGGGAGCCGTCCGCATTTTCCGTGAAGGCCATGTTTGCTACCCCGATGAAAGAGTGATGCCGTTGCCGACGCCGAGCCACGCCTGGTGCATAACGTGGGGGTCGGCGGTCGGAAGATTGTTTATGATCAGCCCCCCGTTGATATTCGTGCCCGAGGCCCCCGATGCGTAACCCGGAGTGAGGTAGATCGGACCGGCGATGGCGGTTACGCCGCCAGTCGCGTCACCTCCATAAACGCTAAACCCGCCGGCAGCGTTCGTGCCGGGCGCGCCGTATGCGCCTCCAGCTTGAAAGCCGCCGCCCCCGCCTTGAGCGGAAGTGCCTGCGGCGATCATGCCGCCGCTTACGCTTAGCCGTGCCCCCGAGATATTTACAGTGCCGTAACTAACGACACCGCCAAACAAATTAGCCTGCCCCGCCTGTCCGCTTCCTGCGGGGTCAGTAACTACCACGTCCCCCGTGTAGAAATCGGCGTTGCCGCTTAGGGCAAGGCTCGCCGTGCCCGCTGCGGTGACATAAGCGGTATAGACAGTCATCTGACCTGAGCCCGTTCCTGCTGGGCCAGGCAAGCCCGACCGGATAACGACACCGAGGCCGTCGTCGCTTCCCGTCGCCGCCGGCTGCTCGATCGTCCCCGTATTCCCCAGCGTGATCGTGCCGGTATTGGTGACGCCGTACAGCCCGAGGCCCGGCGCGACGGGGTAACCTCCGCCGCCACCGCCGCTGATCGCCACGTTCGCGATGCCTGCGCCCCCGCTCGATGCCGTGGCGTTCGAGGTGAAATTGATCGTCGCGGCGTTGGTGACTGTGCCGCCCCCGCCGGTGACGGTGAGGTGGGCACCGGCATCGGCGTATGACGCGATCTCCGCTGCCGTCGCGAAATACGCCGCCGGGCTGCCGGTGCGGGCGAGCGGAAACTTGTCGCTGGCGACAACCGTTCCTGCGTTCGTGGCCGAACTGATCTTGATGTCCGCCATGCTCATGCTCCCAGGTAAATTATCATGTTGACCATCGCAGTGGGCTGCACGTTCTGCGACGTGCCGGTGAGTGCGCTGGTAAACGTCGTGTCGGCCGTCGCGGTGATGCCGGTGAAGGCGTCAGGGATCGGCACCGCCGTTGCTACTACCACGTCCGTGCCGGAATTGCGCAATCCGGCCAGCGTCGGCGGCACGTTGATGCCGTGGGTGTGACCGGGATCGGTGATCGTGACCGTAGTTATGGCGGTGCCGGCGTCCTGTTGCGCGTTCTGTCCGCCACCCGCGCCGCCGAGCGTCGCGCCTGGCACGCCGCACACGCCCGAGGTGATCCGGTTCGCCGCGACGCCGCCCATGTTGTCGAGGCCGGCACCGAGGCGACCGCGGAAGTCGGGCAGGTTGAAGGTGGTCGAGCCGTCACCGACGCCCCAGGTCGTGCCGAGGACCGAGAAGGCCGCGGCGTAGGCGGTGCGGCTGACGGCCTGACCATAGCAGGCGTACCATTGAGGCGGGATCGACAGCGCGGGGCCGGCGAACATGCGGATTTCGCCGATGATGCCCTGGACGTTCTGACCGGCGCCGGACGCTGCGGGGCCACAGGGGTCGAAGGTCCAGAGCTGCGTGCCCTGCGGATCGGCTGGCGTCGACGGGGTGTTCGGGTCGGGGTTCGGCCCGTAGCATGCGATTTTGTAAGCGGTCGTTTGAACAAGGAAGATGCTGCCGAAGTGGCCGGTGCTGTCAGCAACGACCGGGTTCGGGTTGGGGACCAGCAGCGTGGCGTCGCTATATGTCGCCAACGGCATTGAGGTGCCGGTGACATATGTGAAAAGCTGCGCGCCGACGATGGGAACGCCGTTGCCGTCGACCTCGAAGGCATTGGGCGTGTAGTACCGAGACCCGAGAGCGCCAGACATCAGCGGTTCCCTTTCGCGCTCGATGCGCCGACGCCGACCGCGCCGATGCGGTTCATCAGCGTTTTCAGGATCGCGGGCTTGTCGGCGATGCTCGCCTTGGAAATCAGCAGCCGACCGAGTTCTGGATTGAGCAGCCCGGCGGTCACGAGATCATCGACGTTCCGCAATCCCGCCAGCCGCATCGCATTCAGCGCCATCATGGCGCCGGCCATCGCGCCGCCGAGTTCCATCCCGCCGACACCGCCCTCGATCATCTCGCCGGCGATCTGGCCGATCAGCACTTGCCCCAGCACCGAAAGACCGTGACCGCCAGCTGCGTGGGCGATCAGGTCCGCTGCGGTGCCGGGGCTGCCGGGGATCTTCGTGGCGTTCACGGCGCGCGCGGCGCGCTCAATGTCCTCCGCGTTATCCTCGATCATGTCCGCGCCGCGATTGCCAAGGATGGCGTGGATGACGCCAGCGTTTGACGGATTCGCCGCCCATTTCTGGAACGTCCCGCCGGCGATTTCCTTTTCGCCGGTTGTTCCTGCCTCTGCGGTGCTGCGGGCTTTCGTCAGCAGATAGTCGACGAAGTTGCGCATGATGCCGTCGAGCGCGGCCTGATTGCCGGCTGCTGCTGCCATCAGCTCAGCG
>Ga0187859_10001866_pt1 | contig 13262 bp, 11 predicted proteins | sample June2016WEW_10_1_2_FD_133019 | JGI IMG/M metagenome (GOLD analysis project Ga0187859, IMG submission 133019) | Peatland microbial communities from SPRUCE experiment site at the Marcell Experimental Forest, Minnesota, USA - June2016WEW_10_10 | ecosystem: Environmental > Terrestrial > Soil >...
ACCCACTTCCATCGGCTCCTGAGTAATGTCAATGTCGGCAAGCTGCTTGAACTGGTGATACATGCTGGGCAGCTTCTTCTTTATATGCTCGGCCGCGTTGGGGATTCTATCTTGGATCCACGCAATGTCCAGGAAGACGCCGCCATGCGGACTGCCCCGCCCTTCGCGTACCTCTCGCCGGATGCAACGGGCCACGTGGTCGCGAGTCAGCAACTCGGGCGGACGCCTTGCGTCCTTATCTCCCTGCGTGTAGCGCCAGCCTTCTTCTTCTTTATCGGCGGTCTGGGTGGTGTACAGCGGCGGAATATCTTTGAACATGAATCTTTCGCCGTTCCGATTGCGCAGCACTCCTCCCTCGCCGCGAACGCCTTCCGTGACCAAAATCCCACGCACACTCGGCGGCCAGATCATTCCTGTGGGATGGAACTGCACATACTCCATGTCCATGAGGGCCGCACCTGCATCGTATGCGAGCGCATGGCCATCGCCGGTGTATTCCCAACTGTTGCTCGTAATTTTGTATGCCCTGCCAATTCCTCCCGTTGCCAGCACAACAGCTGTGGCGCGGAACAGGTGAAACCTGCCGCGCTCACGATCGTATCCAAACGCACCCACGATACGACCGCCGTCCTTCAGCAGCGTGACGACGGTGTGTTCCATGAAAACGTCGAGACCGAGATGAATTCCATGGTCTTGCAGAGTGCGGATCATCTCCAGGCCGGTGCGGTCACCCACATGCGCGAGTCGAGGATACCTATGGCCGCCGAAATTCCGCTGCAGAATTCGGCCATCGCTGGTGCGATCAAACAGCGCGCCCCAGGCCTCGAGTTCACGCACGCGCGCCGGAGCTTCCTTGGCATGCAGCTCTGCCATCCGCCAGTTGTTCAGGTATTGACCGCCGCGCATAGTGTCGGCAAAGTGAACGCGCCAGCTGTCCCGGTCGTCCACATTTCCCATCGCTGCGGCTACGCCGCCCTCGGCCATCACGGTGTGTGCTTTGCCGAGAAGAGATTTCGAAATGACCGCGACCTTTACACCAGCAGCCGAGGCCTCGATGGCAGCCCGCAGACCGGCGCCCCCGGCTCCTATGATCAGAACGTCGTGCTCATGCGTGATGTACTCGCTCACTAGACGATCCTCCAATCCGTCCAGATACCCATCGAGCACATCCGCACATACAAATCGGAAAACCCTACCGAGAAGAGGCTGCACCAGGCAAACAGCATGTGGCGCCGGTTAAGGCAACTCACGCAATCGTAAGCTCGCTTGCGGGCCGGCGCTCCCGCTAATCGATCGCGAAAACCGCCGACCAGATGACGAAAGGAATGGCATCCGAAAGTATACGAACTCAGCAGCACGAGGTTCGTCAACAAGACGAGAGTGCCGACGCCGATTCCAAACCGGCCGTCAAACCAGAAAGCATCCCACACGTCGCGCGCCAGAATTATTAGAAACACCAGGGCCAGATAAAGAAAATAGCGGTGAACGTTTTGCAGGATCAGAGGAAACGATCGCTCGCCGAGATATGTCTTGCGCGGCTCACCTACGGTGCAAGATGGCGGATCCGCCCAAAAAGCCTTGTAATACGCACCGCGATAGTAGTAACACGTAAATCGAAAGCCGCCTGGCGCCCACAGAATGAGCATCGCTCCCGTAACCCAAACCGGCATCCAGGTTGGGTTTGAACCAAACCAACCCTCATTTGCAGGTCCGAACAGTTCGGGCGAATAAAACGGGGAGAGATAGGGTCCGAACCTGAAATGCTGCCCCTGCAGCGCAGCCCACGTGGAGTAAACGATGAATGCCGAGAAACCAAGAAACACGAGCAGGGGCTGTACCCACCAATTGTCGGTTCGCTGCGTCTGTCCGAAACCCGCGCGCGACAATGGAACGTCAATCTGAGACATCGAGCCTCCTCACGCGTTCGTGCTGATCTTGCATCCGCTATCAAGCCCCGGTCTGATTGCGATTGAATACTGACGGTAGCCATAATACAGGGAAATTCATTGTGATTGTTTTCGGAAAAGATGCCTCAGGTAAACGCAGGAGAACAATGAATCCAAGAGCACGGACGCCGCACGCAAGCACCATCCGGTACGAGCGCGCTGTGGTACAGTTTTCGTGACTGCCAATTTGAAGGCTGGCGTCCAGCTGGGATGGAACGATGAGCACAGGACGTGAGATTCGCAGCTACGACTATGTGAACCGTCCCTATGAGCGCGTCCGCGATGCGTTGACCCAGAACGCACTCACGGTGTTCCAGTCGGCTACGAAGGCGGCTGCTTCCCGGGCGCAATCGATCGCCGCTGAACTGCATGTCGACTTTGGCGGGATTGGAGTGAAGACCGACATCAGTATTTCCGTGAGAAACATTGAGGAAACGATCGTTGATGCCACTTCAACTCCCACCACGCGGCTGCTGCTGGAATGGGAGGCCGCGACCATGCCGAGATTATTTCCGCTCATGAAAGGCGAGCTTTCCGTTTACCCGCTGACCTCAACGGAGACGCAGTTGGACTTCTCAGGCGTCTACGAACCACCTTTCGGCGCCGTCGGAAGAACCATGAATGCGATCGTCGGCCACCGCATTGCAGAGGTGTCGGTGCATCGCTTTGTTAGCGACGTGGCAGGATATCTCCGCCAGACCCTTGCTTGAATGATCCTATCGGCGTGTGTGGGGAAGACATTCGCGCACAACGGCCGGGCCAGATTCTCTAAGTGATTGGAAAATGGAGCGGGAGACGGGGATCGAACCCGCGACATCCGGCTTGGGAAGCCGACGTTCTACCGCTGAACTACTCCCGCTCGTTGTCGTTTAGACTACCATTCCGCTGTTTCCAAAACAACGTTTCTGACCGTGGCTTGCGCTCTGCGAAAACCCTCTGCCACAATTGGCACCAAGCGGCACGAAGGAGAATCGTGTGGCGCAGGGCCTTCTTAATCTGACACTCGACGCTGTAAGATTCTCCGTCTAGGCTTCCATCGAAATCATTCCACAAAGCTCAGGAGAATTGATGTCGACTGATTCCCTTCCGTCCGCGCGCTGCACGCAGCCCTCCGCAAAGCCCGCGCAATTCAATTCCCGGCGCGACTTTCTACGCGGAGGAGCTGCGGCTACTGTGGCCGCGACCGCTTATCCGGCGCTCGCAGCCGTCCGTGCTGCGAATCCGGTACCCGCTGTTTCCGATGTTGATTCAAACAAAGAAGGTTTCCAGCGCGACTTCGAACTCGACGAGATCACGATTGACGGCGTGCGAGCAGCCTTTCGCTCGGGCCAATATTCCTCGCGCTCTTTGACCGAGAAATACCTGGCCCGCATTCGGGAGATCGACAAAGCTGGCCCAATGCTGAACGCGGTGATCGAGATCAATCCCGATGCCCTTCAGATCGCCGATGCGCTCGATCAGGAACGCAAAGCAAAGGGCGCCCGCGGACCGCTGCATGGCATTCCGATTCTCATCAAAGACAACATCGACACCGGCGACCGAATGCATACGACCGCGGGATCGCTGGCGCTGCTCGACTCGCGTCCGCCGCGCGACGCCTTCGTCGCGGCGCAGTTGCGAAAGGCCGGCGCGATCATTCTGGGTAAAACCAATCTAAGCGAGTGGGCAAATATTCGTTCCAGCCATTCGACAAGCGGATGGAGCGGGCGCGGCGGCCTTACTCGAAATCCATATGCTCTCGACCGCAATCCCTGCGGATCGAGTTCGGGCACGGGAGCGGGCGTGTCCGCGAATCTTTGTGTTGCGGGCGTGGGCACCGAGACCGATGGCTCGGTGGTTTGTCCATCCTCGGCAAATGGGCTGGCCGGACTCAAGCCTACGGTCGGCCTGGTCAGCCGCAGCGGAATCATCCCCATTTCGCATAGTCAGGATACGGCGGGGCCAATGGCGCGCACGGTGCGAGATGTCGCCATTATGCTGAGCGCAATGGCGGGAGCGGATGCAGAAGATCCGGCGACGGCGAACTCTGCCGGGATATTTCCCGACTACACCAGATTTCTTGACCCCGCAGGTCTCAAAGGCGCTCGCCTCGGCGTAGTGCGCAAGTACTTTGGCTTTAGCGATGCGGTCGATCAGCTGATGGATACGCTGATCGGGGAGATGAAGCACGCGGGCGCTGAGATTGTCGATTCGGCAGACATTCCCACGATCGGCAAGTTCGATGACAGTGAAATGACCGTCTTTCTCTATGAGCTAAAGGCCGATCTTGCAGCTTATCTCGCGCGCCGCGGCGCAGCGTCGACAGCAAGCCCGATAAAGACTTTGAAGGATGTAATCGATTTCAACGAGCAGAATCGTGGACGCGAAATGCCCTTCTTCGGGCAGGATATTTTTCTTAAATCGGAGCAGAAAGGCGCGCTCAGCTCAAAAGAATATCTTGATGCGCTGGAGATGAATCACCGGCTCAGCCGCGCCGAGGGCATCGATTTCGTGATGGATAAATTCAAGCTCGACGCGCTTCTCGCGCCTACTGGCGGGCCTGCATGGCTGACCGATCTGATCAATGGCGACCACTCCGCCGGCGGCAGTTCGAGCGCTGCCGCAGTCGCGGGCTATCCGAATATCAATGTGACAGCCGGATATCTGTGGGGATTGCCAGTTGGCATCTCCTTTTTCGGACGAGCCTGGAGCGAACCCACTCTGCTTAAGATCGCTTATTCTTTTGAGCAGTTAACCAAGGCGCGGCAGAAGCCTCGCTTTCTCGCGACCATTGCTGAATGAGTCGCGAGACGAAGCTCTCCCCTGGGTTTCTCTGTGCTCCCTGAGGTCAATGGTTTATTGCGGGGTCGGCGCGGCTGGCAAGAGCGGCGGCTGATTTGATTCTGGCACGGGCGACGGCGCTGTAGACATAGGATCGATTAGAGGTTGTGTGAGTGAATCCGGCGCGAATTGGGCTTGCGCAGGCCGAATTCCTTTGGCTTCTACAATCGACCAGCGCCAGTCTTCATCGGGCCCAGGAGTGATTCCGATACTTTCATGAAATGCGGTCGTGCTGAATGGCTTAGCCTCCGCCTTGAGGTGATACAGCAGCGTCACATCGGACCGTCGCTCAACGGTGACCGGCGCGAGGCCCTCCGCGGCAGGAATCACGCGCGCACGCGCCGCCGCTTCCGCATTCTCTCCGGGCTTGCGTTCGAGCGTCAGGCCAATCGTGATTTCGCGAAGCTCCCAGTCGGTGCCGTTGAAAACTTCCAACTGCAGGCTCTCATCCTGGATTGAGCCAGGGCCGTCGATCTTGAGCAATTCAGGCAACGGCAAGTCTTCGATCAGCACAGGCCGAATCAAGAGCGAGCTAGCTTTCGCGTTGAATGACAGGCTGCAGGTCACATCGGGCGACGATACTTTCAGACTATTGCCGGAGGGATCAATCGAGAAAACGGTTTTACCTGATTTGATGGGACGCGCGTTTTTCGCATCCTCCATGACCTGAGCAAAATTGTCGTTGTCGATCACGGTGGGGATTGCATCGGGCGGCTGCCCAGTCTGTTGCTCCAACTTGTTTTTTCGCAGGTCGCGGGCGACGTCGCCGAGCGGCGGTGGGTCATCTTGCGCGCTCGCGATTCTCGGCAGCGCAGTCGCTCCAAATGACACGAGCGCGACCAGGAAGGCGGCAGTGCGAAGACTGGGGAGTCGGGATTGCATGATCTCTGTCGCTAAACGCGCGAGTCGTATAGCGAGTCTATCTCCATCTATTCAAAGTTTAGGCGAGATAGAGCAGGTGGGAAGTTACCAAAGGAACACTAAAGTGCTAGCACTTGCAGGGCAGGCAGCAAAGGCTGGATAACTCCAGTTAATTGAGTAGAGTGGGAAAGGGCAAAGACGCGCACAGATCGAAGCAACGCGCAACGGGGCGCGTCGATGCCCTTTCACCAATCGTCTTTTGCCGTAAACGGCGCGTTGCGCCGGTTACAGCAGGCCAGAGGTACGAAAACGGGCGATCGGATCGGTTACCGTCATTGGTTGACGCTTAAAAACCCAGCGCGCCACCGCAATTCCCAATGCCGCATAGCACAGATGCCAGATTTTCATAGATCGCTCCCCGCGCCGGACCTTAGTTGGGGAGAGAGTACGAAAGGTCGCGCCGTGAACTAACTTACCCCTGCTTCATCGGCAGGTCTAGGCCACGAAGGTGCTATGAAAATAGGCACAAGGTAATCGCAAGTAACATGGATAAGTAACTTGCAGATGCCTCTTAAACTGAGGCTTCAATCCAACCACCGCCGACGACTATGTCGCCATCGTAAAAGACGGCGGCCTGGCCGGGACTAACAGCGCGCTGCGGCTCGTCAAAGGTGACCAGCACTTCCTCCGGTCCGGTCGATTCGATAACGGCGGGCGCGGGCTGGTGCTTATGTCGGATCTTTACGGCGACGCGCATCGGCTCGCGTAGCTCTGGGGTTGAGATCAGGTTCACCCGGCGTGCGCGGAGGGTGCGCGAGTAAAGTTCCTCGTCCTTGCCGACGACAACCTGGCGGGTGTCGTTCTTGATCTGGATCACGTAAAGCGGAGAGCCGGTGGCCACGCCCAGTCCCTTGCGCTGGCCGACCGTGAAGTTATGCACGCCGGCATGCTCGCCGATGACCTGGCCGTCGGTGGTGACCATCTCGCCAGAAACATCTGCCGGCGAGTCTCCCTGCTCGGTCAGGTACGCCTCGAGAAAACGCTTATAGTCGCCTCCGGGCACGAAGCAAATCTCCTGCGAATCGGGCTTTTCGGCGATTACCAGGCCTTGCCTGCGGGCGAGCTCGCGCACCTCTGGCTTGGTCATTCCGCCAAGCGGGAACAGGGTGCGGCTCAGTTGTTCCTGCGTCAGTCCGAAGAGAAAGTAAGTCTGGTCCTTCGAGCGATCAGCGGGGCGCTTGAGGAGCCAGCGGTTGAGCTGGTCGTCGAAGGCGACCTGAGCATAGTGGCCGGTGGCGATTTTGTCGGCGCCAATCTGTCGTGCCACAACAAGAAGCTGGTCAAACTTCAAGTGATTGTTGCACAAGCTGCATGGGATGGGCGTGCGTCCTGCAAGATACTCCCCAACGAAGGGCCGCACCACGTCGCGCTCGAAGCGCTCTTCGTGATTGACCACGTAGTAGGGGATGCCAAGCGTCTCCGCGACGCGGCGCGCGTCATAGACGTCGTCGATCGAGCAGCAACGACCCTGGACAGATTCGGGCATGCCAGCGTGTCCGGCGAGACGGCGCTGGTTCCAGAGTTGCATAGTCAGACCGATGACGTTGCACCCTCCGGCGCGAAGCATGGCCGCAACGGCCGAGGAGTCAACTCCTCCCGACATGGCGACGGCAATGGTTTCGGAATTCAGCATTTAGCGGCTAGCAATTGGCATTTAGCACTTAGCAGTTAGATGTTCGTGATTTCCAGTTGGACTAAGTGCTAAGTGCGCTCTTCGGCCACGTCGGCGACAAGTCTCGCAGACGCGCCACCGTTTCTGGAATCAGCCCGAGAGCAAAATCCACGTCCTCCTCCGTATTCTGCTTGCCCAAGCTGAAACGGATGCTGGCTTTGGCTCGGTCTGTGGGCAATCCCATCGCGGTAAGGACATGCGATGGTTCGATCGCTCCCGAGGAGCACGCCGCACCCGTCGAGACAGCTAATCCTTTCAAGTCTAGCGCGATCACCAGCGCTTCGCCCTCGATCCCGTCAAAATAAATGTTGGTCGTGTTGGGCACGCGCGGCGCGCCTTCGCCATTTAGTCCAGTGGCTTCGAGCGCTAGCAGTTCCCTCTCCAGACGGTCACGGGCCGCGGCCATCTTCGTGTCGTCACCCCGTTTTAGTCCAGCCTGGGCTAACTCCGCCGCCTTGCCCAGAGCGACGATTCCCGGAACATTCTCGGTTCCGGCGCGGCGCGAGCGCTCATGGCTTCCGCCATAAAGCATCGGCTCCAGCTGAGTTCCCTTGCGGACGAACAACGCACCCACTCCTTGCGGCGCATGCAGCTTATGACCGGAGATCGTCAGCAGGTCGCACCCGATCTGGTTGACATCGATGGCCACCTTGCCCGCAGCCTGCACGGCATCAGTGTGGAAGTAAACGTCAGCTTCAGCGGCAAGCTTTTCGATCTCCTCGACCGGCTGAACAACTCCAGTCTCATTGTTAGCGAACATGATAGTGATCAACTTCGTGTTCGCCCGGATAGCGCGCTGCACGTCCGCCGGATCGACCAGCCCGCGGCCATCGACCGGAATGTAAGTGACCTCGCATCGCTTCGTTTCCGCCAGATGCTTGCAGGCATTGAGCACGGCATGATGTTCGATCGTCGAAGTAATGACATGGTCTTCTTCCCGCGCAAGACCGAAGACCGCCAGATTATCGGCTTCGGTGCCGCCGCTCGTGAACACCACCTCCGAGGCGCGACACGCGAGCAGCGCCGCAACTGATTCCCGCGCCCGCTCGACCGCCGCTCGCGTCTCCTGCCCATGATGGTGGATCGAAGACGCATTGCCGAAATGTTCGCCAAAATAGGGGCGCATCGCCTCCAGGACTTCGGAAAGCACCGGGGTAGTCGCGTTGTTGTCGAGATAGACCCGCCGCATCATGCCGCCTCTATTGTACTGGTCTCAATGGGATGTTCGTCGCAGGAAGGAGAAAAGGGGCGCCGGCGAATGCCGCGCCCCTTGACGAACTCTACAAAGGCTGTTGGGCAGCCAAGTCGAAGACTAATTTCCCTGCGCTATCTGCGGCGTGCGCTCGCCAAGTGTGAATTTCACGTCCACCGTCTGTTTCGGCGGAACGGTCACAGCTTTGCTCCACATGATGGGATCGGAGAACACGGGACGCTTTACGCGGAGTTGGGTCGAAATATCATAAAGCGAGCTCTCGCCCACCACCTTCCATCCTTCATGCCAGGCGACAATTTCGTAATCGCCGGGCGGGATGTCGGTCAATTCGAAATTGCCATCCTGGTCGGTCACGGCGTAGTAAGGATGCCGCGCCACGATCATTTCGCCATTCATCCACACATGGCCGGCGTTGCACCGCATGCTGACCACGCCTTCGCGGGTCATGGGACGCGTGATCTCCTGCCCTTCGCGAATGAAGGGAAGGTTGTAATCCGCGCTACCCGACATCTGCACGGTGTGGAGCAATGGATCGCTGTCCCGTACAGTCAAGGTTGCCTGCTCCGGGACGAGCAGGATGTGCGGTTCGTAGCGGCAACTTTTTTGGTTGAGGAAGCGACGCGCGGCGGGCAGGTCCATCGCCTTGCCCTTGCTGATGTTTCTTAGAAAGACGACGGTATTGGCCACGCCGCCGTTCGGCGCGATCAGCAGACGCTCAAGATCACGATGCTTCTGGCCGAGGGGATCACAAATCTGAGTATCCTTGTTGATCTCCGAGCTGACCAGGTGCGGCATGGCTCCTTGCCACCTCACATTTCCGCGTATATTTCCGCCATCCTGGAACGAGATCACTTGGTATACGGACTGGGCTGCGGACAAAACTGGCACGAGAAAGCATGCGATTAGCGCGAGCGGGCGAACCAGGAACTTCATAAAACACCACCTTGAGAAATATCGTCTGGATCGGAGGAGTTCGTACAGCGCGGGTGAGGGGACAAAGCCACAGCGGGGGTCCGGCGGCCTACTTATTGTTAATTCGCGGTTCCCAAGTAACCGCGCGCTGGTTACGACAATAGGTCATATCCAAACGGGCTATCAACTGACTAACGGGCATGTACTTTGGTAATTCGCCGGTTATCGAAGCCCGAAGACCTGTCGGCGGAAAATTGTCAATACCACCTTCGCCCTACCGTTTTTCCAGCGCCACATACTTTTGCGGATACACCGGCCCAATGTAATCGGCCCGCGGCCTGATCAACCGGTTGTCGTCGAGTTGCTCGATAACGTGCGCGGTCCAGCCGCCCACGCGCGAGACGGCGAAAATCGGCGTAAACAGGTCGACGTCGATGCCGAGCGTGCGATAAGTGGAAGCGGAATAAAAGTCCACATTGGCGTTCAGTTTCTTGTCCGACTTGACGAATTCTTCGATCTTTTGCGAATACTCGAACCACTTGGGATTGCCGCTCGATTGCCCGAGGTCGTGCGACATCTGGCGGAGATGCGTGGCCCGCGGGTCTTCCGTGTGGTAGACGCGATGCCCGAAGCCAGGGATTTTTTTCTTCTGCGCCAGCAAGCCTTTGACATACTCGACCGGATCCGCGCCACTCGAATCAATTTCCTCAAGAATCTTAAAGACGGCTTCATTGGCGCCACCATGCAGCGGCCCTTTGAGCGTGCCGATGGCGGAGGTCACTGCGGAATGCATATCGGAAAGCGTAGCGGCCGTGACCCGCGCGGCAAAGGTCGAAGCGTTCAATTCGTGATCAGCATGCAGAATCAAAGCGATGTCGAGCGCGCGCTCGGCCGTTTTTGAAGGCGTGGCGCCGTTGAGCATAAGCAGAAAATTTGCCGCGTGCGAGAGCGAGCGATCCGGCGAAACCACCGGATGCCCCTTCCGAATGCGGTCGTAGTTCGCCACCAGCATCGAGAGCTGCGAGGTCAGGCGAATCGCCTTGTTAATGTTCGCATCGTGATCGTTCTTGGTGTTCTCCGGATCGTAATAAGAAAGCGCGGAGACGAGAGTACGCAACACGTCCATGGGCGGAACGTGTTTTGGCACCAACTGCAGCCGGTAGAAAATCGACGCATCAAGCTTGCGCTCTTCCGCCATCCGCTGTTTGAGTTGGCGGAGTTCGTCGGCATTCGGCAAATGTCCGAACCACAATAGGTAGCAGACCTCCTCAAAGGTCGAGTGATCGGCCAGATCGTGGATGTCGTAGCCGCGATAGGCAAGCACGCCCCGCTCTCCGTCGATGTAGCAGATGCTGGACGTTGTCGCGACAATTCCTTCCAGCCCTTTGGAGGCGTGCAGATTGGTAACGCTGGACATGGCTCCTCGCTTACGATTCGGGTCGCTTATCCGAATAAAATCAGTGACCCAACCCTCTTTTATACGCCAAGGTCGCGATAGTTTCCAACGACGCGGACTGATCGCAGATTCAGTTTCGATTGCGAAAATAAGAGCTGTTACCACCAAGGGCGCAAAAGATCACAAAGGGTTCGTCAGCCTTTCCTTCGTGTACCTCCGTGACCTTAGTGGTGAATGATTTCGCAAACCAGGCGACAACTCGTTCTCTGGGAGTTATTCCGGCCAGAGCGAGGCGGCGGTTTTGCTGAGGATTTGCTCGCGCATTTCCTCGCTCATGGGCAGAGCCTTGAATTCCTCGAGATTTTGTTTGACGTCGGGAACGCCAGGGCCCGGCCAGTCAGTGCCAAACAAGGTCTTGTGCCCGATCTCATCGAGGCGTGGAAAGTACTTCAGCAGGGTTCTTGGTGGAATTCCGCTGATGTCGAGATACACGTTCGTGTGCCGGCGGAGCAGAAAGAAAGCGGTATCCATCCAGAGCGGGCGCCCGCCATGCGCCATCAGGATTTTGAGTTTGGGAAAATCGACAGCGACATCGTCCAGGTACATCGGATCGCCGTACTTATTGCGCGCGCCGGGGAAAATCGATGTGCCGGTGTGAAACATGATCGGGATGCCATTCGCTTCGGCGGCACGGTAGATAATTTCGAGTTCTTTGACTCCGTGCAGATAATCGTTCGGATAAAGCAACTGGTGCGGCGGGTGAATCTTAATCATGCGCAGGCCGAGCCGCAGGATGTGCTCGACGTCCGCCATGATATTGGTGGTGTGCCGCGGATGCACACTGCCACAGGCGATCAGGCGCTTGGGATCGTGCTTCGTGTAATCGGCGACGAACTGGTTGACTTCGGAGGTATAGCCAAGCACCTCCGGGGCAACATAGTTGATCAGGGCAGCACGATCCACGCCGCAACGATCGAGATATTTGAGGAAGGCGCGCGGCGACCGGCAGTACTCCTCAATCTCATCGAAGTTCGCGCGCTTGCGCTTCATCAACTCAAGCGCCTGAGGTTTAATGAGCTCGATCGGCTCGATGTGTATATGGCAGTCGGTGATCATCCGAGATGGGTTCTAGCTAAATGCTAAAGGCTAAGAGCTAAGAGCTGCCGTCAATACAGCGGCACTTTCGGATCAACCGTGCGCGCCCAGCCGTCGATCCCGCCTCGCATGGACTGAACCTTTTCATATCCCTGCTGGCGAAGCCAGTTGGTGACCGAGAGAGAACGCACTCCGTGATGGCACATGACCACAATGTGATCGTCAGGATTGAGTTCCTGGTGAGCGCGCGTCGGGATGTCGCCCATGGGAACGTGTTTGGCTCCCTCGATCCGTGACGCTTCATACTCCCAGGGCTCGCGAACATCGACGAGGATAAATGTTTCGCCGCGCTGCTGCAACGACTTGACTTGGCTTGGAGAGATTTCAAAGTCCATTCGTTCCATCCATGTACATTGTCATCAACTACCGAGGTCCTTCGCTTTACTCAGGGTGACGCCGTCAGTTAGGACCTGCGAATATCAGGCGCACCTCGCAGCGTAGTTAAACTCACCAACGCGGCCAGGGCCCAGAGCGCGCCGGTTCCTATGCGGGCCGTGCGCACATCTGCGGCGGAAATGCCGCGCCACAGGGTTAAAGAAAATCCCACGACAAAATTGGTGACCAGCATCCCGAAAAAAACACGCTCACGCCCGCAACGGGTCTCGAATGCCAAGGCTGCCAGCAGGACGATCCAAACGATGTAAGTTGCCGCAGTCCAGTAGTCGTGCGGCCATTCATACTCGCCACGCGCGACGTGACTAAAAGATACCCAGGCGAAATAGGCGCATCCGAAGAAGCCGGCAATACCCCACAACGTGGTCCGGCACATCAGGTGGTCGGAATCGGAGGGGCGCGACGCGCCGTTCGTCGACGCTTGATTAGCGGCGGCTGCTATCGCGGGACCCTCGGATTTCTCGTTTTCTATTTGCCTGTCCATTTTGGTTGTCGTTTGTCGAGGAAGGCAATGATACCCTCACGCGCGTCTGGGGTCGAGACAAGTTCTTCGAGGTAAATTTTCTCAGCGCGAGCCAGACCCTTGTCGAAATGAATTGCGTCCCACGCATACATGGCCTTCTTTGCGTGAGCAAGCGCGGAGGGGCTTAGGGTGCGTAGTTCATCCAGCGTCTGCTGAACCAATGTCTCAAGTTCCTCCGCCCTCACCGACCGATTAGCTAAGCCAAGGGCAACGGCTTCGTCGCCAGAAATCTTCCGCCCGGTCAGGATCAATTCCGCCGCGCGTTTCTGACCAACCAGTGCAGGCAATGCCACGGCCGCGACCGGCGGATA
>Ga0187859_10001879_pt1 | contig 13218 bp, 6 predicted proteins | sample June2016WEW_10_1_2_FD_133019 | JGI IMG/M metagenome (GOLD analysis project Ga0187859, IMG submission 133019) | Peatland microbial communities from SPRUCE experiment site at the Marcell Experimental Forest, Minnesota, USA - June2016WEW_10_10 | ecosystem: Environmental > Terrestrial > Soil >...
CGAAGGGTATGGGGGACATGGCTTCTCGCCCAGTGATGGTTTCGACCGCAACTGCGCACCAGGGTGACATTGGAATCAACTTGAACGCGTTGGGCACGGTTACGCCGGTGTATACGGTGACGGTGACCAGTCGCGTGCAGGGCGAGATTACGCAGGTCTACTATCACGAAGGGCAGATGGTGCAGAAGGGCGATTCGCTGGTTGAGATCGATCCACGCCCGTATCAAGCGGCATTGACGCAGGTCGAGGGACAACTGGCGCACGATCAGGCGGTGCTGAATGAGGCCAAAATCGATCTTGATCGCTACAAGCAAGCCTTAGATCGCAACGCCATCGCCAAGCAGCAATACGAAGATCAAGAGCAGGTTGTACTGCAAGATCAGGGCACGGTGAAAAACGACGAAGGCCAACTGGCGAATGCCAAGGTCAACCTTGTGTACACGCACATCACGGCGCCGATTGCCGGACGGGTTGGCCTCAGGTTGGTCGATCCGGGAAATATTGTGCAGGCCAATAGCACGACTGGACTGGTGGTCATTACGCAGTTGCAGCCGATCACGGTTATTTTCAGCATCGCCGAAGATCAGCTTGCTCAGATTCAGCAACAGCTGCGTAAAGGGAAGAAGTTGACGGTGGAGGCTTATGACCGTGATGAAAGAACAAAGCTGGCTTCCGGCACGCTGCTCACGTTGGATAACGTCATCGACCCTACAACTGGAACTTTGAAACTCAAAGCGATTTTCGATAATAAGGACGGCGAACTGTTCCCGAGTCAATTCGTGAATATCAAGTTGCTCGTCGATACGCAGCACAATGTGATTTTGATTCCGACCCCGGCGATTCAGCGCAACGCTCAGGGGGCGTTTGTTTATGTGATCAAGGATGGGCAGACGGCCTCGTTGCGCTCGATTACACCCGGCACCACGGATGGGACGATGACCGCTGTGCAGGGGATTGAACCGCAGGAGGTGGTTGCCATTAACGGATTCGACAGGCTTTTGGACGGAGCCAAGGTTATGGTTCGTCCGCCCGCCGGTGGTGGCAACGGTGCTCCGGGACAGGGCCCGCAGCTGCCGAGCTCAGGCAACCAATCAAATCCGTCGGGAACGCGAGGTGGAAGCGCTTCCGGAGCCAACCAGGGAGGCAGGTCCAGGTGAGTCCGTCTCGTCCGTTCATTTTGCGGCCGGTAGCGACGTCACTCTTGATGGCGGCGATATTGCTTGCGGGCTTCGTTGCCTATCTGCAGTTGCCCGTATCCGCTCTACCCGAGGTTGATTACCCAACGATTCAGGTGGTCACGTTTTATCCCGGAGCGAGTCCAGATGTGATGGCTTCGGCTGTGACCGCGCCGCTGGAACGCCAGTTTGGGCAGGTTCCCGGCCTGAATCAGATGACCTCCACGAGCTCCGACGGGAGCTCGATTATTGTTTTGCAGTTTGCGCTCGAACTGAACATCGACGTTGCTGAACAGGAAGTGCAGGCAGCGATCAACGCGGCCCAAACCTATCTGCCTTCCGATTTGCCCGTGCCGCCGATCTATAGCAAGACGAATCCGGCAGACACGCCGATTCTCACTCTCGCGCTTTCCTCGAAGACCATGCCGCTGTCGCAGGTCGAGGACCTGGCAGACACGCGCTTCTCGCAAAAGATATCGCAGCTTCCCGGCGTAGGGCTGGTCAGCATCAGCGGCGGGCAAAAGCCTGCGGTTCGGGTTCGCGTGAATCCAACTGCGCTGTCGTCTTACGGCATCAACCTCGAGGATGTGCGCACGGCCTTGCAGCAGACGAGCCTTGACCAGGCGATCGGAAACTTCGACGGACCGCAGCAGGATTACCAGATTCAATCGAACGATCAATTGCTCACCGCCGCGGATTTCGAGAAGGTTGTGATCGCCTACCACAACGGGTCCCCGGTCAAACTTTCGGATGTTGCTACTGTCGACAATGACGTGGAAAATGTCCGCCAGGCAGCGTGGATGAATGAAACTCCCGCCGTCATCGTGAATATTCAACGGCAGCCTGGCGCGAACATCATCCAGGTGGTCGATCGCATCAAGAAACTGCTGCCGCTGTTGAAAAGCAATCTCCCCGCCGCTATTCAAATCGATGAACTGACCGACCGGACCACCACGATTCGGGCTTCTGTTAAAGACGTTGAGTTCGAACTCATGCTCACCGTGGCTCTAGTGGTCATGGTCATTTTTCTCTTCCTGCGCAACGTTTCCGCCACCATTATTCCGAGCGTTGCCGTTCCTCTCTCCATCGTCGGCACGTTCGGTGTCATGTACCTCGCCGGCTTCAGCTTGAACAATCTCACGCTGATGGCTCTCACCATTTCGACGGGCTTCGTGGTTGACGATGCCATCGTGATGATCGAAAACATTATTCGCTTTATCGAAGAGGGTGATCCGCCGCTCGAAGCGGCGCTCAAGGGATCGGAGCAAATTGGCTTCACTATCGTGTCGCTGACTATCTCCCTGATTGCCGTGCTGATTCCGCTCCTCTTTATGGGCGACATCGTCGGGCGGCTCTTCCGAGAGTTTGCGATTACGCTGAGCGTAACCATTCTCGTCTCAGCCGTGGTTTCGCTGACCCTTACGCCCATGATGTGTTCGCGCCTTTTGAAGAGCACGCACGGGCAGAAGAAGAGCCGCTTCTACGAGGTTTCGGAAAACGCCTTCGAGCGCATCATCGCTTTTTACGGAAGAACGTTGAAGTGGGTGCTGCAACGGCAAACGGCAACTCTGCTTGTGGCCGCCGCTACGCTGGTGCTGACCGTTGTTCTTTATATCATCGTCCCCAAGGGCTTTTTCCCGGTGCAAGATACCGGCATTATTCAAGGTATTTCGGAAGCCACGCAGTCCATTTCTTTTCCCGCCATGTCGGAGAAGCAACAGCAACTAACTCATGTGATTTTGCAGGACCCGGCGGTAGAAAGCCTCTCGTCGTTTATTGGGATCGACGGGACGAATACGACGTTGAACAGCGGCCGCATCCAAATCAATTTGAAGCCGCTTGAAGATCGTCACATCAATGCCTCGGATATAATCCGGCGCCTCCAGCCGAAGCTTGAGAAGATCGATGGCATCACGCTCTATATGCAACCGGTGCAAGACCTCACAGTGGAGGATCGTGTGAGCCGTACGCAATATCAGTACACACTCGAAGATCCTGATCAGCGCGAGTTGAATTTTTGGACGGCCAAGCTGATGGCCAAACTGCAAACGATTCCGGCGCTACGCGATCTTGCTACCGATCAGCAAACGTCCGGTCTCGCTGCTTCGCTTACCATCGATCGAGTGACGGCTTCGCGAATGGGTATTACGCCGCAAGCGATCGACCAGTTGCTCTACGATGCGTATGGGCAGCGGCAGGTTTCGACGCTCTACACGCAATTGAACCAATACCACATCGTGCTTGAGACGCTTCCCGAGTATCAGAAGAATCCTGCGAAGTTGCAGGACATTTACGTTCGCTCGGCATTGGCGCCGACGGCGCTTACTACGAGTTCATCGGGCACGGGCACGGTAACTGCGACAACGGCCTCGGGCAATTCCGCGTCAACGGCTGCGCCGAGTCCTTCTGCCGCGCCGAATACCGCTGTCAGTTCGGGCTCCGCCAATCCCAGTGCGGTAACTTCGGCGAATGGCGCGGCCATTCCGCTGAGCGCTATTACGCGATTTGAAATGAAGAGCAGCCCACTCTCGGTCAATCATCAGGGTCAGTTTCCTGTCGTGACCATCTCCTTCAATCTGGCGCCGGGCGCATCGCTCGGAGAGGCGACCAAGGCAATTGACAAAGCTCAAAAGGAAATCGGCATGCCGCTCAGCGTGCAGAGCGCGTTTCAGGGGACTGCCGCTTCCTTTCAAGCGTCGCTGTCGAATGAGCCGATCCTGATTCTGGCGGCACTGATCACGGTTTACATTGTGCTCGGCGTTCTCTATGAAAGCTACATCCACCCCATCACCATTCTGTCGACCCTGCCGTCAGCGGGAGTGGGCGCAATTCTTGCCTTGTTAATTTGCGGACAGGAACTCAGCGTGGTCGCGCTTATCGGCATCATCCTTCTTATAGGCATCGTCAAAAAGAACGGAATTATGATGATCGACTTCGCGCTGGAAGCCGAGCGCAAAGAGGGCAAACATCCGGAAGACGCGATTTATGAAGCGTGCCTGCTGCGCTTCCGTCCCATCATGATGACGACGATGGCAGCACTGCTCGGCGGATTGCCGCTAGCGCTCGGCACCGGCATCGGTTCGGAGCTTCGGAAACCCCTGGGCATTTCGATGGTTGGCGGCTTGATTCTGAGTCAGGTGCTTACCCTCTACACGACGCCGGTCATTTACATTTTCTTCGACCGGTTGGCGCACCGTTGGTCGTCGCGTCGTGCACATGACGGCGGGCCGGAGGCCGTTCCCGCCGATTAGTGCAGATGAAAGATTAGTGCGAATTAAATTTAGATGAGTCTCTCTTCTCCATTTATTCGGCGGCCCGTAGCCACCACGCTCCTCACCGCCGCCGTCGCGCTGGCGGGAGCAGTGGCGTTCACCGAACTCCCTGTCTCGCCGCTGCCGCAAGTCGATTTCCCAACCATTGCAGTGGGTGCCAGTTTGCCGGGAGCCAGCCCCGAAATCATGGCTTCCTCCATCGCCACTCCGTTAGAGCGCCAGTTCGGAAGAATTGCCGGCATCACCGAAATGACCTCCTCCAGCAATCTGGGCACCACCAGCATCGTTCTGCAGTTCGATTTGAACCGCAACATCGATGGAGCCGCACGCGATGTGCAAGCGGCGATCAATGCCGCCCGCAGTTACCTGCCTTCGAATCTCCCCGGTAATCCCACGTACCGTAAGGTCAACCCTGCGGATTCTCCCATCATGGTTTTGGCCCTTACCTCTGCTGTCTACGATCGTGGAGCGCTGTACGATGCCGCCTCCACCATCATGCAGCAGCGCCTTTCCCAGATTCAGGGAGTCGGCCAGGTCAGTGTGGGCGGCAGTTCGCTGCCCGGAGTGCGCGTGGACGTCAATCCCACGCAACTCAATAGCTACGGCCTCGGATTGCAGGACGTGGCCTCCATGCTGAGTACGCAGAACGCCAACAGTCCGAAGGGGCAGATGGTAGACGAGACGACAAGCGCCGACGTCACTACCAACGACCAACTGCTGAAGGCGGCGGACTACATGCCGCTGGTCGTGGGCTATCACAATGGCGCCGCGGTCAGATTGTCCGACGTGGCGAGCGTCACGGATTCCACGGAAAACATTCGAGCCGCTGGCTTCGTCAACGGCAAGCCTTCCGTCCTGATTATCATTTACCGCCAGCCGGGCGCGAACATCATCGATACCGTGGACCGCATCCGCGCCGCGCTTCCCTCGCTCAAGGCCTCGATTCCCTCCGCCATAGACATCACCATCGCGGTCGACCGCACCCAAACCATTCGCGCCTCCGTCCATGACGTCGAGCGCACCCTCCTTGTCTCCATCATGCTGGTGATTCTGGTCGTCTTCGTCTTCCTTAGGAGCGGCCGCGCCACCCTGATTCCCGCCGTCGCCGTCCCCGTCTCCCTCATTGGCACCTTCGGCATCATGTACCTTTGCCACTTCAGCATCGATAACCTTTCGCTCATGGCGCTCACCATTTCGACCGGCTTCGTGGTCGACGATGCCATCGTGGTCATCGAAAATATCACTCGCTATCTTGAGCAGGGCATGACGCCCATGCAGGCCGCGCTCAAGGGCGCCAGTGAAATTGGATTCACCGTTCTCTCTATCAGCATCTCTCTGGTGGCCGTCTTCATCCCCATTCTGCTGATGGGCGGAATCGTCGGCCGCCTCTTCCGCGAGTTCGCCGTGACTCTTTCCGTCGCCATCCTGGTATCTCTCGCGATCTCTTTGACCACCACGCCGATGATGTGTTCCCGCCTGCTTCGCCATGTGAAAGAAGAGGATCACGGCTCTGTTTTCCGGCTTAGCGAGCGCGCCTTCACCTCTCTTCTCGGCTCCTACGAGCGCAGCTTGGGATGGGCCCTCGAACACTCTGGCATCACCCTGGCCATTCTTTTTCTCACAGTCTTGCTCAATGTCTATCTGTTTTGGATTGTCCCCAAAGGATTTTTTCCGCAACAGGATAACGGTGTTATTTTCGGAGGCATCCAAGGGCCGCAGGATACTTCTTTTCAAGCCATGCAAAAGGCTACGCAGCGCATTGTCGACGTCGTCAAAGCCGACCCCGGCGTTGCCAACGCCATGGCATTCACCGGTGGCGGCGGCGCTACCAATGGCGGCTTCATCTTCGTCGGTCTGAAGCCCTTTGATCAACGCAATGCCACTTCCAGCCAGATCGTGGACCGCCTTCGACCAAAGCTTTTTGCCGTCCCCGGCGCCAACACTTTCATGCAGGCCGCGCAGGATCTCCGTATCGGCGGGCGAGGAAGCAGCGCCCAGTACCAGTACACCATTCAGAGCGACAGTCTGCAGGATCTGGTGCAGTGGGGTCCCGTGCTTCTCCAGAATATGCGGAAAATACGCGTCCTTACCGACGTCAATACCGACCAGCAAAACAGCGGGCTTCAGAGCATGCTCACTTACGACCGGGCCACCGCTTCCCGCCTCGGCATCACTCCTGAGATGATCGACAACTCGCTCTACGAGGCCTTCGGCCAGGCCCAGGTTTCCACCATGTACACCAACATCAACCAGTACCACGTCGTGCTCGAAGTCGAACCAAAATTCTGGCAGTCGCCGGTGAGGCTCGACGACGTCTACATACGGGCCGCGCAGGGCAGGGTCATTCCGTTAAGCGCCATCGCACATTACGAAACCCGAACCGCTCCTCTCTCGGTGAATCACCAGGGCCAATATCCCTCTGTGACTATTTCCTTCAATTTGGCCCCCGGCGTCGCTCTCAGTGACGCTGCCCGCGCCATTCTGACCATGGAACAAAAAATCGGCATGCCCGATACCATTACCGGCATGTTCTCCGGCACCCTGCAGCAATTTCAGGCGACCAAAGATTCCATGCCGATTCTCATCATCGCCGCGCTTCTGGCGGTTTACATAGTTCTCGGCATTCTCTACGAAAGTTTCATCCACCCACTCACCATCATCTCCACTCTGCCCTCCGCCGGAGTCGGCGCCGTCCTGGCTCTCATGATCTTTCACATGGATCTGAGCATCATCGCTATAATCGGCGTGATTCTGTTAATTGGCATCGTCAAGAAGAACGCAATCCTGATGATCGACTTCGCCCTGGCCGCAGAACGCACCGAGGGCAAAAGCTCGCGCGACGCGATTTTTCAGGCGTGCATCCTGCGCTTCCGACCGATTTTGATGACCACTATGGCTGCCCTCTTTGGCGCATTGCCGCTGGCCCTCGGCCGAGGCACGGGCTCCGAACTCCGTACCCCTCTCGGCATCACTATTATCGGCGGCCTGATTCTGAGCCAGATGCTTACCCTCTACACCACGCCGGTGGTTTATCTTTCGCTCGACCGCCTGCGAGTGAAATGGCTGCGGGCGCATGGAAAATTCGAAGGGCAGGGGCAAAGAGAGATCGAGTCCTTCGGATGATGATCTCTATTTACGGTGCGAACTGCATCAAAAGCGTGGAATGGCATAGCATAACGTCGTTGCATAACAAGGAGCTTCACCCAGCGATGAAGGCGTCGAACAAAAATCGTGCAGTGGCCGCGCTTCTCTGCGGCACGCTTTTTCTCTCAGGATGCGTCGTCGGTCCGCATTATCATCGCGCCTCGGTCGACACGCCCGGAACGTTCAAAGAAGTCACGCCCGACGATCTCAAAAAAATGGATGGCTGGAAGGTCGCGCAGCCGCAGGACAGCGCTCTGCATGGCAAGTGGTGGGAGATTTTTGGCGACCCGCAGTTGAATGCTCTCGAGGATCAAGTCAGCATTAACAATCAGAATGTTGCGGCCGCATTTGCCAACTTCATGGCTGCGCGCGCCATCGTGCGGGAGGCGCGAGCGCAATACTTCCCAACGCTCAGCGTCGGAGCCAGCGCCACTCGCCAGCGCACCTCGGTTGCTTCAACTAACGGCAACACCACCGGGACGACGTTCAACACGTTCTCCCTGCCCTTTGACGCCTCCTGGACGCCTGACGTGTTTGGCCGCGTGCGCAACCAGGTTCGTGCCAACGTTGCGAGCGCGCAAGCCAGCGCGGCCGATCTGGAGAACACGCGACTGACGGCGCAAGCAGAGCTGGCCGTCGACTACTTTCAGTTGCGCGGGCAGGACGCGCTCAAAGAATTGCTGGACTCAACGGTGAAGGCATATGAAGAGTCGCTGAACCTGACGAAAGCGCTGTATGAGACAGGCATCGATTCGGATGAATCGGTCGCGCAAGCCGAAACTCAACTCGAAGCCACTCGCGCGCTAGACACGAATCTTGGCATTCTGCGGGCACAGTACGAGCACGCGATGGCGTTACTCGTCGGCAAACCTGCTTCTTCATTCTCGGTCGCGGTCGAGGCATTGAAGACTCCGCCGCCCGCCATTCCTTTTGGCGTTCCATCGCTACTCTTGGAGCGCCGGCCCGACATCGCAGCCAACGAGCGCCTCATGGCTCAGGCCAATGCGTTGATTGGCGTTCAACAAGCCGCCTTTTATCCAACCGTGACGATCAGCGCCTCTGCCGGATTTGAAAGCCAAAATGTCTCCAGTTGGTTAACTTGGCCGAGTCGATTCTGGTCTGTCGGCCCATCGGTATCAGAGTTGATTTACGACGGCGGCTTGCGGCGCGCGACCGTAGAGCAATACCGCGCGCAATATGATCAGACAGTCGCCAACTATCGCAACACGGTGCTCACCGCATTTCAGCAAGTGGAGGATAACCTCTCTGGTCTGCGCATTCTCTCCGAGGAAATTCAACAGCAGGATGTCGCCATTCAGTCTGCCCAACGCTCGTTGACGCTGGCCACCGATCGATATCGGCTCGGTATCGATCCGTACCTGAATGTGATCACGGCGCAGACGACGCTCTTCAGCAATCAACAGACGGCTGTGAACTTACGAATCACTCAAATCGTGGACAGCGTGCAGTTGGTCGAAGCGCTGGGTGGAGGTTGGGATGCTTCTTCACTTCCGACTTCGCAGCAGATTGTCTCGCGCGGGAGCCAATTGACAATTACGACTACAGCGGAATCGCCGGCGACCCCGCAGCCCCCGCCCCTCGCATCGACGACTCCTTAGCGGGCTGGGAAAAATGGATGATTCGACCTGGATTCTCTCCGCACTCCGCGGTTCCTCGATCTATACGTACACTTTTGCCACTACAAATGTTCCTCGTGGAACATTTGTACATACATTATTCGGCCGAAAGCTCGGCTAGCTCGCCAGCGCCGTCCTCTCGCTTGCTTCTTTGGCCGCTTCGAAGGCGCGTTCCTTCTCTCCCACTTCCTCAAGCTGCAGATCCTTCGTCTCGGGGGAATAGAGGAGGCTTATGAAGGTCATGATTGCCCCAACCGTCAGAACAACGGAAGGCGATAGCCATAAGTCCTGTTTTTCGATGGCCGCGATAAACGGAATCTTGTGCGCCCACCAGACGTAAGCGCTGAACCAGGCGCCTAGCAGTGCGCCGGAAGAATATCCAAAGCCAACGCCGGCGGCGCGGCGACGAGTGGGGAAACGCTCGCAGAGATAGGCGGGAACGACTCCCCACGCCAGTTTAAGCATTGCTGCCATCACGGTGCCAAGCACTGCCATCCACAGATTGCGCGCAATGGCGGCGTGGTAGAGAACGTAGAAGACGGGAATTCCAAACACCACTAGAAACGCACAATACCACTGCGTGAGGATCTTCCTGCCGGTTCGATCCGACAGCCAGCCGTAGAAGTTATAGCCGAGGAACGCCATGAACAGCGCGAAGCCATAGATCAGGCTGTAGGTCGTGGTGTCGAAGCCGCGCCCCTTGAGTGTGAGGATGTTGGGGAGGAATCCGTAGACGGAGTAATCGGTGAGGAACAGGCCCGTCATAAAGAAGAAGACTTGCAGGAAATCCCAGAGTTGAGGTGGTTTGAACAGGCTCAGGAAAGGGGACTTCTCGATCTTGCCGCGAGCTTTGGCTTTTTCGAATTCGGGCGACTCGTGCAGGCTGCTGCGGATGTAGAGCGCCAGGAATACGGGAATGACACCGGTCATGAAAACGATTCGCCAGCCGTAGGCGAGCATGGTTTCTTTGGTAGTGAGGTAGGAGACGAGAGCAAACACCAGCGAACCGAGAACATAGCCGAGGGGGAATCCTGACTGGATGAAACCGCCAATAGCTCCGCGCCGTTTTTGCGGAGCATATTCGATGGCAAAAGTGTGGCCCACCGCATATTCGCCGCCGAAGAAGACGCCCATCACTAGTCGGAGGCAACAGAAGGCGACATAGGACCAGACTCCGATCTGAGCATAGGTCGGGAGGAAGCCGCCGAGGAGAGACATCACGCCGACGCCTCCGATGGTGAAAACGAGAAGGAATTGACGGCCAATCTTGTCGGCATAGCGCCCGAAGATCGCTGAACCGATTGGCCGCGCGGCCATCGTGATCGAGTAGGTGAAGACGATCACGACGTACTGCCAGGCGGCGCTGCCCTTGGGAGAGATGAAAACTTTGACCAGAATGGGAGCCATGATCAGGACTAGCGCCATGTCGTAGGCGTCAAGCATGAATCCCAAAAATTGGGAGATCATGGCCATCTTTGCGTCTCGGGATAACTGTTGCTCGGGCATAGAAAACTCCTCGTCGTGGAGGTGGGCCGTACTGCGCGCTAGATATAGCACATTCCGCTAGAATCGGCTTACGATCTGCGTCACACGGGCTTGTGACGGCGCGCACATCGGCGGCCCCTCACTTGTAAAATCGGGACCGCGCCGCGGCGGCGAAAATCTCAACCGGTGGATCTGTGGCGCACCACTGACGGCGCTTGGCATATTATCAGCAAATAAGGACGGATTTCAGTTTCTCTTGGGAAAACTTGATAAGGCGACGGTCGCAACCATGCTGGCGGGCATGTGCACCTTTCTGAGCGTCTACAGCACGCAACCGTTGCTGCCGCTCTTGCGCCAGATCTTTCACGCCTCCGAATTCGCAGTTAGTCTCACGGTCAGCGCGACCATTCTGGCCACAGCCCTGACGGCCCCGATCATTGGCATGATTGCCGAGCGTCGCGGACGCAAAAAGGTCATCGTGCCGTCGCTTTTCCTGCTGGCCATTCCAACGGCGCTGGCAGCGACTTCCCAAAGCCTCCCAGCGCTTATCTTCTGGCGTTTTGCCCAGGGCCTGTTTGTGCCCGGGGTGATTGCCGTGATGCTCGCTTATATCAATGAGGAGTGGGCGGGACGGGGTGTGGGAAGGGCCATGTCTTCGTACGTGACCGGGACCGTGATCGGCGGCTTTCTGGGACGCTTTCTCTCCGGCATGATCGCCACGCATTGGCATTGGCGCGCGGCGTTTCTGGTGATCGCTGGGCTCAACCTGGCCGGAGCGGTTTTGGTCCGGGCGTGGCTGCCGCTGGCGAAAAATTTCGTGCGTGCCGAACACCGGCAGCAGGTCGTCGATCATGCCAGAGAACATCTGCGAAATCCGCGGCTGCTCGCCAACTTTGGCATGGGCGCCACCGCGCTTTTTGCGTTGGTCGGGTGCTTCACGTACGCGAACTTTTATCTTGCCGCCGCGCCGTTCCACCTGAATTCAGCGCAACTGGGAAGCATCTTCTTCGTGTATCTGCTCGGAGCCGTGATTACGCCGCAGTCGGGTAGGTTCCTCGATCGTTTTGGCTTTCGCCGCACCGCGGTTCTCTATTGCGCCATGATGATCGCCGGACTTTTTTTCACTCTCGTGCGATCGCTTCCGGTGGTCATCATCGGTCTCGCAATTTTTTCCTCCGGTGTATTCGTGGGACAAGCCGCCGCCACGGTGCAGACGGGCGCCATTGCAGGTCGCGCACGATCCTCTGCCGCTGGACTCTACGTAGCCTTCTACTATCTGGGAGGAAGCGTGGGTGCGACTCTGACCGGACTGTTCTGGCGTTGGGATGGTTGGCGCGGTTGCGTCATGTTGTTGGGAGCAGTTTCGCTGGTGAGTTTGTGGCTGGCCCGCATGAGCAGCCGTCCTCTTGACCACCTCGACTCGGCGGAAATCGAACTGGTGGGCGATTAGGAACTGTCGTCCGGGCAACTCGCGGATTCCCACTTGCAACTAAAAGATTAGTTACTTTTCCCTTCCACCTGCGTCTAAGAGAAAAGGAGGACGCCCGTGCCACCGAGACAATCAGGAACGTTGACCGAAGCTGAGCTGCGAATCATGAATGTGCTCTGGCTTAAGGGCTCGGGGACGGTTCAGCAAGTTCTTGATTCTATTATGGAAAGGCCTTCCTTGGCCTATAACTCCGTTCTTACCACCATCCGCGTTCTCGAGAGAAAGGGCTATTTGAAGCATCTAAAGGATGGAAGGGCGCATGTGTATACGCCATTGGTTGGGCAGCAGGAAGCTACGCGCTCGGAGATCAGACACCTCGTCAGCCGCTTTTTCAAGAATTCGCAGGAACAGCTCGTGTTGAACCTGCTTGAGGAGCAAGGTCTTGAGGCCGAGGAAATTGGCCGGTTGCGGGAGATGCTGACTCAGAAGGATCCGCTTCAGAATCGGAGTGACGCGAAATGAACTGGCTCGCTCTGCAAACGGTCGCGCAATTTTCGGTGGAGCGCATTCTCAATGTGCTTCCGGAAGGATTGTTAATCGCATTTTTTGCGTGGGGATTCCTGCGGCTGCTGCGCGGTCAAAATTCGGGGACGCGATTTGCAGTTTGGTTTCTGGCACTGCTAGCAATCGCCGCGCTGCCTTTGCTTGGCATGCTCGGCAATGGATACACGACATTCGGGGCCGGGATGGCGTCGTGGGCGAGGGGAAGGATGTATCCAGCGATCAACCTCTCCGCCCGTGGGGCGCTCTTCATCTTTCTAATCTGGGCCGCGGGAGTGTGCCTGGCCATGGCGAGTTTAGGCTCGGGGCTTTGGCGCTTGGCGCGGCTGCGGCGTAGCTGCGTGTCTATCGATGCCGCGGATTTCGATCCGGCGCTGCGCAAAACTATCGACGCGATCGGCGCGTCCGGAGTAACAGTTGTGAGTTCGGAGGGAGTGCGCGTGCCGGCCGCGATCGGCTTCTGGAAGCGGGCTATTGTTCTGCCGGCGTGGACGTTGCGCGAAATGGCCGCAGAA